>OFMS01001548.1_pt1 | contig 14877 bp, 11 predicted proteins | sample 1541871 | NCBI WGS metagenome assembly OFMS01 (sample SAMN04209251, study PRJEB22552) | human gut metagenome | biome: gut; material: feces | host: Homo sapiens | place: USA: Oklahoma
CCATAGCTGCAAATGGAGCCCAGCTCTTTGGATATACGATATCAGCATCTTTGAAAGCTTCAGCCATATCGTTTGTCTTTGTGAAGGATCCGCCGTTTTTCTCAGCATTCTTTTTGGCGATCTCTTCAACTTCCGGCATTACATCATATCCTTCCGGATGAGCAAGAACAACGTCCATGCCGAAACGTGTCATCAGACCGATAACGCCCTGCGGAACGGAGAGTGGTTTACCATAGGATGGAGAGTAAGCCCATGTCATAGCGATCTTTTTGCCTTTCAGATTCTCAACACCGCCGAATTCATGGATGATGTGCAGCATATCTGCCATACACTGTGTCGGATGGTCAACGTCGCACTGAAGGTTTACAAGAGTAGGTCTCTGCTCAAGGATACCGTCTTTGTTTCCTTCTGTAACAGCTTCCATGAATTCTTTCTGGTAAGCATGTCCTTTTCCGATGTACATATCATCACGGATACCGATCACATCAGCCATGAAAGACACCATGTTTGCTGTTTCACGAACAGTTTCACCATGAGCGATCTGAGATTTCTTTTCATCAAGATCCTGTACTTCCAGACCAAGAAGGTTACATGCGGAAGCAAAAGAGAAACGTGTACGTGTGGAGTTATCGCGGAAGATAGAGATTCCAAGACCACTCTCGAATACTTTTGTGGAGATATTGTTCTCTCTCATGAAACGGAGAGCATCAGCAACTGTGAAAACAGCTTCCAGTTCATCATCTGTTTTGTCCCATGTCCAAAAGAAATCGTTGTTGTACATTTCTTTGAAGTTTAAGCTGTTTAATTTATCAATGTAATCCTGTAATGTTTTCATAAAATCAATACCTGCTATGCTTTGATAGCTTATCCTTTCCTGATATGAAATAATTGAATCTCTGCGTTTGGCAGAACACCGGTTATCCGGCTGTATCTGTTTATCTTGTGTCCCTGCCTGTTACAGCAGGGATTCTGTCCGGACACATATTAAGCCTTTAGGATGATAGGAAATCCGTCGCCTAAAAAAATTTGAAAATTTATTTATTATTTGCAGTATGCAGTTGGAAGAGCAGCGTATACAGCAGCGCATCTTACAAGGTCGATCTTCCATGTTTTTTCGTTCGGAGCATGAGCCTGTGCTTCTGCACCAGGTCCGAATCCGATACAAGGAATGCTGTTACGTCCCATGATTGTTACACCGTTAGTAGAGAATGTCCATTTGTCTGTAAGCGGACGAGCTTTTCTCATGCCTTCTGTCTCAGCATTTCCGAGACGCTCTTCGCCGTACAGTCCTTTATATGCTTCTTCCAGAGCCTGTGTTACTTTGTGATCTTTCGGGATTACCCATGTCGGGAAGTAGCACTCGATCGGATATACAAGGTCTGTATAGGACGGACGGTTGTATTCATACATGGATACTGTTACGTCGTCGCCATATTTCTGTACAGCCGGAAGAGCACGGATCTCATCCAGGCAGCTTTCCCATGTTTCGCCTGCTGTCATACGACGGTCAAGAGATACAGAGCAGGAGTCAGCTACTGCACAGCGGCTTGGGGATGTGAAGAAGATTTCGGAAGTAGTAACAGTGCCACGTCCAAGGAAACGTGCTTCTTCCCATTCAGGGTTGTATTTCTCATCAAGCATTTTTACAAGACCTTTGATCTCTGTGGTATCAGCAGCATCGTTTTCGTTTAATGCGCGGATATCCTGGAGAATATCAGCCATTTTGTAGATTGCATTGTCACCACGTTCCGGAGCGGAACCATGGCAGGAAACACCCTTTACATCTACGCGGATTTCCATACGTCCACGCTGTCCTCTGTAGATACCGCCGTCTGTTGGTTCTGTGGAAACAACGAATTCAGGACGAACACCATCTTCATGGATGATGTACTGCCAGCAGAGACCGTCACAGTCTTCTTCCTGTACAGTACCTGTCACAAGTACCTGATATTTATCGTTTAAAAGACCAAGGTCTTTCATGATCTTAGCACCGTATACTGCAGAAACAATACCGCCCATCTGGTCAGATGTTCCACGTCCGCCGATTTCTTCATCAGATTCGAAACCTTCGTATGGATCAAATTCCCAGTTCTTGATATTACCGATACCGACTGTATCAATATGAGCGTCAAAACCAATGAGAGTTTTACCTGTTCCCATGTAGCCGAGGATATTGCCCATCGGATCGATCTGAACTTTGTCGAATCCGACTTTTTCCATTTCCTCTTTGATTCTCATGATATGTCCTTTTTCTCCGCAGCTTTCGCCAGGAATGCGAACCAGATCGCGAAGGAACTTAGTCATATCATCCTTATAACCCATTGCAGCTTCGTTAATTTTTGCGTAATCCATTTTTTTACCCTCCCAATATGTATAAAATATTATGATGTTAGGGTCAAAAGGTATTTTGCCCCTAATCTGATATCATATTATTAGTTACTGGTATATCATTTTCGAGATAACCATACCACTTACCTGTCTGTGTTCACCAAAAACATCATTTGCTTAAAGATTCGTTTGTTCCGTATAATCCGTCCCATACGATCTCGCGGTAGCGAACAGGATCAGTGTCACCTTCTGTGGAAATAACAAGTACTACGGAATTCTCATCCAGTTTCAGCGCTTCTTTTAAGTCTTTTGCATCTTCATCGTGAAGAGCAGTGAAGCAGAAACCAAGCGGAACGGAACCGGATTCACCGGAGACAACGTGTGGATCATCTCCCAGTGGATTAGCGTAGATACGTGTTGCCTTTGCGCTCATCCAGTCAGGACAGGATGCAAATACATCTACGTGATTTTTCAGGATATCCCATCCGATCGTATTTCCCTCACCGCATGCAAGACCGGCCATAATTGTCTGAAGATCACCTGTAACATTTACCAGATTTCCTGTCTTTGCAACAGCGGAGCGGTACAGACAGTCAGCAGCACTTGCTTCACAGACAGCCATAACCGGCGGGTTATCTTTATATTTATGAGCGAAATAACCGACTACGGCACCTGCTAAAGAACCAACACCGGCCTGAACAAATACATGTGTCGGACGTTCAACACCCATTTCTTTTAACTGCTGGTCAGCCTCAAGAACCAGTGTTCCGTATCCCTGTATGATCCAGGATGGAATTTCTTCATATCCGTCCCATGCGGTATCCTGAACGATGATACCATGTTCTGTTTTGGCAGCTTCTGCTGCAGCCATTCTTACGCAGTCATCATAGTTTACTTCTTCGATCGTAACAGTAGCACCTTCTTTGGCAATGTTATCGAAACGGGTCTTTGTTGTTCCCTTAGGCATTCTTACAACTGCTTTCTGTCCAAGGCGGTTAGCTGCCCATGCAACTCCACGTCCATGATTACCGTCTGTTGCAGTAAAGAATGTAGCCTGTCCGAATTCTTCTCTTAATTTATCAGAAGAGAGAACATTGTATGGCAGCTCGCTGATATCACGTCCAAGTTCTTTTGCGATATAGCGGCCCATTGCATAAGAACCTCCAAGTACTTTGAAAGCATTTAAGCCAAAGCGATAGGATTCATCCTTACAGAAAATATTTTTTACTCCTAAATATTTCGCAAGGGATGAAAGGTTCTGAAGAGGCGTCACACTGTACTGTGGGAAACTTCTGTGGAACTCATTTGCTTTCTTTACATTTTCTTCGGACATCAGTTCCAGGTGTTTATCATCTGATTTCGGAACCTCGTTTACAGTCCATTTTAATCCTTCTGTCATAAAATGACCTCCCTTAAAAATTATCATTTGGTTTCCTTAACTTGTGATTCTATCATACCATATATTTTAAAAATTGCAATAGAAAAATACAAAAATTTTTAGGTTTTTCAAAAAAAAATTAGGTTTCATAATTTGTACATTGATATAAGGATTTGGATATGATAAAATAATGAGTAATGTTCGTTTTATTTTTACAGGATAGACAGTAAAGTGGGTATAAAAGAGCAATACAAAAGATACAGAAGAGGAGAAAATATTATGGCAGTATTTCATGCATTCCGGGCACTTCGACCTACACCGGAAAAGGCTGCTGATGTGGCAGCACTTCCATATGATGTGGTAAACCGGGAAGAAGCAAAATCAATCGGAGATGAGAATCCCCTGTCCTTTCTTCATATTGACAGACCGGAAATGGATCTGGAACCTGAGACAGATCTGTATGATGATCGGGTTTATGAAAAAGCAAAAGAAAATCTTGACAATATGGAAGAAAAGGGAATTCTTGTTCAGGATCAGAAGGCCTGTTACTATATATATGAACTTGTAAGAAAAGGAAAGACACAGACCGGTATCGTAGGATGCAGCTCCATTGATGATTATATGAATGGTGTAGTGAAGAAACATGAGCTTACCAGAGAAGATAAGGAACAGGACAGGATCCACCATGTAGATTCCTGTAATGCAAATACCGGTCCTATTTTTCTGGCATGCAGATATCCGGATTCTCTGCTTACACTGATGAATAACTGGAAAGATCATCATGAAGCAGCATATGATTTTACAGAAGAGGATCAGATCACACACAGAGTATGGGTGATTGATGAAGATGAGGTCATTTCTGAAATAAATAAGGAATTTGCAGGGATTGATTCTCTGTACATCGCAGATGGACATCACCGCGCAGCTTCCGCTGTAAAAGTAGGTTTAAAGAGAAGAGAACAGAATCCGGGATATACAGGGGAGGAAGAGTTTAATTATTTCCTGTCTGTTGTATTTCCCTATGACCAGCTCTGCATTCTTCCTTATAACAGGATTGTAAAAGATTTGAACGGCCTGACTGTAAAGGCATTTCTGGGCGCCCTGAAGTTCAACTTTGAACTGATGCTGATGCCGGGATTTCCATGCAAGCCTGTAGAGAAGCATTGTATGGGAATGTATGTGGACGGACAGTGGTATCACCTGAAAGCATGGCCGGATATCTATGAAAAGAAGGACGTGGTCGGACAGCTGGATGTATCCATTCTTCAGGAAAAAGTCCTCAGACCAGTCCTGGGAATCGAAGATCCGCGCACAGACCAGAGAATCTCCTTTGTGGGCGGAAGCCATAAGGCAGCAGAGCTGGCAGAGATTGCGGACAGAACCGGCGGTGTAGCCTTTGTCATGTACCCGACATCTATGGAAGACCTGATGAAGATTGCAGACGAGAACAAATTAATGCCTCCAAAATCCACCTGGTTTGAGCCAAAGCTTCGGAGTGGGCTGTTTATACATAAGTTATAATTTGCCGAAGATGTATTATAAAAATATTATAATAATTTCGCTGTAGACTTTTCCTTCCTTCAATGGTACAATTGGTTCTATACAGAAGAGAACGAGACGTACTATAGCGAAAGGAGGGAAGAATGTGGAAGATGCGGAATTGAGAAATATCCTTTTTTCTATACAGGGAAGCATTGCCGGTTTTCAAAATGATATGTCCGATGTAAAGAACGATATCGCAGATATGAAGACAGATATTGCAAACATGAAGACGGATATCACGAACATGAAATCAGATATTGTGCAACTCAAGGGAAGCGTAAAAACTATAGAACTTAAACTGGAAAATGAAATTGACAGAAAAATATCTGCCCTATTTGATGCACGTATGGATGAGCTTCGCTATAGAAAGGAGAATAAGGAAACTCGAGAGAAAGTTTTTGAACTGGATATGCGTGTAGACAATTTGGAAAAAGCCATCATGCCAGCGTAACTGTAACAGATGATTGTAAGGCTTGTACATAGGATAAACAGGAAGAAATTTTATAACATAAAAAAGTACATGAAATTTCTTCCTGCTAAATTTGTATAATTTTTGTAAATTTTTCAAAAAACAGTTGAAATCACAGAAATAATTTGTTATACTAACTTGCGTTACGGGGTATGGCGTAGCTTGGTAGCGCGCACGGCTGGGGGCCGTGAGGTCGCAGGTTCAAATCCTGTTGCCCCGACTGACATATGGTTAAATTGTTTGTAGTATATTTACAATGAATGATTCAGACGTATGTTCATTTCAAAAAAGCCAAATAAAGTTATAAGTAAAATGCAATGATAAGGAATAGTACACCCGGACCGGAGCACAGAGAACTGCTGGTTGCTGAGAAGCAGTGGAAGGAAATTGTGGAACTCGCCTTTGAGCAGCTGCCTGAAATTATACAAGAGTAGGTGCAGACGGTTTCCACCGTTATATGGAGAGGATATAAGAATACCGGATATCCGGAGATTCCGTATCCCATGAGTGTATGACATTGTTCATAAATAAGAGTGGTACCGCGTAAGATGATAATATCTTTCGTCTCTTGCAGATAAGTCTGTGGAGATGGAAGATTTTTTTTATGTCTTTTTACAGTCAATCCCCACAGTCCAAACATAATATTTACATAACGGAGGAAGAAAAAATGATGAATCCAAGCAAATATCAGAGACAGTATTTTATGCCGCCTGTTAAATGCATGAAATGGGCAGAAAAAGAATATGTGGACAAAGCACCGATCTGGTGTTCTGTAGACCTTCGTGACGGTAACCAGGCACTGGTGATTCCAATGAGTCTGGAACAGAAAATTGAATTCTTTAAACTTCTTGTAAAAATCGGTTTCAAAGAAATTGAAGTAGGTTTCCCGGCTGCTTCTGAAACAGAATATGAATTTCTGCGTACCCTGATCGAGCAGAATCTGATTCCACAGGATGTAACTATTCAGGTTCTGACTCAGGCCAGAGAGCATATCATCCGCAAAACTTTTGAAGCTGTCAAAGGCGCACCAAAGGCAATTGTACATGTGTACAATTCCACTTCTGTAGCTCAGAGAGAACAGGTATTTAAGAAATCCAAAGAAGAAATCTTAAAGATTGCGGTGGATGGTGCCGCATTATTAAAGAAACTGGCTGATGAAACAGAAGGAAATTTCCAGTTTGAGTACAGCCCTGAAAGCTTTACAGGCACAGAACCGGAATACGCTCTGGAAGTATGCAATGCAGTTCTTGATGTATGGCAGCCTACAGCAGATAACAAATGCATCATCAATCTGCCTGTAACTGTACAGCATTCCATGCCGCATGTATATGCAAGCCAGGTAGAATATATGTGTGAAAATCTGAAATACCGCGAGAATGTAATCGTATCTCTCCATCCGCACAATGACAGAGGATGCGGTGTTGCAGATTCTGAAATGGGATTACTTGCAGGTGCAGACAGAATCGAGGGTACTCTGTTCGGAAACGGTGAGCGTACCGGAAATGTAGATATTGTTACACTTGGCATGAATATGTATTCCCAGGGTGTAGATCCAAAACTTGACTTCTCTGATATGCCGCATATCTGTGAAATATATGAAGAATGTACCGGAATGAAAGTAGGCGAAAGAAGTCCGTACAGTGGTGCACTTGTATTTGCCGCATTTTCTGGCTCTCATCAGGATGCAATTGCCAAGGGTATGCACTGGAGAGATGACAAGGATCCGGATCACTGGAATGTTCCGTATCTTCCGATCGATCCGACAGATGTGGGAAGAAATTATGACGCAGATGTTATCCGCATCAACAGCCAGTCCGGTAAAGGTGGCGTGGGATATATCCTTGAGACCAAATTCGGTCTTAACCTTCCTCCGAAAATGCGTGAGGCAATGGGATATGCCACAAAAGCTGTTTCAGACCACAAACATAAAGAGCTTCATCCTGACGAAATTTTCAATCTGTTTAAACAGACCTTTGAGAATATCACAGAACCGTACAGCATCAATGAAGTACATTTCCAGCAGAAAGATGGCGGTATTGTAACAAAAGTTACCTCTACTTTCCGCGGAAAGACAATCACTACAGAGGCATCCGGTAACGGACGTCTTGATGCAGTCAGCAATGCACTGAAGAAGGCATATGAGCTGGGAGCCGAATGGTTCTGGGTGATGGACGACGACGTGCTCGTCATCCCCGAAGGCATCGAGCGTCTTGCCAAGTGGACCGACCGCTACGATGTCATCCAGGGTTCGCGCCTGGACTTTGACGGCGGCGCCTTCTTTTGGCAGTACCAGCTCATCCTTTCGCTCGGCATCCCTAACCCCATCGCCAAGTGGGATCTGGGTCCCGAGGGCTACCGCGCCATGAACCAGCTGTGCTTTGAGGGCGGCATGTTCTCGCGACGCGTGGTCGACAAAATCGGCCTGCCCGACGCGCGCTTCTTTATCTACGGCGACGATGCCTGCTACGGCTACGTAGCCAGCCAGCACTTCCCCGCCGCCGTTGTGGCCGACGTGGTGCTCAAGCGCGCCCGCGCCGTCTCTAACTGGGACATCGCCGGCAAGCGCCAGCTCAACTCCACGAGCGACACCAACCGCTACTACATCATGCGCAACCGCGGTTATCTGGCCCGCTACATGCAAATCTACGGCGACTATCACCCCGTGCTGTTCCGTCTGGGCAACGCCGCGACCTTCTGCAAGGAGTTCATTCGCCTGGCAGCCGTTGACAAGTGCTTTAAGACCGGTATTCCGGCGCTGCGCCGTGGCATGAAGGACGCCCGCAAGATCATCAAGGACCCCGACTGGAAGCCCATGCCGCCCATGAAGGACACCGAGTAACGGAAGCCGGAAACACCTCGGCGCTTAAAGCCGCTGGCACACCGTAGCCACATGCTGCCCATCAAAACCGAACCCCCAGCGCATGCGACCCACGCCGGGGCGCGGCACACGGATTTCGTCGATGCCGTCGCGCTCTATGTCGAGTAGCGACTGCACGGCCAGCAATTCCAGTCCCAGCGCATCCACATCGGGGTCATACATCAAGTTAATCGTTATCAGCGGGCGCTCGTCCAGCATGCCAATCGTATCTGCTACGTCGAACACAGCACCCGTAGGGAAAACCTGGATGTCCCAGCGACCCGCACCACACTTTCGCCTCGAGGCAGGATTGGCATAGCCCGGTAAGCCAAAGCAGAGCCCCTGCAAGAGCAGATGATATGGCAGCGGCTTATCTGGGTCGGTCTCACCGATTCCCGCATCCCCCAGGATGCGGCTTAGCGCCCGCCTCACGGTATCCTCGTTCCCACGGCACAGCCCGTCGCGAAACGCATCGACGTCTCGAATGTCTTCGGCAGCGCACTCAAACCACTCAACAATCACTAGACGCAAGGCCTGTCTAAGCTCGTTATTGGGCAATCGCAAAGCACGGAGGCGATTGCCATGCTCTGGCTCCTCAGTCATATCCGTCGTGAGAAAACCGGACAGATACAGCGCTGTCCACATGCTATCGTCAGGCGAGACATCTGGCTCTGCAGTGCCCAAACAAAGCGGGACCTCAACGCATCCATGGGCCTCGAGCAAATCAAACAAGACCGAAAGGCGGTCGAGATTCCACCCGGCAACTACTCTACTCAGGCAATCGGCATATCCATACAGATCGGCACGCACGGGCGCCGTGCAGCCTCGGTCCAAAAACCCAATCACACGCTCTGGACTCGAGCAATAGGCCCTGCCAAACCGATACCCCTCGAGCCATTCACGCGCATCATCCAGGTATTCCTCGCGCCCAGCATGATTCAGCAGAGCCTCGGCCTCGGCATCCGAAAAGCCGAACCAACGGTCACACCAGGTCGAAAGCGGCGTCGTCAGACAATACGAGCAGCAGTGCAAAGAAAGCGCCGCTTCGGCAGGGCCGGGACACTCCCCCATCAAACACGTCAGCCGCAATGAATCGCGCGCAGCAGCAATGGCGTCGAACAGCACGCGATCGAATAGATCTGCCGGATCGGCGCCGGAAGCGTCCCTCGCGCTCGCACGGCAAGAGCACGCCCCATCGTACCCATCAACGAGCAATACAACCTGCTCATCGTAGGCAATCTCCAGCAGCTCTATGAGCACACCGAGCACCGAGTCAACCTCGTCCGCGCTCGCCACGCCACGCGCGACACGTTCGACGTGACGCACCTTATCTCGAGCTAAATCCGGAGCCTCCAAGAGCGCCAACAAGCGAGCGCACTCGCCCGAAAGGGCATCGCGCACGACGCCGGCAACAGCGGGGCCACGCCTCGCAGCGCCAGAAAAGTCCATCGATATCACCGGATAGCAAGCGTACTCATCCCGATAGCGCCCGCCGTCCGCATCCCAAATCTGAGCATCGGCAAACGAGATCCGACCGGTGCGACCGACCGCTGGACGCTCCAGAAAAGCCCTGAGCATCGACAAGTTCATGCTCTTGCCAAAACCCTCGGGTCGACAGCACACCACAACGGACGCGTCGCAGTCCAACACATCGGCAATAAACATGGTCTTGTCGACCAGCGTGCAGCAACCAAGAGCCTCCGCATAGTCGTGCATGCCAATGGGCAAAGCCGCATCGTCGGCACAGCCGATCAAGCGCACGCCAAAGCCAGCAGCACAATCAACATTTGCCTGTTCAGACACTAAAACGTTCCCCCTAAATCGCTGCACGATGCCAATTGTAATGACCGCCTCGCGCGTACCGACGACGCCGCGCGAACATATCGGGCAACGGTAGCAACAAGAGGTGTGAGGGGGCATAACTAATCGTTGCACAATCAAAACCACCCCTAAAAGGGGTGGTTTGCTCTTAGGGTATAACCCTTGGATTTCCGGCACGCGTCTAAAGGCGCCGGCCCTCACGGGGTTCGGGCCGCACTGCAGATTGACCCGTGGCGGGCCGGTCAAACCGGCGCTATTTACGCCCCGGCCCCCTGCCGAAGGGGTCCTCGTACTCCTTGACGCTCAGCCGGTCGAGCGCGATGTCGGCCTTCTCCTGCTCCCGGATGTACTTCGCGATCGTGGCCTCGTTCAGGCCGACCGTGGACACGTAGTAGCCCTCGGCCCAGAACTTCCTGTTGCCGAACTTGTACTTCATGTTCGCGTGCCTGTCGAATATCATCAGCGAGCTCTTCCCCTTCAGGTAGCCCATCACGCTCGCGACGCTGTACTTCGGCGGGATCGCCAGCAGCATGTGGACGTGGTCGGGCATCAGGTGCCCCTCGATGATCTCTATCCCCTTGTACTGGCAGAGCTTCCTGAAGATCTCCCCAAGGTCGGACCTTATTTGGTTGTAGATGACTTTGCGCCTATACTTCGGCGTGAACACGACGTGGTACTTGCACATCCACTTCGTGTGCGACAGGCTGTAGGCCTTCTGGGCCATACGCCACCACCGCCCTCTCGACTCGGATTCCTTGCGGCCTGAACAATCGCAAGTGTCCGGCGAGGGGGCGGCTTTGTAAAGCCGTTTGGCCCCACCCGCATAGCGGGTGGTTTCTGATGCGGCGCGCTGCGCGCCCCGCACAGGCTAAAGCCTCTAAACAAAACGGGGCCCGATGCATTCGCACCGGACCCCGTCCCGACTATTTAGTTATCCGGCAACTGAGAGCCTACTCCCCCGAGTCGTCCTCCCCAGAAGCCTTCTTCTGCTGATCGAGCTTATGCTTACCACTTACGATAGACGTAGCGCCCAGCGTGGCCAAGCTCGCGCTGGCAAGGCTCGCCATAACGATGAGGTCGCCCGTCTTGGGCATGTTACCGCCCGAAGTCTTAGTCGTTGTAGTGGTGGTTGTAGTGGTCACCGTCTTGGAGTCATTTTGCTCCTGGTTCCGGTTGTCAGTGTTGCCCTGACTGCTGTCCTCGCCCTGCTGCTTTCCGTCCTTGGTCTTGCCCTTGCTCTCGTCCTTCTCCTCAGATTCAGACTTCTTATCCTCGTCCTTCTTCTGAGTGGACTTGTCGTCCTTCTCCTCCGAGCTAGAACCTTTATCGGATACGGTCTTCTCGGAAGCCTCGTCCTTGGAGTCGCCCTTTGCGGCCTCGGTCTTTTCCGTGGAAACCTGATCAGAGTTGTCCTTGTTCTGAGTCGAGCCATTATTGACGCCAGCCATCAGCGAAGAGCCCAGCGTAGAACCAAGCTGCTCGGAAAAAGAAGGCTTCTTGTCCGGCGAAGCAACGGGAGCGTCCGGCGCCTTATTCGAGTCGTCCTTGGAAGCATCGGAATCAGGGGTTGCGTCAGAGCCGGAGCCGTTGTTAGAGCCGGTGCCAACGGACGAATCGCTCGAGCCGGTGGATGAGTTAGAGGTGTCAGCGTCGGTCGAACCAGAAGCGTCGCTGTCCGTATTGCCGGCAGAGCTTGGAGACGAATCACCCGCAGCAGAGCCGTTCGAATCGGAGCCGTTCGAGGTAGAGCCGTCGTTGGTAGTGCCACCAGCAGAGCCATTACCGTCAGCATCGGTCGAGGGCGCATCCATCCTGTCATCGTTGGCGTCGTCACTCGAGTCGTCATTCGAATCAGGTGTCGGCGAGGGCACCGGCGTAGGCTCGGGCTGCACGGGCGTCGCAGCGGCAGCCTCATCCTCGGCGATAAAAACCAAGCAGTCCTTCAGCTCATTCTTATAACGATTCTTCCAGCCCTCATGATACTGGGGCTGGCTCGAATACTTGGTGGCGACATTGTTGACCACGCTATTGGAGAGCGCCGTCACAAACTCGCGGTCGGACATATCGTTGGAAAGATTCGCCCAGCGGAAGAAGTCTCTGCAGCCACCGGTGCCGCACATGTTGGTGATGCTCCACACCATGCCCTTGACGCAATCGGCGCGGCCGGAGATGTCAATGCCAAGAGCGCTCTTAAGCCACGCCTCGGTCACCGCATAGTACGAGTTGTACGCATACGCATCCTGCAGAGCCGAAAACTCAGCAGGATCGGTGTTATAAGCACCTTGGAAGGCATCCTGCGCGATATGGCCCAGCTCGGTGAGCTGGCCGTTCTCGTACATGGCATTGCTCGTGTTGGAAATCTCGCTGCCGCGATCAATCGCATCCTTGAGCATGCAGTTTTTTTCGGGGTTGTAGTTGTAGGCCTGCTTCATAAACGGGATGAGCGACCAACGACGGTCGAACTGGTAATAACCCAGCGCGTTGTAGCCGTCGCCATACGAAAAGCCCTGGTTGTAGTTGCCATGGCTCTCGTACTTGGTAAAGTACTTCATCTCGGGAGTCACGTTGACAAACGAGACACCCTGAACCGACCTCAACACGTCCGAGAAGGACTGTTGGGTGTAAAGGCCCTTATCGATATCGGTGGCATCCGAGGCAACGCCCGGCGTGGGCTCCTCGGCAGCGGCGGGTGCCGGCGCGGAAACGGCGCCAAACGAAAGTGCCAGCGTCAGGCCCGCGACAATAGCAGAATGCTTGGGCTGCATAAGATCCTCCCTGCATTGGTGTAGTTAAAGTTCAGTTTGCAAAGATAAAAATAAGTATTGCAGCTCGCCCGTTGTTACACAACAAACCCTCGGTAAACGGCAACAACCCTCCGCGAAATCTTAAGGAATTAAACAAACTGGTCGTCGGGCGCCATCAGAAGCTCGCCGTATCGCTCCATCAGCCCGTCCCTCAACTGACAGAAAGCGGGAATATAGACGTTCAAGATGCGCTGAATCAAATCTTGAGCGAGCTTGTTGTCATAGATATGGACGTTCGTATTGCGGTCTCTGAGCATATCTAGCCAGGCCGCCTCATCAATAAAGTCATAGAATCGGTACGACTCCTTCAAGATGGCACGAGGAGACCCCGACGCGGCAAGCGTGGCACCCTCATACTCGAGCAGACGCTTAAGGAGCTTCCAGCTCAGTTCAAATTGAAGATTGAACTTATTAATCAATCCACTCTGAACAAAATCATTGTTGAGATCCTGATTGGGCGCATCCTCAAGATTCGCCAAGGCACTGGCAAAGTTCTCATATTTTTTCATACAGAATCACACCATCCCTGGCAATTTCATCGAGCAATTGCTGCGACAAGGACTCGTCGAGATTGACGACATCTACATCTAAAAGAGTATCAAGACGCTCCTCGATCAAATATGAGAAACGGCCGAAATCCCGACAACCTGCTACGGCGATGTCAATATCGCTCTTGGGTAAGTTGTCGCCTCGAGCACGAGAACCAAACAGCACAACCTTCTCGGCGTCACATTCCCGAGCAAAAACTTCGATTTGTTTGCACACCTTGTCGAGAGATGCCATTTGCAGCCCTACAGCTTAATGTCAAAGTTGATTTCGGGAACGGCGGCCAAGTCGGCCAGCGTTACGCCGTCGACATAGTTCTCGATGACCTCGTCCAGGCCGCGCCAGAACTTGACGGTGGAACACAGGTCACTGCGGGCGCAGCTGTTGTCGATGCCGTCGCACGCCGTGCTGCCCTCGACAGCGCGCAGGATGTCGCCCGCACGCACCTCGGCCGGGTCCTTGGCCATCATGTAGCCGCCGCCCTTGCCGCGCACGCTCTTAAGCAGGCCCGCCTTCATAAGCGGACGAACCAGCTGCTCCAAATACTTTTGCGAGATATGCTCGCGGTCGGCAACCTCGCGCAGGGCAATCTTGCCCTCGGCGTCGCCCAGCGCCGCGATATAGATCATCAGCCGGAGGGCATAGCGGCCCTTAGAAGAAATGAGCATACCTACCCTCCCATCGTTACTGAGACAAAACCAGGCTTGTTTGTCCCAAATCCTATGCACGCGGGGCAAACAAACCTGATTTTATGTCCCTCATCTAAAAAGTCGAGTGGATTAGTCGGGTTTTCCCTTGACTAACGCCGAACCCATAGTAACTTTATTCCGAGAAGATTCCTAGGGTTTAGTACACCTATGAGTACACCATATACAGAGAGGGACAGCATGAGCGCAAATCCGCTGCTTTCCATCGAAGGTCTGACCGCCTCCGTGGACGAGAAGACCATCCTCCACAACGTCAACCTCAACGTCGCCGCCGGCGAGACCCATGTGCTGATGGGACCCAACGGCGCCGGCAAATCCACCCTGGGCCACCTGGTCATGGGCGACCCCGTCTACACGGTCAACGACGGCCGTATCGTCTTTGACCGCCAGGACATCACCGAGCTCACCACCGACAAGCGTTCGCG
>OFMS01001552.1_pt1 | contig 14862 bp, 9 predicted proteins | sample 1541871 | NCBI WGS metagenome assembly OFMS01 (sample SAMN04209251, study PRJEB22552) | human gut metagenome | biome: gut; material: feces | host: Homo sapiens | place: USA: Oklahoma
CACTTCCTCATCCTGCCCGAAAATTTCCTCCATCTGTTTTACCGCCTCCGACTGTACTGCCTGTTCTCTGGCCTCATCCATAGACTGATCCCACTGGCTGAGCTTTTCATCTGTAATCAGAGCACGAAGTCTCTCTCCCAGCTTCAGTCCCCGATCCAGCTTTGTCAGCCAGTACATCTGCTTTAAAATCTGCTCCTCAGGGGCACGGGAATAGGCATAGCTATACGCCTCAAAGGCCCTTTTTGTCTGAAACATCCGGGCGTAGCAGGAACCCAGGTTATTCCAGATCCGTCCCAGAAACAAGTCATCTACATATTCGTCCCTTGGAAACTCCAGAAGCTCCCGGTAAAGATTCAGGGCTCTGCCGTACTGACGCATGGAAAACAGCTCATCAGCCAGCAGCTTTTTAAACTCTGCCGGATGCTTTTTCCTAAGAGCCGTCAGCTGCTGCCGGTAATGACTGATTTCACCGGGCCTGTAATAATCACATTCCTGGAGAATCAGAATCAAAGCCTCATCTGAATCTTCTCCGCTTTTCAGCCACCGTTCTACCTTCAGAGCCAGAAAACCCTGATTCAGCTCCTCTCTCATAAATTCCAGAAGACCTTCTCCCACAAAGTCCTCCATCACCAGAAGGGGATAATGGTATATCACATAAGAAAGCTCCTGCGAGGAATAAATTCGAATCCCAAGTGCTTCCACATAATAGGGACGTTTTACATTTTCCTGCCTGCAAAGCAATAAACTCATAACATAACCTCTTGTCTAATCTGGATATCAGAGGAGGGATAAATTTCTCCAAATCCCTGATCCAGAATTCTCACATCCATCGTCCTCTCGTCAAGGAATGAAATTTTCACACGAACCTTTGTCGTCCGCTCCGGCCGTTTTGGAAATCCCTCCAGGCGAATAGAAACCTCTCTGCGCCGCTTGGCATCTAAGGGTGTAACCACCAGATCCACCGTATCCTGATGCTCCGGAATCACATCCACCACAGCCTCCTGCTCGTACCAGTTATCTCCTGCACTGATCAGCGTAAAAAACTCTGTTTTTCCCTGGCTCTGCACTTTCAGGCTTACATTCACTTTCATCTCATTATCGCCCATATAGACAAACTGCCAGCTGTTTTCTTCCGTCATACACTTTCTTGCCGCTGCATAACAGGCACCCTTGGAATAAAGATTTTTCCCCATAAAAACCCTGCGGCCTTTGCACAAAAAAGAAAGGGACTCCTTCATCCATTCACCATCAAAACCGTCTCCGGTCAGGTAAACTGCCGAAACAATATGCCCTCCTGTCACTTCTGATACGATTTTTAAAAAGCTGGCATCTTTATTTGCCCGGTCTATATTCCGCTGTTCCTCACTGATCGTGACAAGCTGCGGCATGGTTCTTTGATCCCGTTCCAATCTCCTGCACCAGACCTCATCTCCCCGGTTGTCAAACAGACACACATCATGCAGCCATAATTCTTTTTGCTGGCTGAATGCGAAATAATAAAAACTCTCTCTCCTGTCAATGAGTGTCAGCTTTCCCTCCGGTATTCCAATTCTTTCTGCTACCTGAAGAAAGAGCTCCGTCACCTCCCGCGACAGCTGTTCAAGTGTGATAACCAAAAAGTCAGGTATCACAGGATTCCCCAGTTTTCCCGCAAGATATACCAGCTTTTTTATGTAGAGTGCTAACAGTTCCTGTGCCTTATAAGTTTCCCCCTCTATGAAAAACTCTTTTCCCGCAAGAGCTGCCTGCAGCAGACCGGATACTGCTTCCTCTCCCTGCAAAAGTGCCAGACGTTTTGCCTCCTCACCGATAAACCACTGACCGATCCCATGTTTTTTGGCAAGTATCAGAGGAATCTGGTATACTTCACTGCCTGCCACTGTGCTGACAGTCTCCGGTTCCTTCATATTCAATTGGAAATAACTGATCACGGCATTGTCATTATCAAGATCAATGCCAAGATAATACGACGTTTTTTCCACTTTTCTCCCTCTTACTTATAAAATACGGAATACCTCATTCGTTACCATCTGCATTCCATAGTATTGTTTCATTTCTCTCTTTTGCATCTCACGTTCTCCCATCGCGTGATGCATCAGCATGTCATTCAACATTTCATACCTTCCATGAGATTCTTCGTCCGGTACATTTCGGCAATTTAAGCAGGCACTTTCCGTTATCTTCTCCTCCGCCTTTTCCTGCTCTGTCATATAATAAAGTACAGACTCGCCAAAAAATAAGACAAATTCCTTGACAAAAACACCATCATAGACCTCATTTAACAGTGACTGCTCGTAATGTTCTCCATCCAGGCTAAAATGAATCATAATTTTTTGTCCCGGATCTGTATGATATTCCACAAACGCTTTGTCATACAAATGATACTTTAAACGTAATTCTTTCTCAAACTCCAGGAAAAATGCAAAGCAGCGGTTCTTAGACGTGTACTCTTCCAACAATTCATCTGCCACCTGATACATCGCATCTGATAAATGCTCTTTCTCTGAGAAATATTTCAGCAGCCCCAGTTTACACGCATCGTTGAGAGGATTTCCTTCCTGATAACGGGCAAAGATCTGTTCAAATACATACTCCGGTACCACCATATTCCTCACCAGCCATGCATCTGCAAAATACGATAAATATGCCATACAGATCAGTTCCCGTCCCCCGCCTTTTACATAACTCTCGTAGATCTCTTCAATATCCGCAATATAATCAGTCGAATACAGCATCTGGCTTAAAATACGTTCCTCAAGATCAAACGTGTCAATATCAAATGCTCCCGCAGCTTTCCAGATCTCCGCCATCGTCTTTGTTGCACCATTATAATATTTACAAAGATAGATAAGGATCACATCATTATAAGTGCCTCTGTAAAATACATGTTCTGCAAACCCAAGAAGGAAATCATCTTCCTCAAACCCTGCTGTATGAATCGCATAACTGCACAGAGAAACGCATGCAGCCGTATCCATGTGCTCATACCCACACTCTTCTGCCATGCGATACGCAGTTTCATACAAATGTTCTTCCGTCAGGTACTGCATCAGCATACGGCGCGCAGCTGCAGATAACAATTTATGATCCAGACCGGTCAGACAGCCCGCCTCATACTTTCTTTTCCGGTAAAATGATATGATCTGTTCGGCAATTTCCCTTTTATAGCGGTCACTCACCTGCGGTGCTTTTAAAACAGTCCACACACCCGGAAAATCTGAATCATCCACTCCATCCGCAACTTTTTGCTGCATGGAATATAGAATATAGGATAATTCTCCCTGTGCAAGTTCTGTACACTTTTTCACACAATGGTCAATATCCATCAGCGGCTCTTCACAACAACCGATTTCCTCACAGAAACGATTACCATAAATGTCCTCCATGATCAGGCAGTAATCCTTTGTATATACAGTAAAGTATGCAGCCCCGTTCCGGATCATGGATTCCCTGTTATTCACATGATTGCATGCTGGGCTGCATGCATATTCATAAACTTCTATCTTTGCTGCCTGTGGATCCGTACAGATCATCTTGTGCGTAAAAAGAATTTCAGCTGCCCAATGCGCAATATCACTATTTATAATCCCCTGTTCAAACATTTCATCATATATCACGGCCAGATTATCATCGATATGACCAGCCTCCATCTGCTCCATCGCAAACCGTTCCATGATCGGCAGATATTTCTGATATACCTCAGGCTGCACCTTTTTTGCCGCAATAATATTGACAAATAAAACCGCTTTCTGCTGCCAGGACAATCCACTGTCATACTGAAAATACAGCTGAAGCATCTTTGGTACACGTTCTAATTTTCTTCCATCCAGTGATAAAAGATACGCTTCATACAGGCTCGTGATGCGGATCTCACGTTCAATTCCAAGTTCATACCAGTGATGATACTTTGCACCAAAGCACTGGCTGCGGATCAGATATCCTAACACCGCCGTCAGCATTTCATCATCCGGTTTCACCTCATAACACGCCTCTAAAATATGGTATAAAAACGGATGATATTCTTTTTTTTCTGAAATAAGCCCGGCCACCTGTATTGCTATATCCCGTGTCATAATGCCCCATCTTGCAGTCCAGTATAATATGCGAACCTCAAATGATCCAAGTCTCGCCAGTAAATATGGATCCTGCCAGATCAGATAATATGCCTCCAGATAAAAATACGGGCTGTTATCATAACGCATCCAGTCACGAATTGCTTCTAACCTTTCTGCCGGCTTCTGATAATACTCTTCTTTTAAAAATAACAGCACCCAGAACAACATCGAATTATCCGGATGCAGTTTAAAAATCTGTTCCACTTCCGTCGTCAGACGATCCACATAGGACGGCTCCCGCTCCATCAATGTGCACAGATAAAGATAATACCCCCATTCCGGACTTTCATGATCCTCACACGTCCGTTTAAAATCATCTAATATCCAGGATGCCTCCTGTCTCTGGCGGTTGATGATCAGCGTCTGTGCCTTCATCAGTCCATAAATCTTTTCATTCTCACACAAAACGGAAAGATGATCCAAAATAACCCCCGACTGGTTTGCCCATACTCCGGTCACAATCCGTTTCAGGCGGTATTCCAGATAAAGCTGCATTAATTTTATGCGTGATTTCTGGATATCAAAAAAAACAGGTTCATCCTTCGTTTTATTTTCCTGCTTAGTCGTGGCACACACCGTATAGATCAATGATTTCTGTCCCGGTATCTCCAGACGGATCTTTCCAAAATTCCTTCCCGCATGCATTTTTTCTGCCACAATATAATATTCCACATCACAGATACTTCCCACAAACATCTCATCGGTGACCCGTGGTTTCTTTAAAACCAGAAATTCTGCATCCGAATGGACTCTGATTTCAAGATATCCATGCTGGTTTCTGTTCACCTGAAAAGTTTCAAGTCTGTTTTCATGCACCTGGTAAAATATGGCACTGCTTTCTTCCAATGAAACCACAGTCCGCTTCTTTTTGTGGATTCCGATCAAAAACTCCTCCACTTTCTGTCCGGATGGTGTTCCTTTCGACAAACCCTCATATAAAAGCATCTCCCTTTTTTCATCCGGATGAAATATGTTTTTAAACTTGCCCGAATAAAACAGATGAAATGCCTCGTCAAAGTCGTTTTCTGATAATCTGGCAAAATCGGATAAATTTTTCACTTTGCCAACCGAGGATTCTGCATACAGTTTTGAAACAGACACAACAAAAGAAAGGTTATATTCACCCTGTTCTACTACGATACAGAACTCTCCTTTTTGAATATCACCTTCGATCAGACCATAACTATGAAATTGGTAACGAATCCTTATTTCTTCCCCTTCAAACTGCGGTGTCAGACATTCCATCCTCGGATTGGAAGAATATACGATTCCACGCATCGGCACATGATTTGTGCTTGTGATCACGAAATCCCCCGAAATATCATTACCTTCCATTGCTGTGATGTCAATCTTATCCACAGAAATTGAAAGAGACGGCTTTAAGTGTTCGAATTTTCCCCTTGCCAGTTGTTGTATCCGTCTTCGCAAATCGACACCTGCTTTTTCTCTCTTAATTGCTTGCTTTTTCAATGACAATCATTATAATAGATTATAAACCAATTTGGAGGAGTTCGCAATGATAAAACACAAAGACCATTTTCACGGAAGTGATTTAGAAAAAATAGAACAGATTTACGGCATCAAAAAAGAAGAGATCGTCAGTTTTTCCGCAAATGTCAATCCGCTTGGCGTATCACCGCTTCTTCGGACCGCTCTCTCCGAGCAGATCGATGTGATCACGACATACCCTGACAGGGAATATACCTCCCTGCGCAAATGCATTGCAGAATACTGCGGCACCGAATACGAAAACGTCATCGTAGGAAATGGTTCCACGGAACTGATCTCTCTTTTTATACAGATCGAGCACCCGAAAAAAGCGATGGTCATCGGACCTACTTATTCCGAATATGAGAGAGAGATTTCACTCGGCGGAGGCACAACACTCTACTATCCGCTCCGTGAAAAGGACAACTTCCGCTTAGATGTCGACGATTTTATCTCCCATTTAAATGAAAGTATTGACCTGATCGTCATCTGCAACCCGAACAACCCTACTTCATCCTGCATCACCAGAACGGAAATGCGCCATATCTTAGATGCCTGCAAGGAACATGACATTTACGTTATGGTGGATGAAACTTATGTGGAATTTGCTGATAATATGGCTGAAATCTCAGCCGTGCCGCTGACAAACTATTATAACAACATCGTTATCCTGCGCGGCACCTCAAAGTTTTTTGCAGCACCGGGTCTTCGTCTCGGCTATGCGATCACAGGCAACCGTGACCTGATCAAATCAATCAATACCAGGAAAAATCCGTGGACGATCAACTCCCTTGCTGTCGTTGCCGGAGAGACGATGTTCCGTGACACTGCATATATCAAAGCCACCAAAGATCTGATTTCTTCCGAGCGAGCAAGGATCTACCGGACATTCCAGAAAAGTCCTGATTTTAAAGTGTATGAACCGAGCGGCAATTTCATGCTGGTACGCATTTTAAAAGATGATCTCACTTCACAGGATCTCTTTGACCGCGCAATTCGCGAGAAAATGATGATCCGCGACTGCTCCACCTTTCCATTTTTAGACAACAAGTACATCCGGCTTTGCATCATGAATCCGGAGGACAACGACAGACTGCTTGCATGTCTGCTCCGTTAAGTATTCATTAAGTATTAGCAGGGAAGTTTTGGGACAACCCCAAAGCTTCCTTTTATTATTTTGGGACATAAAAAACGACAGACCGTACGATCTGCCGTTTTTTCATGACCATAGATTCCTGTCGAATCCATACCATTGATTCTTTTTTTCCCTGTAATTACATCATTCCCATGCCCGGGTTACCTGCTGGAACTGCCGGAACATCTTCTTTGATGTTTGCAACAACAGACTCTGTTGTAAGCAGTGTAGATGCAACAGATGTTGCGTTCTGTAATGCTGTTCTTGTAACTTTAACCGGGTCAAGGATACCATTCTCAACCATATCTACATATTCTTCGGTTGCTGCGTTGAATCCGATACCGTCTTTGGACTCTTTTACTTTGTTGATGATAACAGCACCCTCAAGACCTGCGTTTGCAGAAATGTAGTATAACGGAGCTTCGAGAGCTTTTAAGATAACCTTTGCACCGGTCTTCTCATCACCCTCTAAGGTGTCAGCTAACTCTGCAACAGCTTTGGTTGCATGGATATATGCAGAACCGCCGCCTGCGATGATACCTTCTTCTACTGCTGCTCTTGTTGCATTTAAAGCATCTTCCATACGAAGTTTTGCTTCTTTCATCTCTGTCTCAGTTGCTGCACCGACACGGATGACTGCGACACCGCCTGCTAATTTAGCAAGTCTCTCCTGTAATTTCTCTTTATCGAACTCAGATGTTGTCTCCTCGATCTGTCCACGGATCTGGTTTACTCTGCTTGCGATTGCATCTTTGTCACCGGCACCGTCAACGATTACTGTGTTCTCTTTCTGAACTTTGACAGATTTTGCACGGCCTAACTGATCCATCGTTGTGTCTTTTAATTCCAGACCAAGATCAGAGCTGATTACCTGACCACCTGTTAAGATTGCGATATCTTCAAGCATTGCTTTTCTTCTGTCGCCATAACCAGGTGCTTTGACAGCTACTACGTTGAATGTACCACGCAATTTGTTGACAATCAATGTGGTAAGTGCCTCACCCTCGATGTCCTCAGCGATGATGAGTAATCTTGCGCCGCTCTGTACGATCTGCTCTAACAGAGGAAGAATCTCCTGAATGTTGCTGATCTTCTTATCTGTAATTAAGATGTAAGGATCATCTAATACTGCTTCCATTTTGTCCATATCTGTGCACATGTAAGCAGATACATAACCACGATCAAACTGCATACCTTCTACTAAGTCAAGCTCTGTCTGCATTGTCTTAGATTCCTCGATTGTGATAACACCATCGTTGGAAACTTTTTCCATCGCGTCGGCTACCATGTTACCTACGTTCTCATCTCCTGCAGAGATTGCAGCTACTTTTGCGATCTGGTCTTTTCCGTTTACTTTGGAAGACATTGCAAGGATTGCTTCTACAGCTTTATCTGTTGCTTTCTTCATACCACGGCGAAGGATGATCGGGTTTGCACCTGCTTCAAGGTTCTTCATACCTTCCTGTACCATTGCCTGTGCTAAAACAGTTGCTGTTGTGGTACCATCACCTGCAACATCGTTTGTCTTTGTTGCAACTTCTTTTACAAGCTGTGCACCCATGTTCTCGAATGCATCTTCTAACTCGATCTCTTTTGCGATCGTAACACCATCGTTTGTGATCAGTGGAGCACCGTAGGATTTGTCAAGTACTACGTTTCTTCCTTTCGGTCCTAATGTTACTCTTACGGTATTTGCCAGTTTATCTACACCTGCACCTAATGCTGCTCTTGCTTCTGTGCCATATTTAATTTCCTTTGCCATATCTGTCTACCTCTTTCTGAATTTATTAATGATAAAAATATGTTTTACTCTACAACTGCGAGAATATCATTCTGTTTTACAATGATGTATTCTTCTCCGTCTAATTTTACTTCTGTTCCTGCGTATTTCGAATAAATTACCTTCTGACCTGCTTTTACCTGCATGGTAACTTCTTTTCCATCAACCATTCCGCCAGGACCAACTGCTATAACCTCTGCCTCCTGTGGTTTTTCCTGTGCACTGCTTGTAAGGATGATACCTGATTTTGTAGTCTCCTCTGCCTCACACTGTTTTAATACGACTCTGTCGCTTAATGGAACTAATTTCATGTTGCTTACCTCCTGCTTATGATCATCTGTTTTATTTCTTTTGAGTAGTTATTAGCACTCATTTCTTTTGAGTGCTAACTTATGGTTCATATAATAGATTTTTATATTTGAATCTGCAACCAAATATATTTCTATTTATAATTATTTATTCCAATATTTTCTTATTTTTTCTCTCTTTTTCTCGTTTTTTTATAAGTTCACTCATTTTCTGTGATTTTATACTTTTTTTATTTTTTCAACGGAGACTGTTTTACCGTGCGTTTTACGGTCTGTTTTACCGTCTCCTTCATTGCTTTATTTCCTTCCGTCCAAAGCAGTTTTAAGGCTCTTGAAAACAGTTTCTGCCGCTCCGGTGAAAGTTTACTGGTTTCCTTCATCAGTTCCTGTATTTTCTTCCATTTACTGTGGTAAAAATCATCTACCGTGCGGATCCCGACTTTTTCGATCATATCAAATGCTGTCTCTACGATCTGTGCTCTCTCTTCCTCGTCTAACTGGTAAATCCATGATTTCATCGTTTCATCCAGCAACAGGCTCTGCGCCGCAACCTGATCTACATGTACAAAAGATCTTCCGAGTACCTCCCATGACATGGCATCGTGCTGCTGGATCCCGCTGTTTGAGCTCTTGACAACTTCAAACGACTCCTGATGCTCTAAGAGCATTCCGACAATGGAAGATTCCGGCAGGATCGTGTGCAGCTTTGGCAGCATGCGCTGGTACTCTGTGCTTTCCACCATATCGCTCCGGAATCCCGGACCATCATTGCTGTACACATTTAAAATCTGGTTCTGGATCTGCGGATCACATTTTACGGAGGCATACACGGCAAAATTTCCACCCTTTGAATGGCCGCCGACACGCACCCTCTGCTTTTTGTCTGTCACTGCACGGTTCAAATATTCCACTGCCCGGAGCTGTCCCGGCGTTTCTGACAGATAACCCATATTAAAATCTTCCCGCCAGCCCGTGATCGTGTTGTCCGTTCCACGAAATGCCACATACAGGCTGTCATCCGGCAGTTCCACACAGACCGCCGAAAACTGAAACTGTTCCTCATCCCGGATCTCGTTGACATAGCAGCGTAGTTTTACATTCGAAAAACGTTTTGTTTCCGCCATTTTCTCCATAACAAACGGAGCCGATTTCGTCATGGATACCCGCGCTAAGATTTCGTCTTTATCATTCTTTTCCCAAAATTGTCCGGATGCCTCCTTAAGCGGTACTGCCGGCGCATTTTCCTCTGCAGTAACGATCCCCTCAAAATCAACATATGCAAGCTGCGCTAAAATCAGATTATCAACTTCATTAAATTCATCTGCCTCAAACGATAAATCACCACGCCAGTCCATATAATCCATGATATTTGCCATTGTTTTCCCCCTGTCTTTTATTTAAATCAGCCCATAATGTTTCAGTCCGTTCCAGATCCCATCTTTATGGATATCTGTGGTAACAAATTCTGCCGCATTCTTTGCCACATCCGTACCATTTCCCATGGCAATCCCATGTGCCACAAATTCAAGCATTTCCACATCATTAGCGCTATCCCCGAATGCATAGGTATCTTCCTTTGCGATTCCAAGAGACGCACAGAGGCGCTCAATGCCGCTTGCCTTTGAATGCCCCGCCTGCCCGATCTCTAATATTCCATCCGGCTCATGGACGATCATATCAAACTCCGTTCCCAGTTCTTTTCTGACAAGTTCTACATCTGCATTTCCAAGTTCCGCACTCAGCTTATTTACCTCATATTGTGCAGTCCCGGTAATACTTTTTAAGTTTTCCCCAAGCTCATTTCTCAGATAAATGACATATGGATCGTCGGCAAAATCTTTTTCATCCACATAAATATAGTTCGGTCCCTCTAAGACCATCGGGATCTGATGTTTCCGCAGCACTGCAAGGATATGCCCGATCTGTTCTTTCGTCAGCAGCAGTTCAAACAGCTTTTCCCCCTCAAACTCGATATGTGTGCCGCACGCTGCCACGATTCCGTCAAATCCAAGTGCAAGTAATTTGGGACTTTTAATATTTGACCGGCTTCTTCCACTGCATAGAAATGCATAATAACCATTTTTTCTGAGCTCTTTTAATGCTTTTTTTGTACTTTCCGGAATATTCATTTTAAAATCCCACAAAGTACCGTCTATATCAAAAAATACTGCTTTTTTCATTGTCGATTATCTTTTTCCTTTCTGCTGTGTTGTTTTTTATTCTAACAGAATTCATTCCTTAAGCAAAGTCTTTTCCTGTCTGAAACACGAAACCTGAAATGGACGGCTGCCGTTCAGACACAAAAATGCCGCGCAACCCTATTACAGGTCACGCGGCATAAATAACACATAATTCTACTCGCGATGCAATGCCCCGCTCATATTATTCGCGATGCAATACTCCGCTCGTTTTACTCGCGATGCAATGCTCCGCTCGTTTTACTCGCGGTGCATGGAGAAGCTTTCCATGTCATAATTCTTTAAGTTATCATGGATCGTACGGTCGTCTGCCTGTCCGATCAGTGTATCACGGTTCTTCTTGGAAGAAACCTGATCATTGAATGCACTTGGACCACCGACGCATCCGCCTTCACATGCCATACCTTCGATAAAGTCTTCCGGCAGTCTTGCTGCTTTTAACAGAAGTAATGCTTTCTTACACTCTGCCGCACCGTTTGCCTTGCATACGGTTGCTGCGATCTCATCGTTAGACTCTTTTAAACTCTCAAGTACTGCAGCTGTTACACCGCCTGAGTTTGCGAAACGTTTACCAAATGTAGATGCTGTCTGGTCATCATTTGCACATGGCTGTAATTCAACACCTTTTGCTTTCATCATCGCACGGATCTCGCTGTATGTTAATACATAATCTGCATTTCCCTCGATCTTCTGATCTGCCACTTCAGACTTCTTGGCAACACAAGGTCCGATAAATACAGTGATTGCTTCCGGATCTTTTGCTTTGATCAGACGTGAAACTGCACACATCGGAGACACTGTTGTGGACACGCACTCTGCTAATTCCGGATAATGTAAACGCACCATATTTACGAATGCCGGACAGCAGGAAGTAACTTTCTTATTTCCCTCTTTATATGCCTCAGCCCACTCTTCTGCCTCATAAGCTGCCGTCATATCTCCGCCAAGACCTACATCATAGAAATCTGTAAATCCCATCTCTTTCATGGCTTTCTTCCAGCTTGCCATGGTGATATCAACACCAAACTGACCTTCTGTTGCCGGAGCTGCCATTGCATATATATGCTTACCTGCTTTTAAAGCCTCGATAACCGGTACAATAAATGTTTTGGATGCGATTGCTCCAAACGGACAGCTGTGGATACATTTACCGCAGCGGATACATTTTTCTTTGTCGATCACGGAAATGCCATACTCATTGTATGTAATCGCATTAACCGGACAGCTGAATTTACATGGTCTCTTTAAATGTGCGATTGCATTGTAAGGACATGCCTGTGCACATCTTCCACACTCTTTACATTTGGAAGGATCAATATGGGAGCGGTCTCTTCCCGGCTCAATTGCGCCAAATTTACATGCATTGACACATGCTTTTCCAAGACAATTCTGACAGTTTTCTGTTACTGTATAACTGGAAATCGGGCAATCCTCACATGCGGAACTGATAACCTGGATCACGTTTCCATCATCCTCTGCACCCGGTGCCTTGCCCTCTGCTAAACGGACTCTCTGACGGATGATCTCCCTCTCTTTATAAATACAACAGCGAAACTGCGGTGTCGGACCTGGAATGAGTTCTGTTGCGATGTGGTCTCTCTCTTCTTCAAGTCTGCCTTCAAATGCAAGCTTTGCGACTGTGTAGAGTACATCGTGTTTGATTTTAATCACATTTTCATCTGCATACATCGTGTTTTACCTCGCTCATCTTATCTTTGTTAACTTTTTAACCATCTTAGACATTATATATTATCTGTATGGAAATTCAAGTACTTCGCATGTTTTTATTGAGAAACACAGTAAGTTTTTCACCTCTTATTGAGAAAAAGCGCCTTTCATGCTATAATTAAGCTGTTCGTCTGCCTGACGATCATACATTTTACAAAGGACTAAGAAGGTACTGCCTGTACAAAACCGGAGATTTTTATGAATACATTTTCCAAACTTTACGATACAGAATTGCACAATCAGGAGATCAAATCAAATAAACGGACTTTAATGGGGTTTTGCTGGTTTTTCCTGACACTGCTGCTTGTCTGGGTTTTAACCATGATCAATTTCTTTCTGATCAGTAAATTTTTAATCAGTCTTTCACTGGGATTTACGGTACTCTTACTCATTCCTCCTGTCATTATCTATAAAAAGGCCGATCTCTCAAGTCCATGGATCAAATATTTATTTCTGGCATTGATCAGTATCATCTGCTCGATCATTACCGCACTGCTTACCTATCATGCAGTTTTGATTTTCGTTATGCCACTGTTATTTGCGATCCAGTACCGGAAACGTCAGGCGCTCTGGTTTTCCTTTATTTTTAACACGATTACCATGTTTATCAGTTCCTATGTGGGATTTTATTACGGACTGTGTGACCTGAATCTGCTCTTAGAGAGCACCCATACAAGAAACTGGTACCTGCAGACTATGACCGGTTCTTTTCTGCAGATTCCTTTTAATGAAAATCCTGTATTTATCATTGCCGTCTTTGAAGTTTTGCCGCGTACACTGATCCTGCTTATTTTTACGATCATGCTTCAGTATACTATCATCAGCAGTCACAATGATGCCCTTAGGATTGCAGAGCTTACCTATCGCAAGGATATGGATGCCCGCACAAAACTTTATAATAAGAATAAATACGAAGATATGGCTGTAAATTATTATCCATCCGTCGGATATATTGCCGTTGCATTCTGGGATCTGAACAATTTAAAAATGATCAATGATAACTTTGGACATGCTGTTGGCGATTCCCTGATCCAGACCATGTCAGAGAAATTGCTTGCCGTTTCCAATGAAAGATGCCGTACTTACCGTGTCGGCGGTGATGAATTTCTGCTGATCCTTGATGATCCGGCACCTGGTGAAATAAACCGGATCATACAACAGGTAAAAACGGAACTCTCTTCCGGCACTGGCACTACCGGTCTCCGTATCCTTGCTGCAGTCGGTTCGGCAGAAGGATGTGGAGCCGATATCCGTTCACTTGTAAAAAAAGCAGATGCCGCCATGTATTCAGACAAGGCAAAGAGCAAGGAGGGCAGATCATGATCTATATTCTTACAGCATGTTTAGTTTTGGTATTTCTTTTGTTTTTCACTTCCTATCTGCTATATCGCGGTGTCTTTTATTATCCGCAAAAAAAGCATGTCGACCCGTACCAGATACCGGATGACATGCTCTATGCCCCTTATAAAAATGCTATGCTCCATCTTCTCCATGAAATGGAGCAGACTCCCTATGAAGAAGTTTCTATCCGGTCACAGGATGGTCTGTCTCTGTGCGGCAGACTTTATCTGTTTCGTCCGGATGCACCGCTTATGCTCTTTTTTCATGGATATCATGGAACTTTTCTCTGGGATGGTCTGGGATCTTTTCGCTTCTGCAGGAAAAATCATATCAACCTTCTTGTAGTCGATGAGCGCAGCCACGGGAAAAGTGCCGACCAGATCATTACCTTTGGTATCCGGGAATGCAAGGATGTAAAATGCTGGGCAGATTACGCTGCAAAACGCTTTCCGGAAAAATCCCTGATCTTATCCGGTGTATCTATGGGTTCTGCTTCTGTCATGATGGCATCTGTTCTCTCCCTGCCGTCTTCTGTGAAAGCCCTGATCTGCGACTGCGGATACACTGCCCCTGCCGAAATTATCAAAGAAACCATACGGTCTTTTCATCTGCCGGTTTCTTTCTGTTATGCCCTGCTGCACTTTGGCGCACGCATTTTCGGGCACTTCAATCTCAGTGAATCAACCGCATTATCTGCCGTAAAACAGACAAAACTGCCCATTCTCTTTATCCATGGGGATCATGATTCCATCGTTCCACCAAAAATGTG
>OFMS01001554.1_pt1 | contig 14857 bp, 16 predicted proteins | sample 1541871 | NCBI WGS metagenome assembly OFMS01 (sample SAMN04209251, study PRJEB22552) | human gut metagenome | biome: gut; material: feces | host: Homo sapiens | place: USA: Oklahoma
GGATCGCCCTCATTAAAGCGCAGCGTAAACCTCCCTCGTTCTTTTTTCTCGCCCAAATGATAAAAAAGTGAAATTTTCTCTTGCATTTTGGAGAGAAAAGTATTATCTTAAGTTCAACAAAACAAATGTGAGAGATGAACAAGGGCGTTCCAAGTAGCTTGGAATGCTCTTTTTTTGTAAGAAGTTGTCACACAATTTCTCATAAAAGCCATATAGGAGAAATTTCTTACTGACATTCATCCACTTTCAAGGTACAATAAGAAATGAGAATTTAAGATCTCTTACATTTGTTCAAAAAAGCAGGGAATAGTCTCAGGGGATTAGACCGGTGAAGAAGAAAGGATGTAGAACATGAGCGAAACAGGATACTTAAATGTAGCAGAGATTTTTGGCGAGAACGTATTCAATGATGCAGTGATGCAGGAGCGTCTGCCAAAGAAGGTTTACAAGAAGTTAAAGGAAGTAATTCAGGAAGGTCGCGAGTTAGACCTTGAAACAGCAGATGTTGTTGCGCATGAGATGAAAGAATGGGCAATCGAAAAAGGTGCAACACATTATACTCACTGGTTCCAGCCGCTGACCGGAGTAACAGCAGAGAAACATGATTCATTCATTACAGCACCGATGGAGAATGGCAAGGTACTAATGAGCTTTTCCGGTAAAGAACTGATCAAAGGTGAGCCGGATGCATCTTCTTTCCCATCCGGTGGTTTAAGAGCTACATTCGAGGCAAGAGGATATACAGCCTGGGATTGTACCTCACCGGCATTTGTAAGACAGGATGCAGCAGGCGCAACACTTTGTATCCCAACAGCTTTCTGTTCTTACACAGGAGAAGCACTCGATCAGAAAACACCGCTTCTTCGTTCCATGGAAGCTATCAATGAACAGGCATTACGTCTTGTAAGATTATTCGGTAATACGACATCAAAGAGAGTGACTCCTTCTGTTGGACCGGAGCAGGAGTACTTCATCGTAGACAGACAGAAATATTTACAGAGAAAAGACCTTATCTTTACCGGTCGTACTTTATTCGGTGCAATGCCTCCAAAAGGTCAGGAGATGGACGATCATTACTTCGGTGCGATTCGTGAGAGAATCGCAGCATTCATGAAGGATGTAAACGAAGAACTCTGGAAATTAGGTGTCAGCGCAAAGACACAGCACAACGAAGTTGCACCTGCACAGCATGAGTTAGCTCCGATCTACGCACAGGCTAACATCGCAGTAGACCACAACCAGTTGGTAATGGAGACATTAAAGAAAGTAGCCGGACGTCATGACTTACAGTGCCTGCTTCATGAAAAACCATTTGCAGGTGTCAATGGTTCCGGTAAACATAACAACTGGTCAATTACAACGGATGATGGAATCAACCTGTTAGAGCCAGGCAAGACACCTCATGAGAATGTACAGTTCTTATTAGTACTTACCTGTATCTTAAAAGCAGTTGACAAACATGCAGATCTTTTAAGAGAGTCCGCAGCAGATGTCGGAAACGACCACAGATTAGGAGCAAACGAGGCACCGCCAGCAATCGTTTCCGTATACTTAGGAGAGCAGCTTCAGGATGTATTATCACAGCTGATCAGCACAGGCGAAGCTACACACAGTCTTGCTGGACAGAAATTAGAGACAGGTGTTAAGACACTTCCTGATTTTATGAAAGATGCGACAGACCGTAACAGAACATCACCGTTTGCATTTACCGGTAATAAATTTGAATTCCGTATGGTAGGTTCCCAGGATTCTATCGCTCAGCCGAACGTTGTATTAAATACAATCGTTGCAGAGGCATTTGCAGAGGCATGTGATGTTCTTGAAAAAGCAGATGACTTTGATATGGCAGTACATGATCTGATAAAAGAATATGCAACAGAGCATCAGAGAATCGTATTCAACGGAAACGGTTATTCGGATGAGTGGGTAGCAGAAGCTGAGAGACGCGGACTTCCAAATATCCGTTCCATGGTAGATGCAATCCCTGCATTAAATACAGAGAAATCTGTGAAATTATTTGAAAAATTCAAAGTATTTACAAAGGCAGAGTTAGACTCCCGTGTTGAGATCGAGTATGAGACATACTCAAAAGAGATCAACATCGAGGCAAGAGCTGCAATCGATATCGCAACCAAGCAGATTATTCCGGCTGTTATCAAATACACAACCGTACTTGCTGAGTCTATCACTTCCGTAAAAGCAGCATGTGGTGCAGATGTCAGCGCACAGACAGAGATCCTGACACAGGTTTCCTCTTTACTGGCTGATTCCAAGAAAGCACTTGCAAAATTACAGGAAGTAACGGAAAAAGCTGCAGAGATGGAAGAAGGCAGAGATCAGGCTGTATACTACAGAGATGAAGTTAAGACGGCAATGGATGAGTTAAGAGCACCGATTGATAAACTTGAAATGTTAGTTGACAAATCTATGTGGCCAATGCCATCTTATGGTGATCTGTTATTTGAGGTATAAAGATTTTCCGACAATAACGGCAGATATGTAAAAATTAGATTTTGTGTGGAAGTGGCAGTAGAAAAATCGCTGCCACTACCGCAGAAATCTGCAAAACAAGGAGAAAAATCCTCTGCTCCTGCAAAGGCAGTCGCATTTTTCTTCGAAAAACAAGGAGGAAAATCCTCTGCTCGCCAATGGGCTCGCATTTTCCTTCGGAAAACAAGGAGGAAAATCCTCTGCTCCTGCAAAGGCAGTCGCATTTTCCTTCGGAAAACAAGGAGGATTAGTATGAAGAAATTAGAGATCATTATTAAACCTGAAAAATTAGAAGATCTTAAGGCGTTGCTTGACAGTGAAGAAGTAAATGGTCTTAACATTGTAAATAGCATGGGTTATGGTAATCAGAAGGGTATTATCAAAAATTACCGTGGTGCAGAGTATGCAGTCAATCTATTGCCGAAAATTAAAGTGGAGACAGTCGTGGCAGATGAGGTCGCTCCAAAGCTGATCGACAAGATCGTAGAGCAGATTAATACCGGTCACATCGGTGATGGTAAAATTTTCATGTATGAGGTGGAAGACGCGATCCGTATCCGAACAGGCGAGCATGGTGTAGATGCACTGTAAGTTTTTTGGATGAAATGAGGAGTCATCTGAAAAATAAGAAAAGGATCACGAATATAACATTATGAGAAAAATTGAATCAGGAAGAAATTATTATCAAAGGAGATAATTGTGACACAGGGAGAACCTGGGGTCGTGATTATCTTTTTTTATTTCTTCGTAAAACAACGAGGAAAACAAGGAGGATTTGATTATGGATATGAGTGTATGGTACCTTATGGGTGCAGCGTTAGTATTTTTTATGCAATGTGGATTTGCTATGGTTGAGGCTGGTTTTACCAGATCAAAGAATGTAGGTAATATTACAATGAAGAACCTGATGGATTTTTGTATTGGTACAGTCGCATTTTATCTGTTAGGATACAATCTCTTATGTGGAGATGGCGGATTCATCGGCTGGGGTTTAAACCCATTTGCTCATTTTGGAGAGACAGACTGGTCCGGATTTGTATTTAACCTGGTATTCTGTGCAACGGCAGCAACGATCGTTTCCGGAGCAATGGCAGAGCGTACCAAATTTATTACCTATTGTATTTACAGTTTTATTATCAGTTTATGTGTTTATCCGATCGAGGCTCACTGGGTATGGGGCGGAACACCTTGGCTGACAGATCTTGGATTTACAGATTTTGCAGGTTCTGCATGTATCCATATGGTAGGTGGTATCACCGCTTTCATCGGTGCAGCAATGTTAGGACCTCGTATTGGTAAATATGACAAAAATGGAAAACCAAGACCAATTCTTGGACACAACATTTTAATCGGTGCACTTGGCGTATTCATTCTCTGGTTTGGCTGGTATGGATTCAACGGTGCAGCAGCAACCGATACGATGCAGTTATCACAGATCTTTGCTACAACGACTGTTGCTCCTGCAGTAGCAACCTGTACAGCAATGATCTATACATGGATCAGAAATGGTAAACCGGATGTTTCAATGTCGTTAAATGGTTCTCTTGCAGGTCTGGTAGCCGTTACCGCTGGCTGCGCAAATGTAGATGTGATCGGTTCTTTTATTATCGGTGCGATCGCAGGTGTGCTTGTCTGCGTAGCAGTATATTTTGTTGAGGATAAATTAAAAGTAGATGACCCGGTTGGTGCAGTTGCAGTACATGGCTGTAACGGTATCTGGGGAACAATCGCAGTAGGACTTTTCGATTACAAAGATGGACTGTTCTATGGCGGCGGTGTTCATCATCTGCTGATCCAGTTACTTGGAATCCTCTGCATCGCGGGTTGGACGATCATTACAATGGGAATCGTATTTACCGTCTTAAAGAAAACGATCGGTCTCCGTGTAACTGCACAGGAAGAAATTGAGGGACTTGATTCCACTGAGCATGGATTAGAGTCAGGTTATCCGGATTTCGTATCCAGAGAGTTACATTAATATGCACTAATCTAATTTGATTAGATTGGTGAAATCTAATCCCCTTAGTTAGTATATACATCAACAGTGAAAACCCCGAAGGCGACTTCGGGGTTTTTGCTGTCTATATAGGAAAATCAATGGCTGAGAGATTTTTTTGCGTGTGAAAAATTCGCTTGTATGAAACTAAAAAAAATGAAGTGTCTGGGAATTTTCTGGGAGTTTTTTATAATTCTTATTTCCAGTAACGGGAATTTTGAACAAAATCAATTAAATCTGCTTTTTCAATTCGGAAACTTCCTGCGATGATATGTGCGGGAATTAAATCTTTGTGAATCAAATCTAACATTTTTGATTTGCTGATGTGTAACAGATCTTGGCACTGCTTACGTGTTAGTAAATCGGGTTCATTTTTAAACATTTTTTGTTGTCTCCTTTTTTCAAATAGTGGTCTATATTGGATGAAATTGTATTAAATAGGAGAGTATCACCCGGAATTAAAACCGACAACAGTGCAGCAGTATAGATTTTTATATGACTATTACCTGAAAGGATTTATTGGAAAGATAAAGCTAAAAAATCTTTTGCAACGGTGTACAAAGGGAACATAATAAAAAACTTAATAATGGACTGCCAATCTTACACAAAGTACCGCCCAAACGAGACTACGGGCGGTATTTTTGTATCATGGCGGAGAAAGGAGGAACTTCCCACGGGGGCTTGACTGAAAAGTTGAGCCCCTTTTTTCATGCTAAAAAACAGGAGGTAAATGCTTATGGCAGATAATAAAACCACAAAAGCGCCGGAACAGCCGGTAACGGATAGCGGGCCGGGCAAGGAAACGCCTCCCGCTCCCCCAAAAGAGCCGGGGAAGGTTTCCGTTTCCCCGGAGCCGGAAAAAAAGACGGAACCAGAGGTAAAGAACCCACAGGTTTCTGTCTATAACTTCGCTGAAATTACGAAGGAAAAGAAAGCCGAGGAACGGGCGGCAGCTCCCGGCGTGGAAAAGCCTGACCCGGCAAAAGTGGAGAAACCGGAAAAGCAGCCGGAGGCTCCGAAGAAAGCAGAGGAAAAAACCAAAGAGCCGGAACAGCCGAAGCGCCGGGGCCGTCCCCCGAAAGCAGATAAGGACAAGGATCCAGCCCCGAAGTCCAAAGCTCCTACACAGAAACCGGAAAAGGCGGTCAAAAAAGAACCGGAGAAAAAAACGGCTCCAACGGTGCAGACCGCTCCCGCTCCGAAGGAACCCGAAAAGCCGAAGGATGCACCACGCCGGGGCAAGGAGCAGATCGTCTATATCAAGCTGAACGAGCTCCACGCCTTCAAGAACCATCCCTTTGAGGTTCGGGATGATGAAGAAATGCGGGCTATGGTGTCCAGCGTCAAGGACAAGGGCGTGACCCAGCCCGCTATCGTCCGTCCCCGTGAGGATGGCGGCTATGAGATCGTGTCCGGCCACCGCCGCCAGAAAGCCAGTGAGCTTGCCGGATATGCGGATATGCCCTGTATCGTCCGAAACCTGACAGACGATGAAGCCATCACGCAGATGGTCGAGGACAATCTGAACCAGCGTGAAGAAATCCTACCCAGTGAGCGGGCCAAAGCCTTGAAAATGCAGCTTGAGGCTATCAAGCACCAGGGCTCCCGCACTTCGGACCAGATTGACCCGAAGGACGCTGGCAAACGCTCCAACGAGATCGTGGCCGAGCGCAATAAGATGGCCGTCAAACAGGTGCAGCGGTATATCCGTCTCAATGAGCTGGTTCCCGACCTGATGAAGCTGATGGATGAAAAAAAGCTGGGCTTTACTACGGCGGTGGAGCTTTCCTATATCGGCAAGAAGAACCAGAACTATATCGCCGTCGCCATTGACAGCCAGCAGTCCTCGCCTTCACAGGCGCAGGCAAAGCGTATGCGTGAGCTGGACGAAAAGAAGCTGCTCAACGGGGATGTGATCGACGGCATTATGATGGAGGACAAAAAGGAGGTAGACAAAGTGATTTTGACAGGTGCGGAACTGAGCAAGTATTTCGGCAAGGAAACTACGCCGAGGGAAATGAAGGACCAGATCATCAAGCTGCTGGACGACTGGAAGGGCCAGCAGAAGGAACACGAAAAACCGGAGAAGAAAACCGAACAGGAAAAGTAAGCCCAAACTTCGGGTCAGCATGGCCCGAGGATTGCGGGGCTCTGCCCCGCGCCCCGAAGCTCTGGAGATATAAATGATTCCCCGTCGCCAGTTATTCCGTAGCATAGCCGGGAAAATCAGTCAAGGGCAGCGCCGCCGCAGGCGGTGCCAGAGGCACCCTTGACGGATTTCTCCCGGTTATGCTTTTTCCCGGTCAAGCGACGGGGATATAAATTCTCCAGAGCCGTTCCCCTTCCCGGGGGAAGGGGCGGAGGGGTTGGGCGATACCTTGCTTTTCCCTAAACCAAAACAGAAATGGAGGTTCAACCAATGAAACGACCTTTAGCATACCTGACCGCCGCATGGAGCGGTGAGCCGGATGTTGATATGGAGCTGGCGGCCCACTACTGCCGCCTTGCTTATGAGGCGGGCTTTTCCCCGATCTGCCCGCTCTTGTATCTGCCGCTGTTTTTGAATGACAGCGTTCCCGAGGAACATAAGGCCGGGATCGATATGCGCCGGGATATGCTGCGGCGTTCCCACACCCTGATCGTCTGCGGCAGCGCTGTGGACGAGGATGTAAAAAATGATATTGCGGTTGCCGGGCGGCTGGGCATTGCGGCGACCACACTGGAAGGGGTGCTTGCCGTGAAGGGACACGGCACCCCGGGCCATGCCGGACATTAAGCTGGGAAGCCTTTTCGACGGGATTGGCGTGTTCCCTCTGGCTGCTTCCCGGTGCGGTATCCGTCCGGTATGGGCCAGTGAGATTGAAAAAGCGCCCATCTCCATAACCAAAAGGCACTTTCCCGACATGGTGCATTTGGGGGATATTACGAAGGTGGACGGCGGGAAAATCCCGCCGGTTCATGTAATTACCTTCGGTTCCCCCTGTCAGAACCTTTCTCTGATCGGCAACCGCTCCGGCCTTGCCGGGGCAAAATCAAGCCTGTTCTATCAGGCGTTTCGTATCATACAGGAAATGAGGGATGCTACTGATAACCTATATCCAGCTATCGCTGTTTGGGAAAACGTCATGGGAGCGTTTTCTACAAATGACCGGATGGACTTTAGAGCCGTCTTATCCGCCTTCTCGGACACCGAAGTTCCAATGCCTCCTTCGGGAAGATGGGGAAACGCCGGAATGGTGCGAGGGGGAACGCCTGATGTGTGCTGGCGACTCATGGACGCCCAGTATTGGGCAGGCTCCCGAAGGCTGGCACGAAGGCAGCGGATTTTCGTCGTGGCGGATTTTGGAGGCAGACGTGCCGCAGACATACTATTTAAGCCCCGTCCAATGCTCCCACTTCCTCCGCCTTGCGGAGAGGGCGGGTGGGCCGCCGCCGAAGGAGATCGAACAGCTTCTTTTGAAACAGGGCGGCAGATACCAGTCATCCACCCCTTTCAGTGCTTCCGTATGCGGGGAGCGGCAAAAAGGCAGGAAGAAACGGCCTTCCGAAACAGCTTCGGATTACCAACTGACCCTTTTCCCACTCTTTTAGCCAGTGATGTAACGCCCTTTGCCTTCTGGTATGAGGGCGACCCGGAGGGCGGCTGTATCCGTTTTCTGACGGAAACAGAAAGTGAACGGCTGATGGGGCTGCCGGAGGGCTGGACAAAGTACGGGGCGGACGGCGTGGAGATCCGGCCTCTGCAACGCTACAAGGCACTGGGAAACGCGATTGCCCTCCCTTGCGCCGATTACATTATGGCCGGGATTTATGAGGTGCTGGCTGACCGGGCCGGAAAGGAGGAATGAGCCCATGTTTGAAGCCTATATAACCAACACCGCCCTGTACCCCTTGATGGGGATTGAGGTAGGGACAACGGTACATTTCCCCATGACGACACAGGAGTTGCAGGCCGCCCTTGCCAAAATCGGGATAGACGGGAAACGGTACAGCGAAGTGTTCTTTACCAGCTTTGACAGTGATGTGCTGGGGCTCTACGATCATCTCTACGAATGTGAGAACATCGACGAGCTGAACGAGCTGGGCCACGCCCTGCTGGAAGTACGGGATAAGGGCGGACTGGAAACCTTTGAAGCCGCTCTTGTCTTGGGAAACCACACACGGAGCGTGAAGGATTTGATAAACCTGACCCAGAACCTTGACCTGTACCGCTTTTACCCGGATATTTCTGATGATGAAGGTCTGGGCCGTCTTTACGCCGACGAGCTTGGGACTATCGACATACCGGAGCACATTCAGAACTACTTCGATTATGAGGCATACGGGCGGGATGTGCGTATCAACGAGGGCGGCGTATTCGCTCCCGGTGGGTATGTGTCGGCAGTCCCGGAGGGCTTCAAGGAGTATTACCACGGGCCGCAGGACATTCCGCCGGAACACCGGATATTTGCCTATCCTGAAAAGGCCGAGCCTGTCCACTCCATTCTCGCTGCACTCAAACGGTTTCAAGAAGCCCCACCCGCTCCAAAAAAGGACAAGGCGGGGCCTTCCCATGAAGAACGGTAAGACTTCGGGCCAGCATGGCCCGAAGCATAAAGGAGGTGCATACCATCAACTATTACCCTATCAATGAAGGAGCCGCCCGCCGGGCAAAGGAAATGAACAGCTTTTCCGACTACAAGGAAGGGAGCGCAACGGCGGAATACCGGGCAATGGTGGACAAGGCCGCCGCCATAGCGGAACAGCAGAAATCCCGGGTGGACCCCATGTACCATGAGAAGATCGACCATCTGTTAGACACCTACGCCCGCAAGCTGGCTGAAAACATGAACCAGGGCTTTGCCATTGACGCAAGGGTTCCCTCTGTGATGATCGCCGGACCTGCCAATTTCCCGGTGGGAAAAAAGGAAAAGCAAAACCGGGCTCGGGACAGCAATATGGAGGAATGGCGGTATATTCAAGGGCTGCTGGATAAGATACGCAGTACCGGCATGGGCGGGATCAGCGCCGATGACCCGGCAGCGATTGAAAAGCTCCAGAAGAAGCTGGACGGGCTGGAACGCTCCCAGCTCATTATGAAGGAGGTCAACGCCTATTACCGCAAGCATGGCAAGCTGGATGGCTGTGCGCTGCTGTCTCCGGACCAGATCAAAAAGCTGAAAGCAAGCATGGCGTCAAGCTGGCGGAGCGACCCGAGGCCCTTTGAAAGCTACCAGCTAACCAACAACAATGCGGAGATCCGCCGGGTAAAGGCCCGTATCGAACAGCTTTCCAAACAGGCACAGCAGGAATTTTCCGGCTGGGAGTTCGATGGGGGCCGTGTAGAAATGAACCGGGAGGACAACCGCTTGCAGGTGTTCTTTGACGGAAAGCCTGACGCGGACACCCGGGCCGAGCTGAAAAGCAGCGGCTTTCGTTGGGCTCCCAGCGTGGGCGCATGGCAGAGGCAGCTCACGGACAACGCCATCCGGGCGGCTGACCGTCTGGAATGTATCAAGCCGCTGTCCGGCGAAAAGCGCTCCCAACTTCAAAAGAAGCCCTCTATCTTGCAGACCATGCGGGAACAGGACGAAAAAGTCCAGACGGAGCCGGAAAAGAAAGCTCCGTCCGGCAGAGATGCCGAGCGGTAAGCCTCGGGCCACATTGGCCCGAGGTTTTCTGTTCCCCGAGATTGTACGGGGGCCTCCCGGATAGCGGGAACCCCGACGGAAAGGAGGTTTTATGCAGGAAGAAGTAAACCAAAAAACGGTTGCCCTTTCGATCAGGACAACGAAGCTCACAGGAAAAGTGCTGGCTGCCGCTCTTGGCAAGGTGGTTCGGGCGCTGCAAAAGCACCACCAGAAGGCGCTGACCCCGCAGGGACGCCAGAGCGTGAAAAAGCTGATGAACCACTATGGCGGCAAAAGTGCCATGCCCTATGTGGGAGCTCCAAAGGATTTTGACCGGATCGCGAAGGAGTTCCATGTGGACTACGCTTTCCATAAAGTGAGCCCCGGTCATTACCTGCTGTTTTTCAAGGCCAATCAGGCGGACGCTATCACGGCGGCCTTCCAGAAGTACAGCGCAAAGGTGCTGAACAAAGAGCAGGACAAGGCTTCCATGCTCGGCCAGCTTCGGAAATTCACGGAGCAGATCAGGACACAGGCAAAGGAAAAGCAGCGAACCAGAGAGGCGGTGAAGGACGGACGTTGAGTGACAAGATCAGAAAATATGTGCTCCCAAACCTGCCGTACCTCTTTGTGTTCTGGTTCTTCTCCAAAATCGGGACGGCCTACCGGATCGCCCCCGGCACAGACTTCGGGACAAAGCTCATGGGGATGCTCGATACCTTCCCCAAAGCCTTTGAAACCTACTGGCCGGGGCTGGGAGGTACTGACCTGCTGGTGGGCCTTGCCGGTGCGGCTGGGGTGTATCTGCTGATACAGTCAAAGATCAGGCAGGCGAAAAAACTCCGGCGGGATGCGGAATACGGCACCGCCCGCTTTGGAACAAAGGAGGATATAAAGCCGTTTGTTGACCCTAAATTTCAGAACAATGTCATTCTGACCGGGACGGAGTTCCTTACCATGAACACCCGTCCGAAGATACCTGCCAATGCCCGGAACCTAAACGCCTGTGTCATCGGCTCGTCCGGCTCGGGAAAGACAAGGTTCTGGCTGACCCCGCAGCTCCTTCAAGCCCATTCCTCGTATGTGGTGGTAGACCCGAAGGGCGGCACCCTCGATCAATGCGGGCGGTTCCTGCAACGGGAGAAATACAGGGTGCGGGTGTTCAACAGTATCGACTTTTCAAAATCCATGCACTACAATCCGCTGGCCTATATCAAGACGGAAAGCGATGTTTTGAAATTCGTTACTGCTCTGATCGCCAACACCAAAGGCGACGGCAAGGAGGGCGACGAGTTCTGGACCAAAGCTGAAACCCTCTTGTACTGTGCCCTTGTGGCCTACATCGTCTTTGAGGGGCCGGAGGAAGAACGCAACATGAATACGCTGGTGGAAATGATAAACAGCATGGAAGTCCGGGAGGATGACGAAACCTTCAAAAACGCGGTGGACTATATGTTTGACGGGTTGGAACGTCGCAGCCCCCAGCACTTCGCCGTGAGGCAGTATAAGAAATACAAGCTCGCCAGCGGCAAGACAGCCAAAAGCATCTTGATTTCCTGCGGTGCGAGGCTGGCTCCCTTTGATATTCCCCAGCTTCGGGAGATCATGTCTTATGACGAACTGGAGCTGGATAAGCTGGGGGATGAAAAATCAGCGCTGTTCTTTCTTATCAGCGACACGGACACCACCTACAACTTTTTGGTTGCCCTCGCTTTTTCGCAGATGTTCAACCTTCTGTGTGAACGGGCTGACAACACCTATGGCGGGCGTCTGCCCTACCATGTGCGGGTGCTGTGGGACGAGGCAGCCAATACCGGACAGGTGCCGGGGCTGGAAAAAATCGTGGCTGTCATCCGCTCCCGTGAGATCAGCCTGACGCTTTTTTATCAGGCAATGAGCCAGTGCAAGGCATTGTACAAAGACCATTCCGAAACCATCATGGGAAACATGGACAGTATCGTGTTCCTCGGAGGCCGGGAGGCTTCCACCCTAAAGGATATTTCGGAAAACTGGCTGGGCAAGGCCACCATTTCCATGCAGACCGAGGGCCGCAGCCGTGGACAGTCTGAAAGTTACAGCCAGAATATGCAGCGGCTTGGCCGGGAGCTGATGACCACCAGCGAGATCACCACCATGCCCGGAGATAAATGTATCTTGCAGCTTAGGGGGCTCCCGCCTTTCCTGTCCCCGAAGTATGACTTGAAAAAGCACCCGAATTACAAGTACACAGCCGAATTTGATAAAAAGAAAAACGCCTTCCGCTTGGAAAGCCTGTTCCGCCACCGGCCATTGAGACTAAAGCCGGAGGACGAATACACGGTGTACGAAGTGGACGGCTCCGACACAGACGAAGAAGCTGACCTGTTGAATTTCGATGATCTGGACAGCGACGAGTTTGTGTAACTTCGGGCCATGATGACCCGAAGCGCCGCCGATGTGGGCGGCTTTTTTTGTACCCAAAACCATCAAACAAAATGGAGGAACGTATATGGAATTTTTCAATCAGGCAATCGACATTCTTAAAATTCTGGTCATGGCTCTTGGCGCTGGTCTGGCGGTATGGGGCGTCATCAACCTTCTGGAAGGTTACGGGTCGGACAACCCTGCGGCAAATGCTCATATACGGTAAAGAAGCAACAACACAAATTGAGAACAGCGTACCCTACTATTCTGTATCAAAGTGGAGCGGTAACACGAAAATGTTGCTGCTCCATTTTCATGCCCCTTAAATAATTTCCTTGAATCTGCTTGACTTATATTACGGTTAGTGATATATTTATTACAGTAATCGTAATAAGGAGGCTGGACTATGAGAGACAATGCAAAAGGTGGCGCGCTTACAGAAGTGACCTTTTATATTTTACTCTCTCTTTATACACCAAAACACGGATACGCCGTTATGCAGTTTGTTGAAGAAAAAACGGGCGGGCGGCTTTCGTTAGGTGCAGGCACTTTATATGGAGCATTAAACTCTTTGCAGGACAAGAAGTGGATTGAACCTTATGGAGATAGTGAGGGAAGAAAAAAAGAATACCACATTACAGCACAGGGAAAAGAAATTGCAGAAAAAGAGCTTGCAAGACTAAATGAACTTGTAAGCATTGCAAGTGAAATTGTTGGAGGTGCAGTATGAGTAAAAAATGTTATCGCTTTTTTGGCGGATTGCTAAATACGCAGGAAAAATGGCTAAACAAAATGTCTGAAAAGGGTTATCGACTTGTTCGGACAGGAAAACTGTTATACGAATTTGAAAAATGCAAGCCCGATGAAGTGACCTATTGTGTAGAGTTTATCGGAGAAAAATCAAAAGAGAGTTCAATAGATTATGCTAATTTTTTGGAGGATATGGGATATAAGGTGTTTTTTAAAAATATCAATCTAAACTATTCTGTTGGAAAAGTTCGTTGGCGCCCATGGGCAGAAAGGGGCGGTCGTATTGCGACAAACACAACAACTTTTAATCGAGAAATCTTGATTGTGGAAAAAGCAAATGATGGAAAGCCTTTTGAACTCCATACCTCTTATGACGATAAAGAAAAATATTATCGCAACTTACGCAATCCGTGGCTATTTCTACTGCTCATGTTTGCACTATTCGCAGTTACAAAGCAATCTATAATCTTTGGTATTTTTGCGTTGGTTTCTGTAATTCCTGGCAGTATATATCAAATACAGATAATGAAAATCCGGAAGGAAGCCAAGACACAGGAATGGTGAGGAAATAAATAGCAAATCCAGCCGAGCCAGTCAACGGTCAAGATGAACGGCGCAAATGTGCCACCGTTGACAGCCGCCGCCCGTCCTGCTTTTGTGGCAATCAAGGGAGCGACAGACTAAAGTGCTGTCGCTCCCGCCCATTATGGGGGAAAGACAGTAGAAAATTTCACATCTATGTGCTATAATAATTCCGACAGAATGAAATATAAATATATATTTTACACTACGGTATGGGGAGTATAAAAATGACAGGAGAACAATTTGTTAAATTATGCTACGAAGAAAAGAAAACCATTTTAGCCGAATACTTCAATCCTAATTCTTCATCAGTTGTCGGCAAAAAAATCAGTGCAATAACTGAACAAGGTATATCAAAAGATGATTTGTATGATCTATTGAATTTGGTACTAAAAGAAAATTACTATACTTTGTTGCTTGGATTGGACGGAGAAGCGTCGTTAGGTAATACTCAAATTACCTATAAGCTTTATGATGAAAATGGCAACTTGCTTAACGAATGTGGAGAGCTTGAAGCCGCCGCATACAGATACTTTGTAGAAGAATGATCTTCAAACTTTAATCTTGTCAATCATACATAATACAACATAATACACATTTTCACAGGACAGCCAAAATCGGTTGTCCTTTTCTTTTACCCAAAAGAGGGAACGGGAGACTAAAATTGAATACTGCTCCAAACAGCAACGCCACAGATTTTTGAAAATCCGTGGCGTTTTTTGCTCCCATTTTTGGCAAAACGCCCCGTTCCCTTGTAGTAGTGAGTGACGGGGAAGTTTGCCCGAAATGGGCTTGCCTGCCGTAGTAGTGATGAAAAATCCAAATGAGCGTTTGGCATTTTCCGTTTCTGTCCGTAGAGGGGAACAAAGGTGGGCAGGACACGCCTCCGCAATCGCTATATTGACGAAAGCAGCCACACCGACCCTTGTAGATTGCCGCAAAGTCAGCCGCAGAGGAAAGTGGCAGTTTTTCAGAGCAAGATTCTACCGCAGTACCAAAATTCGCTTTTCGCTCATTTTGCCCCTGC
>OFMS01001566.1_pt1 | contig 14754 bp, 8 predicted proteins | sample 1541871 | NCBI WGS metagenome assembly OFMS01 (sample SAMN04209251, study PRJEB22552) | human gut metagenome | biome: gut; material: feces | host: Homo sapiens | place: USA: Oklahoma
CCGCCCGCAAGGTCATTGCGGCCGACGACGCCGTGGACTTTGACTTCAATGCCATCAAGCACACCCTCGCGCAGGAGATCGCAGCCGACCCCGCTAAGGTGGACGCTGCGCTGGACCTGCTGATGGTGATCAAATATCTGGAACGCATCGGCGACCACGCGGTGAACGTGGCCGAGTGGGTGCAGTTCGTGCGCACCGGCCGTTACAAGGACGAGAGCATGTTTTGATTAAGTGATTTTCCTCATTTTCTTCCAGATGGGCCGCGCTGTGCAGTTCGTGCACAGGCGGCCCTTTTTGCTGGGAAAAATAATTCAAAAATTTTTATCATTTCGTGCAATCTTCCGGGACCGTGTTTCGTATACAATGTGTAAGGGCCTTCAAGCAAGACCTGCAGTTCCCGTGCGGTGGGTGTCCGGCTTCCCCCAGTCCCCGCCCGCCGCACCGTTACAGAGGAGATCCAGATGATGCAGACCAAGAACGAGATGCTGGAGAGCCGCACGGAAGCCGTCAGCCGCGACGCGCTGGTGCGGGCGGCTCTGCAGGAGATCACCCAGAATTACCGCGAGGCCAGCCTGTCCAACGTGGCGCGGGCCTATGGCGTTTCGCTGGCATACGTCAGCGAGTGCGTGCGTGCGCAGACCGGCAAGACCTACAAGGAGCTGCTGCAGAGGCACCGCATGGAGACGGCGGCCCGCCTGCTGCGCCGCAGCGATCTGAACATCCAGCAGATCATTGCCCAGGTGGGTTACGAGAACACCAGCTATTTTTATCGTCTGTTCCACGAGCGCTACGGCCTGAGCCCCCGTGAGTACCGTCAGGTGCGCGCAGTCCGCAGCCGGACCACGGCCTGAGCATTCCAGGCAAGAGAATCACGTTCCCCCCTGAGCAGGGCACCAGTGTGAGACGCACGGTGCCCTGCTTTTTTGCAGTTGTGCCGATGCACAAAAAACTGGTGTTTTCTGGCAGGATGTAGTATAATAACAAGTGCAACAAAGCTGTGCCGCGCCTTCCTTGCGGAGAATATGCGGCAGGATGAGAGGGTGTAAACAGATGTTTCGTGGAGCAGTGAGAGGAGATCTGCCGCAGATCCTGCAGATCTATGCCCATGCGCGGGAAGCCATGGCGGCTTCGGGCAACCCCACCCAGTGGGGCGACAACTTTCCCCCGCAGGAGCTTCTGGAGGAGGACATCGACTCCAACCGGCTGTTCGTGGATGTGGTCAACGGCCAGCTGCTGGGCGTGTTCGCTTTCATTCTGGGGGTGGACCCCACCTATCAGGTGATCGAGGACGGAGCATGGCTGAACGATACCCTGCCCTATGGCACCATCCACCGGCTGGCCTCCTCCGGCAAGAGCAAGGGGGTGGCTTCGGCGGTCATTGAGTGGTGTCTGGAGCATTGCCAGAGTCTGCGGGCGGACACCCATGCCGACAACCAGATCATGCAGCATCTGCTGGAAAAGAACGGCTTTACGCGCTGCGGCATCATCCATGTGGCGGACGGAACGCCCCGCATCGCCTACCAGAAGCTGGCCCTGACCCAGCAGCACAGCTGAGCCAAAAACACAGCATAGCACCCTTTGCCCCGAGGGCCCGGCCCCGGGGCAGGGGGTGCTTTTTTTGTCGTCAAAACTGCAAAACTGTATTTTATGCAAATGCAGTTTTCGGGGCGAAAAAATAAAAGTTCACAAAAATTGGAAAACGAGAGAGAAAAATGCCTGGAAATACTTCCTCTTTTGGGCCGTCTGTGCTATAATGACACTTGTTCTTGGGTAAGAGACAGAAAACTGTACGCATGAGGCGTACAGCACAAAGAGGAGTGTTATCATAGTATGAAGACCCTGAAAGCTGCTGTTGCAAAATACAACGGCATCAGTCTGATCCTGCGCATCCTCGTCGGCCTGGCAGTCGGCGTGGTGCTGGCACTGGTGGCCCCGGGTGCCGGTTGGGTGGCTGAGTTCGGCAACCTGTTCGTCGGCGCATTGAAGGGCATTGCCCCGGTGCTGGTGTTCGTGATCGTGGCAAGCGCCCTGGCACAGGGTTCTTCCAGGCTGGACCGCCGCTTTGGCACGGTGATCTGGCTGTACATGCTCACCACCTTTCTGGCCGCTGCCATTGCGGTGATGACCAGCTTCCTGTTCCCGGTGACCGTCGTGCTGGCCGATGCCGCCCAGTCCGACGTGGTGCCCCAGGGTCTGGGCGAAGTGCTGAGCACCCTTCTCACCAACTTTGTGGCCAACCCCGTGGCGGCCATCATGAACGGCAACTACATCGGCATCCTGTTCTGGGCCTGCATGTTCGGCATTGCCATGAAGGGCATCGGCTCTGAGAGCACCAAGACCTTTATGGCCAACACCGCCGATGCGGTGTCCCAGATCGTGCGCTGGATCATCAATCTGGCACCCTTCGGCATCATGGGTCTGGTGTACACCAACGTTTCCGGCAATGGCCTGGCCATCTTTACCCAGTACGGCAAGCTGCTGGCCCTGCTGGTGGGCACCATGCTGTTCATGGCCCTCATCGTTTCGCCGTTCATCATGTTCATCTACCTGCACTGCAACCCGTACCCGCTGGTGTTCCGCTGCCTGAAGGAGTCCGGCCTGACCGCCTTCTTCACCCGCAGCTCCGCCGCCAACATCCCCGTGAATATGGCCCTGTGTGAGAAGCTGGGGCTGGATAAGGACATGTATTCCGTGTCCATCCCGCTGGGCGCCACCATCAACATGGACGGTGCCGCCATCACCATCACCATCATGACGCTGGCTGCCGCCAACACGCTGGGCATTCAGGTGTCCCTGCCGGCTGCCATCGTGCTGAGCGCCATGAGCGCTCTGGGTGCCTGCGGTGCTTCCGGCGTGGCCGGCGGCTCCCTGCTGCTGATCCCCATGGCCTGCTCCCTGTTCGGCATCTCCAACGATGTTGCCATGCAGGTCGTCGGCGTCGGTTTCATCATCGGCGTCATTCAGGACTCGCTCGAAACTGCCATCAACTCCTCGTCCGATGCGCTGTTCACCGCCGTCGCGGAGTTCAAGCAGTGGCGCAAAAACGGCAAGGAGATCCAGTTCTGAGCCGTCAGACCCATATGTCCCAAAGCCCGACCGGGAAACCGGCCGGGCTTTTTTGAGACTGTCAAAAAGTAATGCTTTTTGACAAAGCGGCTGCAGTCTGCTGCGCGTACAAGGCGGCGGAAAATGGCGCGTATGCACCCTTGCGCGGCACGGCCTGCATAGATTACCGGAATTTGCAGAAAATAGGGTTGCCGAAACGCAAAACAGAGCAAAGGAGTTTTCAGAATATGAAGGCAACCGGAATCGTGCGCCGGATCGACGATCTCGGCCGCGTTGTTATTCCGAAGGAGATCAGAAGAACGCTTAGGATTCGAGAGGGTGACCCGTTGCAGATGATGTTCAATTACGTATCAGGCGGTACCGGATATGAGTTCAAGGGGGGTGATGCGATTTATGAAGATGTGAACCACGATGGTAACATCAACCAACTCGATATAGTTTACTTGGGTAACTCGTTGCCGAAGTTGACCGGTGGTTTCGGATTCAAGTTCAATTATGGCGACTGGGCTTTGAATGCACAGTTCAACTACCGTGTGGACTACGACATTGTGAATTTGGCCCGTTTGGACATGGAGAGCATGGGTTCGAACAACAACCAGAGTCAGGCCGTGAACTACCGTTGGCGCAAGGAGGGAGATTTCACTTCCATTCCGCGTGCGTTGAGTACGAGCGGCAACTTTGCGAACTATAATACGATGATCAGCGACCGCTTTGTGGAAGACGGAACATTCTTGCGTCTGAACTATTTGCAGATTTCCTATAATATGCCGCAGAAGATGGTGAAGAAAATCGGCTTGAGCGGTTTGCGTTTCTATTTGAGTGGTAATAACCTTTTCTGCTTGACGAAGTATTCCGGTGTGGATCCGGAGTTGGGTTACGGAGGATATAGTGTGACGCAAGACGCCGCGCAGACTCCGCGTGCCAAGTCATATACTTTTGGTGTCACAGTAGATTTCTAATTGATAATGCTATGAATAAGATGAAGAAAATATGGTTTAAATCAGCTTTTCTGGCCATGGTCGGAATGTCTATGACATCTTGTGGAGACTTTCTGGATATTTATCCGTTGACCATGGTGTATGAAGATAATTATTGGAATGAGAAGAACGATGTGGACCAGATAGTGACAGGTTGCTACACACGTATGCAGGATGATGATTTTGTTCGTCGCTTGTTCATCTGGGGAGAGAGCCGTTCGGACAACACGCGTAAAGGGTTTCATCCTAAATTCAGCGCGACCTCGGCAGAAGGGTATATTTTGAGCGAGAATATTCTTTCCACCAATGCTTATACCGATTGGTCGAGTTTCTATTCTGTCATCGACCGTTGCAACTTGGTCATCCAGAAAGCACCGGAAGTGGCAGAGAAAGACCCGAATTATTTGCCGAGTGACGTGCAGGCTACGATAGCCGAGGTTACGGCCTTGCGTGCCCTTTGTTATTTCTATTTGGTGCGTACGTTTAAGGATGTACCTTATTATACGGAGGCTATTACAAATGACGAGCAGGAACTGAACCTTCCGGCTACGGACGGGGATGTCATCGTTCGGAACTTGATTAATGACTTGTTGGCTGTATGGCCGAATGCGTTGAAGGTATGGCCGAAGCAGTCCGGTAAGGATATCAGTTACGGACGCATCACGCAGAATGCTATCTTTGCCATGTTGGCTGATATGTATTTGTGGATAGATGATTATTCCAATGCAGAGAAATATGCCCAAATGGTTATCGATTACAAGACGGATTATTTCAAGAATAATTATTCTTCCTATTATATGGTGAATGGTTATCCTTTGATTCCGGACAATGACAATACCATTTTGGAAGCAGGAATGGCTTATAATGCCAATTTCGGTGAAGGCGGAGGTCCGGAGAGTATATTTGAGTTGGATTTTTCGGAGAGTACGACCGATGGTTCCAAGTCGAATGACGTACCGGCCGAATTTTTCTATCGTTTTTTCAAATCCAATGATAAGGATCCGAACTATGGCCAGTTCGCTCCAGCAGAGGATCTTTGGAAAGAGCTGTCTTCTCCGCAGATATTCTTGTCGAACAAGGACACGCGTATTAAAGAGTCCATCCATGTGGATAACGAGTCTAATCCGGAAATCGTGGATATAGCTAAGTATACGTATCGTAGTATCAATCCGAGTTTATCTTCCGGTAGTTCTTTGGCTTATGTGCAGCGCCTGGGGAAGAACGATGCCAATTGGGTATTTTACCGGGTTAGCGATATGATGCTGATTAAGGCGGAAGCTTTGATTTGCATGATGGGAGAAGATGCTACTCAGCGTAATGACAGTTTGGGGCAAGCCGCTTTTGAGTTAATCAAGACCATTGCCGACCGTTCGGCACCGAACACGTCTTCCTCTTTGATTTACAGTAATTATTCTACAAAATCGCAATTGATGGATTTGGTGTTCGACGAACGTAGACGTGAGTTCTTGTTCGAGGGTAAGCGTTGGTTTGATTTGGTACGTCATACCCGTCGTGACGGCAACACGGATTACTTGGTAGATGCCGTGCAAAGTAAGTTTACGGAAAATGCAGCGACTGCAACCGGTAAGTTGAAGAACATGATGGCTATTTATTGGCCTTATAATTACGACGAATTGCAGGTTAACTCTAACTTGAAGCAGAATCCTGCCTATCCGGAGGCCGGTGACTCTTATGAATCAACAGGTAAATAATTGTTATGAAGTATTTGTTTAAAATATTAATATCCATGTGTACCGTTTTACTGTTAACGGTACAGATGAGTCTGTTCACCAGTTGTAATGACGACTTGGCAGCAGATAGCTACTATACTTTTACGGGAGAGATGATGAGTGATTTTTTGAAGAATCGCGAAGATTTCAGCCTGTTCAAGCGTATTGTCGAGCGTGCCGGCGAGATGGATTTTCTGTCGAGTCGTGGCTCCCGGACTTTCTATCCGGCCGTCAATTCCGGAGTGGAATCATTTTTGAAAGAACGTGGTTACGCTTCGGTCGAGGATCTTCCGGTCGAATTGTGCGATACGTTGGTGAAAGCCTGTTTGGTGGATAATAGCATCAAGTACACTTATAATTTCTCCGAAACGGAGCAAATAAATAATGAGCTTGATTTGCCTTTGATTATCGTGACGAACGGGGATACGGTAGATGCGAACGGGATGACGTTAAGTGTAATCAACCGTCGTTCCGCCATTATCAACGAGTTGAAGAATGATTCCGTGGACAACGGAGTGGTTCATCCGGTAGATCGCGTACTGATACCGAATACCAGTTTGGGCTCCAGTCTGTTGGACGATAATCATGATGAGTTTACGATTTATTATGAGGCTCTCAGTCGTACCGGATTGCTGGACTCGTTGATTCATTATCGTGATGACAGCTATGAAATCTGGAAAGAAAATTATCCGGAGTTCAAAACCGGAATTCATTCCGGAGGTGTCTTCAACGAGAATGACCAAGGCTACGAATATCATGCCAAGCGTCCGGACCATCGCTATCAAGGTTTCACATTACTTATCGTTCCCGATGAGGTATTGTATGAGAAGTACAGTGATCGTTTTAACGCCAATATGACTTTGGACCAGAAGGTCGATGCGTTGTACGATTTAGCCGTTGAGAAATATAAAGATAATGCGGCTGCCAATATTTTCGGTCTGAATGAAGTGGATCCTGACGATTCTGAAGGAAGGACGTACAAAGAGAAGTATTGGAATAAAGAATCCTTGACCAGCCGTTACAACCCGTTGAATATGTTCCTGTCCTATCATATTCTGGACCGTCTGTTTGCAAGTACGGCTAAGTTGATTAACTGCTGGGGTACCAATACGGCCTATGCCAATCCTACGGAGTGGATTTCTACGTTGTTGGATTATTCCACGATAAAGTTGGAGAGAGTGTATGCTACTGTGGACAAGCAGGTAGAGCATCCGGCTGGTTACTATATCAACCATAGTACGGCTACGGAGTACAATTCTTATGACAGAGTACGTGGTGCTTATTTGACGCAGCCTGATGCAGAGAACTTCTCATTGAACGTGTCCTACTTCTACTTAGACGATGTTGTGGCTTATGACCAGACGATGCGTAACAATGTGATGAATACGAGAGTGCGTGTGGATTTTTATACATTATGGCCCGAGTTGACTAGTAATGATATCCGTTTGTGCGGGAATCCGACACAGGCTTACGGTTCTCATGACAATGATGAGAATGGTGGAGAGAATGGCGGGTTCAATTATTACATTCCACCTGGCTATATGAAAAATTGCACCTTCAGCGAGAATACCATTTTCTTTGTGCAGCGTCCGAAAGTGCCTTGGTGGAACTGGGGAGGAGATGAGATTAACATTTTGGGAACGAGTTACGATGTGACCTTCCCGTTACCTGATGTTCCTCCCGGCACGTACGAACTCCGTTTAGGTTATCCCGGCATGTTGGACCGTGGTATTGCCCAGGTTTATGTGGACGGCATACCGCAAGGAATTCCTATCGATATGCGCTATCGTGCCGATGATTCACGCGTCGGAGGGCTTTATAATGGAACTACGGGTTTTCGGAATTCAGAAGAAAGTTCTTCCGGTATTTACACCAGTGAACAGTTGGAAGAGAATGCACGTACGATGAAGAACAACGGTTATTATAGCGGGCCGAAGAGTATCTTTACGGGGAATGACGGAACGGATGCTCCAAGATACAGTCCGAATAGTTGTACGCTGATGTATAATAATGCCTATACTTTCCGTCGTAAGATTTGCAATGTAGAGGTGAAGCCCCATACGGACCATAAGATTCGTATTCGTTCCGTATTCACACAAGGGAACAGAGGATGTTTCATTCTTGATTATATGGAATTGGTGCCCATAAGCATTTGTGGTGCCGGAGGTATCGGTGAGGATGTTTACTAATATTCACATTTAAACGCTAAAGAAAATGAAACTAAAATATTATATACAGACAGGTGTTGTGGCGTTAGCCGCCGCAACCGTCGGTGTATCCTGTACGGATACGTGGGATGACCATTACAGTGTGAATGGTACGGTGCCCGGTGCAACCCTGTGGGAAAATATGCAACTCGACGAGAGCATTCGTCCTTTCGTGAGGGTTCTGGATTCTTGTGGCTACAAAGACATTTTGAATGCCAATCAGGTGTTTACGGTTTGGGCTCCGGAAATTACGGATGCGGAAGCTCAGGAGTGGATTGACACCTATAAGAGAGAGAAAAGCCAGGGGATAATTGATGACGATAATTCTACTTTGAATCAGTTTATCAAGAATCATATAGCCATGTATAATCAGCAAGTTTCGTCGTTGACAAAAGACGAGACTGTCAAGATGATGAATGGCAAACGTTTGACTTTGACCGGTTCCATGCTTAACGGTGAAGTGAACATGGTAGGCAACGGGGTTCCGTCTTCCAATGGTATGCTCTATAAAGTGGACGGACCCGCAACTTTCTTTCCTAACATTTGGGAACGCCTCCGCATGGATTTGGAAGGAGACAACGGACTGGACAGTGTAGCCAATTTCTTCCTTTCATGGAATCGTATAGAACTTGACGAAGAGGCCAGTGTGCCGGGTGGTATCGTAGACGGTGAAACGGTTTATTTGGACTCGGTGATGTACAATTACAATCCTATTTTCAATCAGTTGGGTCGGATTGACTCTGAAGACAGTCTGTACTGGTTCGTAGCTCCTACCAATAAGATTTGGAAGGAAAACATAGACCTGTACCGTTCTTATTTCGAGTACCATCAAAGTTTGGAAAAAGACGGCGATTCTTTACAGAACCTCTATTCTAAATTCATGTTCCTGTACAGTTCGTTCTTTAATGTAAGATCGCAGGAATTGCCTTTCAACGAAGCGAATCCGGATTCCATCGTTGCCACGACCTATACTTCTTTTTATCCGGATTGCTCCAACTTCGAATGGCCGATGCAGGCTGGCGGTTTGCTGTATGGCCTGACACCTCAGGAGTGCAGTAACGGTCGTTTGTACAAGGCTACGGATTGGCGTATTCCTCCTACCAAATTGATTTACATGACTCCTGTTCAGGTTGAAGCGGAATATGCTAATAATTATTCGACAGTGACGCTCTCGGGCGACTCGACTTCCATTCAGGTAAATGCAGTAGAGGCAACCAATGAGAATTTCATAGTGTCGGGAGGTGGTTACTTGGTGGTAAGGGATGCCCGTTCGGGTCGTACCAACCAGCCGGAAATTACCTTTAAAATTCCCAGCACGCTCTCCAACTGCCCGTATGACATCAAAGTCGTGTTTGCCTCTCCTTTGGCCGGAGACTCTTTGGCTAAGGAAGACGCACAGTTGAAGCGTCAGTTTACAGCAAAGATCAGATATTATTCGTCAAGAACCGGCGACATGATTGAAGGGAGCAATGCCGTGACTTTGTGCACGGATGTAGATGTCGATGCCACGAAGATGGATACCGTCACGGTAGCGACAGGATTTGAATCTCCGGTTTGTAACTACGGCGAGGAAGATCCCAGGGTGCTGCTGACCATACAATCTATCAAGGGACGTACGGTACCGGACGGTTACAGCAAGGATTTAGCGATAGACTGTGTGATTTTCGAGCCACGTCCTACATCCGGATCCGGAAGCGATGAAAATTGATTGTAGAACAATATTAGAGCATGAGTAATGAAAAGATATAGATTCTATTGTTTAGCATTGTTGATGGCAGGCACTTTGGGGGGCTATGCTCAGGAAGAGGCTGCTACCGACACCGTGACTGCGGCCAGACCTGCCAGTCCGATAAAGAAAAATGTAAAGACACGTCCGGTCAGCGGGCGAGTGTTCGCTGTGACATCCGGCACTCCTTTGGGTGGAGCCTTGGTCAGCGTGAGCGGTTACGACGGTTACAGTGCGTTGACCGAAGAGGACGGTACGTATAAGCTCGATGTGCCGGAGTACGCTACGGCATTGAAAATCACGGCACCGGACTATAATACGGTTCGTGTGGGTATTAACCAATCCGGTAAGTTGCGCGATGTGACGATGTATTCGAATGCCATGCGTTCGGCATACGGTGCGGATGACAATATCCTGAATACGGTGGTGGCAGACAAGTTCGATTATAGTCCGTCCTTGAATATCACATCCGAAATCGGTGATCAGTTGGGTGCTAATGTCCGTACGATTTCCCGTGGAGGTACGCCCGGTATCGGAAACTTCATGATGATGAACGGTATCAACTCCTTGCACAGCAACGGTCAGCCGTTGATCGTGATTGACGGGGTTATCGTAGACCAGCAGTATGACCGTACGATGGTTCATGACGGCTTCTACAATGATATTCTGACATCTTTCAACGTGAACGAGATCAAGAGCGTGAAGGTGATGGCCAACGGTACGGCTATTTATGGAGCCAAGGGAGCCAACGGAGTGATTCTCATCGAAACGAAGCGTAACACGAGTTTGGCTACGAAAATCGACGCCACGGTGTCGGCCGGCATTACCTTATTGCCGAAATCGCTTCCGATGATGAGCGGTTCGCAGTTCAAGACGTACGCTTCGGACTTGTTGAAGACAACGGGTACGAACCTGTCGGAATTCCAGTTCCTGACTTCCGATCCGAATAATTACTATTACAATAAATATAATAACAACACGGATTGGAACGATGTCATCTACCGTGAGGCTTTCTCGCAGAATTATGGCATTACGGTACAAGGAGGTGATGAGGTGGCCAGCTATTTCCTTGCATTGGGATACAATGGTGCGCAGAGTGTATTGGAAGACAATGACGTGAACCGTTTGAACATCCGTTTCAATACGGATATAAACATGTTCAAGCATTTGTTCATCCGTTTCGACGCTTCCTACAGCAACGTGACGCGTAACCTGAAAGACCAGGGTGCGCCGGAGAATTACGATGAAGGAACGGTGACTTCTGTCAATTATCTCGGTTTGGTGAAAAGCCCGATGCTGAGCCCGTATGCTTATTCCAACGGTAAGATTTCCGATGTGGCATTCGACAACAGTGACGAGGACTATCTGGATCAGGCTTTGGCTTCGATTGGTAATGTGAATTATCGTTTGGCCAATCCTGCTTCTATCAACGAGTACGGTACGGCTCAGAATAAGAATTACTTTGAGAACTCTTATTTGAACATCGCCATTACTCCGAGATGGCAGTTCAACAAGCATTTGTCTCTCAGTTCTTTGTTCAGCTATACGTTGACGAATACGAACGATAAGTACTACGTGCCCATCAACGGTGTGCCTGACTACTATGTTTCTTCTATCGGTCTTACGGTAGAGAATGAAATCCGTTCGCTTTATTCTTCGCAAAACTCGATTACGAGCGATACGAAAATAGAGTGGGGAAATCAGTATGGTGCACATAGTATAGACCTTTTGGGAGGTTTCCGTTATATGAACGACCGTTACAAGGTAGACACGCAGTTGGGTTACAATACGGGTAGCGATAAAACGCCGTTTATCAATGATACGCAAAACAAGACGACTACCGGTAGCACTAACGAGTGGACTTCAATGAGTTGGTACGGTCAGGCCCGTTACGATTACAGAAAGCGTTATTTCGTAGAAGGTAATTTGGCCATCGAAAGTTCTTCACGATTCGGTAAAGAAGCGAAAGACGGTTTCAAATTGGCGGGTGTACGTTGGGGCGTTTTCCCCGGTATCCAGGCCGGTTGGGTGTTGTCCAATGAAAGTTGGTTCGATGTGCCGGGAATAGACTATGCCAAATTTACGATGGGATATGATGTGAGCGGTAACGACGGTATCGACTTTGATGCCACCCGTACTTATTTCAAGAGTATCTTGTTCCAGAATCTGGCCAATGGTTTGGTGTTGGGTAATTTGGGCAATACGGAAGTACAGTGGGAGACAACCCGTCGTTTCAGCTTCGGTACGGAGTTGAATTTCCTGAAAAACCGTTTGAACTTGAAAGTAAACGTGTTCAAGAGTTGGACAGACAACCTGTTGACTTATCATGAACTGAACTTCATTACCGGTTTGGAGAACAACTGGGTGAACGGAGGTTCTTTGGAGAACAAAGGGTACAATATTACGGTGAACGGCCATATCATCGCCACCCGTAACTGGAACTGGGAATTGGGTGCCAGTGTCGGCCATTACAAGAACAAGCTGACGGCTTTGCCCGACGGGCAGGATTATGTGGATGCCGAAGTTTACGGTGCTACCATCCGCTCTCAAATCGGCCAGCCGGTGAATTTGTTCTATGGCTATAAGACCGAGGCTACCGCATCCGGTACGCATGTATATGCCACTTCGGAAGAGGCTAAGGCCGACGGTTTGTACATTTTGGGCGAGAACGGTATCGACAAGACCTACTTTGGGGCTGGTGACGTGAAGTTTGCCGACAACGGAGATAAGGAAATCAACAAGGCGGATATGCAGATCATCGGAGATCCGAATCCGGATATTTACGGTAACATCTTTACTTCTTTAAGTTATAAGCGTATCCGTTTGGATGTGAACTTCAATTACAGTTTGGGCAACGATGCCTATAACTACTTGCGTTCGCAGTTGGAAGGCGGAAGCCGTTTCATGAACCAGTCGATAGCGATGGTGAACCGCTGGACGTATGAAGGACAGAAGACCGACATGCCGACGGTGATGTGGGAAGATCCGATGGGCAATGCCCGTTTCAGCGACCGTTGGATCGAGGATGCCAGCTATCTTCGCTTGAAGTCTATTACGTTGAGCTATGAGCTACCGCTCAACAGCACTTTCATCCACGGTCTGACATTCTGGGGACAGGCAAACAATGTCTTCACCGTGTCTAAGTATTTGGGAGCCGATCCGGACTTCTCTATGAGCAACAGTGTTTTGGAACAAGGCATAGACCGCGGTCTGTTGGCTAACAGCCGTAACTTTATGCTCGGTATTAAAATCAACCTTTAATTCAGTCTCTTATGAAACTCAAATCTTATATTTTTCAGATTGCGTTGGCGGCTGTCGGAGCAGGATTCTTAGGATCCTGCGAAGACATGCTTGAACCGACTTCGGATTATGTGATATACGAAAACGGCAGCCATCTGACTACCCCGGCCGATACTGCCACTTCTCTGATCGGTATTATCTATAAGTTGCAGGCTATCGGTGACCGTACCAACCTGTTGGGCGAGGTGCGGGGCGACCTCGTTACTTTGACCACTCAAGCCAATGCCGATTTGCGTGCGTTAGCCAACTTCGAAGTGACGGATGAGAATAGGTATAATAGTCCGCGTGATTATTATGCAGTGATTAACAACTGTAATTATTATCTTGCATACGCCGATACGGCTGCATACGACAATCGTGGCAACCAGATTTTTGCGAAGGAAATGGCTCAGGTAAGGTCCATCCGCGCATGGGCTTATCTGCAATTGGCATTGAACTATGGCAAGGTGCCTTTCTACACCGAACCGTTGCTGACGGAGCAGGATGCCGATGATGTCAGTCTTGACGTGAAGGATCGTAAGGACATCGAAGCCATCTGTGATTATTTCATCAACGACCTGAAGCCATACAGCAACACGCCGTGGCCCGCTTTGCATACGGTAGGTAGTGTTTTTATGGCCAACTGTTACTTCCCGGTAGACATGGTGTTGGGCGATTTGTACCTTTGGAAAGCTTCTTGCCAAGGGACGGACGCCGGACGTGCATATTACCGTGAGGCTGCCAAGTGTTATTTCCGTTGGATTATGGACACACGTAACGTCGGGGACGGGATGCAGAAGCCTATTTACTATTTTTCCAACTTGTATTCGTCTTATTGGCAAGAGTATTCTTCAAGCACGGGAACTTCTTATGGGTGGTCTTATTCAATCCCGGGGCAGAGTCCTTCTATATATGGGACGGAAACTTTCACCATCATTCCGATGGACTCGGCTGCCAGCCAGGGATATTATAGCGAAGTACAGACTTTGTACAATTCTTCGACCAATGATAACGGTGCTTACATTACTTCGACGAATTACAGTATCACACCTTCTTTGCACATGCAGGAAATCAGCAGGGCACAGTCTTATTCTTTCTTGGACAAGAATAACCGCCCGATAGACGCTATTCCGGAGCTGATAGAAGAGAATCGGTTGTTAGAAGGGGATTTGCGATTGGCGGCCCAATGGCGGTCGAGAACTTTCAACACTACGACGGGAGGAACTGCGGATAAGTTTACGATGCAGAATATCTTCAAAGTGAACCAACGTAACATCGGGATTTATCGTGAAAGCGATGTCTGGTTGCGTTTGGCCGAAGCTCTTAACAATGGCGGGTTCCCGCGCATGGCATACGCCATTTTAGCTACGGGAATCAGCAAGGAAGTGGTAGACGACAGCGTGTCCGTATATTGCAACGATGCCGATATGGCATTCCTCAACGAATTGAATACGACCAACAATTATTTCAATACATTCAAGACGCGTAACGGCCGTCTCGGTGAGGAAGGAGGTAGTGCTACCGATTCCTATAATACGGTAGGTGTACATTCACGCGGTTGCGGTTATGCCGAGTTGGATCCGGATTATGCGTATCCGATGGTGGATTCCTTGGATAAGGATGGTAACCGTATCAACGGTTATACGGGACAGAGCCGTAAAGATTGGGCCTATCTGAATCTGGCTGCAGAGCAAGCCCGTGTGGACAGCATGATTATCAATGAGAATGCATTGGAAACCTGTTTCGAGGGCAAGCGTTTCTATGATTTG
>OFMS01001586.1_pt1 | contig 14591 bp, 9 predicted proteins | sample 1541871 | NCBI WGS metagenome assembly OFMS01 (sample SAMN04209251, study PRJEB22552) | human gut metagenome | biome: gut; material: feces | host: Homo sapiens | place: USA: Oklahoma
TTCTGTGTATTCCGTGAATTCCGTGGGAGAATATACAGCAAGAAGGTTCTGTGTAAATCTGTGCAATCTGTGGGAGAGCATACTGCAAGAAGGTTCTGTGTATTCCGTGAATTCCGTGGGAGAGCATACTGCAAGAAGAGTGCAATCCGTGGGAGAACAGACACACAGCAAAAAATAGAAATAATCATTAAGAAACAAAACAGAAATATGATACTCGACATTGAGAATATACTCGTCTCGTCTGACATCATCACCGAGCAGTTCTGCTGCGACCTCGATGCCTGCAAGGGCATCTGCTGCGTAGAGGGCGATGCCGGCGCACCCGTCACTCTCGAAGAGATTGGCGGCATCGAAGACGCGCTCGACACCGTATGGGGCGACATGTCGGCTCAGGCACAAGCCGTGGTCGACAAGCAAGGTGTGGCGTACACCGACCGCGATGGCGACCTCGTGACAAGCATCGTGGGCGGCAAGGACTGCGTCTTTACGTGCTACGAGGGCGACTGCTGCCTATGTGCCTTGGAGCGTGCGCACCGCGCCGGCAATACCTCGTTCATCAAGCCTATCTCCTGCGCCCTCTACCCCATCCGCGAGAAACGCTTCGCCAATGGTACCGTGGCACTCAACTACAACCGATGGGATGTGTGCAAGGACGCTGTGAAGAAGGGTCGCGAGCTGCAATTGCCCGTCTACAAGTTCCTCGAAGGTCCGCTCACCAGACGCTTCGGCAAGGAGTGGTACGCTGCGCTTTGCGAGGTGGCTGAACATTTCGACGAGCTTTGCGAATAACGCTACCGCCCACCCTATCCACTGATAGCAATACGAAATATACAATTACATACAATTAATACTATACAAATAATCGCATAAATGTCAAAGAAACTAATTGCGCTTATTACCACCGTTGTGGTAATGCTTGCCGTTGCCTCACCAGCCACAGCACAGCGCATAAATGTAAAAACGAACGCATTGTATTGGCTTGCCATGTCTCCCAACCTTGGGGTTGAGTTCAGAATTAACCGCCACATGACGTTCAATCTCGAAGGTGTAGTCAACCGAGTTAGTGGCTTCAAGCCATATGGTGTCTCCAACCTCAGCACCAAGGGCTTCGCATTCGAACCCGAAGCACGCTACTGGTTCAGTGCTCGTCCGCAGGCGGGTCATTTCGTTGGTCTAACAGCCGTTGCTGCGAACTACGATTTACAGTTAAACGATAAACGTCACGACGGCGATCTCTTCGGTGGGGGTATCACCTATGGCTATAGCTTCGTACTTAGTCGCCACTGGAGCCTTGAGACTACGATTGGCGTTGGTGCCGTGTATCGCCAAGAGAAGTATTCACGTAACGAAGAGGAGCGTGCCTCTCTTGACAAGCCGAACGTAAGCACCGTCAACTTCGCACCAATCAAGGCTGCTGTCAGCTTTGTGTACATTATTAAATAGTAGGAGATGGAAACAATTATTAAATAAACAGATATGAAAAGCATTATATCACAATACATCACCCTACACATCAAACGGCTGCTCATAGTGCTCGTTGCCGTTATCAGCTTCTCACTTGAAGCCGAGGCTCAGGGCGTGATACGTTTCACGGGTCGCGTGGTGTCTAAGCAAACCGGCGAACCGCTCATTGGCGTGAACATCACCGACATCAAGCTACGCCGCGCTCTCGCCGTCACCGACGAGGACGGACGCTTCTCCATGAACACGCAGATTGGCGCACAGCTGCGCTTCTCTATGATTGGCGCAAAGCCCGAGATACTGAAGGTGAAGAACGACAAGTTCACAGAGGTGAAGCTCAACGAAGACGACATTACTCTCGGCGAGGTGGTGGTGAAGACAAAGCGCATCACCGACCGCATCATGCCCGAACCAACCGACATTGAGGTGAAGGGCAACTGGCTATATGTGCGCACTCGCGTGCGTGTGCCGAAGGAGATGTTCCGCAGCAACAGACGTCTCGTGGTGCAACCTATATTAAACAATGTGACGGACAAGCAGCTCACCCTCTTGCGTCCGATGGTGTACGACGGCAAAAAGTATAACATCACACAAGACCGACTCTACAACTACGACATTAAGAACAGCGACAATGGTGATCCACTCGCCAAGTACATAACGGTAAAGACTCGCACGCTGCGCGAGAATGGTCGCGACAACGACATCCTCGGCTACACAGATTCTATATATGTCGAGAACCTGAAAGCCGACTACTCTTGCGACGTGTACATGGCTATAGAGGACTACACACACATACTCTACCGCGACACCACCATCATCGCTCGTGGCACGGTGAACCCTCTGCGATGGCTCGACTGCTCCATCATGGGCAGTACGCTTAACGACGAGGCCTACTACCCCACACCCGAGAAGCAGATGCGCAACAGCAAGGGTAGCATCAACTTGAAGTTCCTCATCGGCAAGTCGACGCTGAACACCGACGACCCGCAGAACCACGCCGAGATAGAGAAGCTGCGCCGTCAGATTGATGCCATACGTGCCGACAAGGATGCGACGCTACTGTCGTTTGAGCTTGAGGGCATATCGTCGCCAGACGGTCGTCTCTCGCGCAACCAGACACTCGCACGCCAACGTATGGAGTTCGCCTTAGGGCATATACGCAGTCAACTGCCCGACGACCTTCGCAACGACATGGAGTTCGGTACGAAGTCGTCAGTAGCTACATGGAGCGACGTGGTGACACTGCTGCGTCGCGACTCGCTCTTCAGCGAAGCTGATAAGGTGCAAGGCATCATCGACCGCTATGCCGACCCCAACGTACAGAGTAGACGTATGCGCCGCCTGCCGTTCTACAATAGTGTGCTCGAAGCACGCTATCTGCCTCAGCTGCGCCAGGTGAACTACACCATGAACTATGCTATATTCCGTCAACTCACGATTGACGAAATTCGCCAGCTATATGCCGACGATTATCATAAGCTCTCACGCTACGAATTCTTCATGCTCTACCGCAACGAGTCTGACCCAAAGAAGCGCGAGACCATCCTGCGTCAGGCGTTGGAGATGTTTCCCTCGTTCATGATTGCAGCCAACGACCTCGCTGCCCTGCTCATCGAGCGTGGCGAGCCCGACCCCGAGCTATTGGAGAAATTCGCAGGCGAGAAGGCACCAGTGGCTGTCAACACCAACCACGCCATCGCGTTACTCAAAGACCAGCAGTATAGCGAGGCGGACGAGATAATGAGCTACGTACCCAAGACCGACAATACACGTCTGCTACACGCCGTGAACGGTGCGTTCAACGGACGCTACGAGGACAACTACTCAGTCATTGCTGCTACGAGCAAGCGCAACAACCTGCTCATGCTGCTCGCCATGAAACGCAACAGCGAAGCACTGAAGCTTAGTCGCGAGTTGCCCGACGACGAAGCACTCACCCATTATCTGCGCGCCGTATGCCTCAACCGTGCTGAGGATGCTGTCGGAGCATACGATGAGCTGAAACGTGCTTTCGAGATGGATCCATCGCTGAAGAACATAGCGCACGTCGATGGTGATGTCAACGATTTATTGGTAGAAAAACACAATAAGGAGGGGCTACAATAATATGAATAATATGATACGAACGGCAATGATAGCACTCATTGCCACTGCTTATACCACAACAGCACACGCACAGATAGACGGCGGAGCTCTCGAATACATGCTTCAACGCCCACGTGTGGCAAAACAATGGCAGCACAAGAAACCATTCGACCATCTGTTCGTCGACGGAGGCATAGGAACGAGCGTCATGGGAGCGCGAAAGCCTGAGTTCGATTTGAGCGGAGGGTTCAACATCGGCGATTGGATTACACCTGAACATGGTGTACGCTTAAATATAAACACCGGCGAGTGGAGCACACAAGGAGTGAAGTCGAAGTACACCACCCTTGGACTCGACTATCTGCTCAACATCACTGCGATAGCACAGAGCGGACGCTACTACACGCCGAAACGTTTCGAGGTGTACGGCATAGCGGGCGCTGCTCTCGCCATAGCACACAACGCCGGACCAGCCGATTATGGCATCGACGTACACCTCGGTCTGCGCGGACAACTCGCTTTGTCGCGCAATGTATATGCATACCTCGAACCGCGCTTCGGCTTGGTAGAGGATCAAATCTCGCAGGTTAACAACTGGCATGGATGGCGACCGTTCACAACCCTCACCATGGGCTTCGGCTATCGTCTCCCCGTTGTGCGCAAGCATTACGCCGCACCCGACAAGACCAAACACAGCTTCGCCGACGGCATCTTCGTGAGCGGACTGGTAGGTGCTACGTTCCTTTCTAATGCACACAACGCATCGTGGGGCGATTATGCAGGCGTTCGTCCTATGGCGAGTGTGGGCAAATGGTTCGACCCGTACAACGCAGTGCGCCTCTCACTAAGTGCCGTCACCATGCGTCCTACTGACCAAAAGCGCACTAAAGCACTCAGTTCGCAGGTGGAGTACATGCTCAATCTGAGCAATGTGCTAACTGGTGCTTACCCCGAACGCACCTTCTGGCTTAATCTGTTGGGAGGAGTCAGCTTCAACCGCTCCAACTGTCAGCCTTACGGACTGAAGAATAGCTGGGGTGTGAGCGGTGGTCTGCAAGCCAATGTGCGCATCTCGCGTGGTCTCTCCTTTGTCATCGAGCCGCGTGTAGACATCTACAACAAGCACTTCATACAACAGAATGGTCACTTCAAACCATACAACGTGATGCCGTCGCTGCTCACTGGCTTCGTCTATACTTATCACGACAGATACGCCATCGAGCGCCGTGCTAATGGCGACCGCGGCACAAAGAAGGTGTCTATCAGTATCGCAGGCGGTTTGGCATCTACGTCTACGAAGATGAAGCAGAGCGACTACTGGATGCCGACAGCGCGTCTGAGCTATACGCAGTGGTTGCGCTCGGCAAATGGTCTGCGCTTCAGTCTTGATGGCACAATGCGCCGTTATACTGCTGAGGGTCGCTACGCTAAGGCGGTGGCTGACTTCGACTGGCTTGCCGACCTCACCGCAATGAACTATGGCACAGAGAACCGCGCGTGGTTATCGCTGCGCTCAGTGGTGGGCTTTGCTATCGGTGCCGACTACGGAGCACATAAGGCATACTTCGCTCCTGACGTACACGCAGGTGGTCAGGCTCGCATCCGCCTCTCTTCTACCACGGGCTTGTTCGTAGAACCAACCATGGCTTATGAGCTGTCCGACCGTTTCAAGGGCAAGAACTGGGGACGCGTTACGCCGCGTGTGCTCGTTGGTATCGACTATGTGCTGAACCGCGAGAAGCATACAAGCGAACTGAACGAGGCTCCAGAGCAGAAGAACGTTGTGGACGTGAGTGGCGGAATGGGATTCTACTCGGGCAACTTCGGCAAGGTGAGCGGAACGAAGAAGCTGACTTACAACGTGCGTGCCGGATATGGTCGCTGGTTGAACGGTGTGCATGGTGTGTATGGCAGCGTGAGCGAGACGTTCCTGAAGCGCGATACGGAGCACACTAACCACATCACCACCGTCGCCGCCGACTACATGATGAACATACGCAACGCTATCACCGGCGAACAGAACGACGACCGTCTCTTCCAACTTACCGGTTTGGCTGGTGTCCAGATGGGCATCAGCTCGGGCGAGGGTAGGAAAACAAAGGTGGTGCCTGGTGTGAACGTTGCTCTACAGGCAGGTTGGCGTTTAAGCCGCCACTTCGAGATATACGCTGAGCCGTCTGCCGTTGTGCATGGAAAGGGCATCGAAGACTCGAATAGTCCTGCTCACGGCGAGCTTAAGTTCAGCATCGGAACGAAGTTCCACTTCTAAGCGATATATAAAAAAGTGACGAGAGAAAATCATATTCTCTCGTCACTTTTTTTTGTATCCATCCGTTGCGGAGACTAACAGAATATATGCTTGAGGTCGGCAGGCGGAATGCCAATGCCGCACTCTTCAATGGCAAGACACGGGCGGTTGAGTCGGCAGTTGGGTTGTCGAACATCACGCGCACCATCATCGTATTCCGTACGCCACCCGACCGGATTGCGTTCGCCGCCCAATCAGATTCCGTACGCCACCCGACCAGATTCCGTACGCCACCCGACCGGGCAGCGGACGGAACACACCCCTAAAGAGGCTATTGTAAAAGGCATTAATGCGGCGTTAGAGTTTTCTAATCGAAAAAAAATATCGGCTGTTGGCGTACGTCGTTCAATAATTATTCATATCTTTGCGACTGGTTATGACGGTTGCAAAAGCCATCAACCGTTTATCTACAAACTATTAAACGAACACCTTATGAAACAGAACAACTCTAAACGCAAAGCACTCATCCCGAGCGGTGTATGGTGCATAACCACAGTAGTAGTACTCTTCGGCTATCTCGGCATGGTGATGGGTGTGCCGAACATGCTCAACACTATTATGCGCACAGCGCACGACCTGCTCCTCAACACTGTGTTCTACCTGATGAGTATCTGCGTGATAACCGGTGCCATAGGCAAGGTGTTCGTAGAGTTCGGCGTGGTCACGCTGCTCGAACGCACGCTGCGACCGCTGATGCGCCCGATATTCAACCTGCCGGGCGTGACATCGTTAGGTGCGGTTATGACTTTCCTTTCGGACAACCCGGCAATCATCTCGCTTGCGCACGACAAACGCTTCGCAAGCTACTTCAAGAAATATCAGTTCATCTCGCTCACCAACTTCGGTACGGCGTTCGGTATGGGTCTGCTCGTCATCGTGTTCATGGCGAGTCAGGGCTACTATGCCGCACCGTTCATCGGTCTGCTCGGTGCGTGCTTCGGCTGCGTCTGCTCCACGCGACTGATGCAGCGCTTCGTGCTGAAAGCCTATCCGCAGTATGCTACGGAGGACGCGGTGTCGAAGGATGACATCGAGGAAGAGGAGAAGGAGGAAAGCGAGAGCGAGGAGAAGACCGTGTTCATACGTCTGCTCAACGCCATGCTCGACGGCGGACGCAGTGGTGTGGAGGTGGGCATAGCCATCATTCCGGGCGTGCTCATCATCTCTACGTTCGTGATGATATTCACGTTCGGCGCAGCTGCCGACGGCTCATACACGGGTGCTGCCTACCAGGGTGTGGAGCTGCTGCCGTGGCTGGCTAACAAGATCGACTTCGTGTTCGAGTGGCTCTTCGGTTTCCACGACCCACACCTCGTGGCGTTCCCCATCACGGCACTCGGCGCGGTGGGCGCTGCCCTCAGCCTGATACCCAACTTCATAGCGCACGGCTGGATTGACGGCAACGCCATCGCCGTGTTCACCGCCATCGGCATGTGCTGGAGCGGCTTCCTCAGCACTCACACCGCCATGCTCGACTCGCTCGGCTATCGCGACCTCACCCCGAAGGCTATCCTCGCCCACTTCTGCGGCGGACTCGTGGCTGCCATCACCGCCCACTGGATGTTCTTCCTCTACTCGCTGGCGGTGGGATAGACAGTTATTATGCAGAAAGGATAAGATCCAAGACATAAACACAACATTATGGCAAACGAAGTGAAAAGATACCTGCACGACGGATTGGAACTGCCTTTTGAGGATTGGAGCAAGACGCTTCACTCCTTCAACGACTTGGCTTCAATCGTTCAGACTACTCATGATGCAGCACAATCGTCCGCAGTAAAAGCAATCAACCGTATGCAGACTATGCGCAACTGGCTCATAGGTTATTACATCGTTGAGTTTGAACAAAATGGCAAGGATAGGGCTGAGTATGGAACGCAACTGCTGAAGAAGTTGGAGGAAAGGGTGGATAGGAAGGGACTGACTACAACTTTGTTCAAATGGGCAAGAAAGTTCTATAGATTATATCCTCAAATGATGGAAAATTTACCCATCCCAATTTGTGCGACAGTGATGCACCAATTACAACCAATTGAAAATAAAGAAGATACAATTGGTGCATCAATGACGCACCAATTTATAACACCTGGCAAAACAATAATCTCACACTTGTCATTTACGCATTTACGTGAGATTATGACTCTTGACGATCCTCTCGCCCGCTACTTCTACGAGCAGGAGTGCATCAAGTGCACGTGGTCGGTTCGTGAGCTTCGCCGTCAGATAAGCACAAATCTATATGTCAGGGCTAGCATCAGCACCAATCCCGAAAAATTGCTTTCGCTCCCTTCTGTTCAAGGGCACGATTCGGCAGAATTGCAGATACGCCAGCCGTTCACGTTCGAGTTTCTTGGACTGAAGGCGCAGGAAGTTGTTGACGAGCATGACTTGGAGGATGCGCTTATCAGCCACTTGCAAGAGTTCATCCTCGAACTCGGCAAGGGCTTCTGCTTCGAGGCTCGCCAAAAACGTATCATCATAGACGACGAGTATTACTATCCCGACCTTGTGTTCTACAACCGCATACTGCATTGCGGCGTAATCATAGAACTGAAGAACGAGGAGTTCTCCTACGAGAACTTCGGACAGCTCAACGCATACGTCTCTCATTATCGCGAGAACGAGATGCAACCTGGCGACAACCCTCCAATCGGCATCCTACTCTGCACACGCAAAGGCAAAAAGATGGTGGAGTACGCGCTCGCCGGCATGGATAACAACCTCTTCGTTTCGACCTATATGCTTCAGCTGCCCGACAAGAAGACATTGGAGGAGTTTTTGCTGAAACAGTTGGAGGAAAAGCATTGAGTTGGTATATAAATGACAATCCCCTCGTTCAGCATTGCCAAACGAGGGGATTCGCTATATGTTATCTGTTATTTGCGACGAACTATAAATGGCATCAGCGTCTGTGCGGTCCGCTCTTTATCAAGATTTCCTCAACAATATGCCTCGTGAGGTCGCCCAAGGGCAGTTCGATGGTCACCTTGTTCGAGATTTTGAACGCAGGAGTGATGATAGGCACCGTCTCCATCTTGTGCTCGAAAACATTGAAGCGACGCTCAACACCGAGGTTCACGTAGAAGCTACGACTGCCGACGGTCATATATCCGCCGTAACTTGTCGTAGGCACGAACTGGAATGCCGCCATGCTGAAGAACGGATTCGTGTTGTAATAGATTCCGAAGACGGTGAGCGCAAGGTTAGGGTTGAAGCTGTATGATAGTTGCCCCGACACGCTGTACTGCGTGAATACACGCCCGTAGTAGAGGTAACGATTGGCAGCCAGAGCACCTTGCACAGTCATGACACCCAGACTGTACTGCACGCCGCCGCTTACCGACTGCACATCCATCAGTCCGATGTAGCTGCGGTATGCGCCAGTGGCAGTCAGCCTCAAGTTCTTCGACACTTCCATCGATGCCGTCTCAGAACGGTTCGCATCGTAGCCATAAACAAGCGGCTGCGCTATTGCAAACGGCATCGGCATATTCGGCATATTCGGCGTAGCAAGAAGTTCAGAGGATGATAGCACCTTCATCATCAGAATGTCCGAATAGGTCGGCGTAAGCTGATGATTCTCCGCACTCTCCGTAATCGGATGAATCTCCTCTTTCGGCAACGGCATCTGCAGCCCCGACACTTCCTGCGCCGTTGCCACCTGCCCTATTGCCAACAGGAACAATAAAAAAGTAATCAGTTTCTTCATGCTGCTCCTCCGTTATGTTATTAGTCTCAAAGTTAAACAAAAATGAGAACAACGCAAGCTACGCTTCACGAGTTTAACCTTTTTTATTGTCGACAAGTCTAAAAAATGTCATTGCAATTATGCTTTATATATGCATAAAGCTAATATAACAAAATTGCTGAGTGCTGGAAGATGGCTGGAAGATTCGCCCTTGCGGAGCGGTATCTTCCAGCCATTATAATATTAATAATGTGATAGTTACTACAAAAATGGGAGATATGGTAGATTTTTTCACGTACAGAGACGTTATACCATATCATCATTGACCCTACTCCACTACAACCTCGTCGAGGAAGAACCAGGCAGGATAGCCTACGCCGTAATGCCATGAGGGGCAGAGACCGAGTGTCTTGACGACAACGCGGATGTAGCGGGCTTGGACGGGAGCGGAGAGAGTGACGGTGGCGGGAACGAATTTAACGCTTATGTCGCGGTCTTCGGGGAACTCGTGCGTGCCGAGAAGACGGAAGTTCTTGGCGTCGTCGCTGGCGTAATAGGCTACGCTCTTGGGTTGCAGAATCCATTGTCCGAGCTGGTGGAGGAAGTCGGTGGTTATCTTGTTCACCTGCTTCTGCTCGCCCATGTCGAGCACGAAGTCGGCATCCTCACCCTGCCAGCCTACCCAACTCTCCACGAACGTGGTGCCACCGTAGAGTCCGTCGGTGAGTGCCTTGTCGGCTATTGGCTGATAGCGTTCTTGCGGCGGTATATTCCATATCACCTTCGCTCCGGCAGCCTTGTTCTTCGTCCCGTTAGGCAGGAAGCGCTGACGGTATAGACGGCAGTAGTCCTCCACCTTGTTGTTGCGCTCGTTGAGCGTAGGCACGCCGTACTGGGCGCAGATTGTGCTGAACGTGTCGAGCGATTTCTCCACCGCAGCCTTGTCGCCGCCGCTCTCGGTGCGCGCAATCTCCAGTTCGCTATAGCGCAGCGGCAATCGGGCTATGCGCACATGTGCCAGCATCGCCGAGTCTGCAGCCACCGCCTTTTCAGCCTCATCGAAGAGTTCGTTGTAAGCCTTGCGGAGGTTGGCGTTGAGCATTCCGTTCTTGTGCGTAATGGGCGAGTCGTATATCCACAGCGGTGTGCCTGATGCGAGCAGCGCGCCAGTAAGCATCTGCTGGTAGCGGTAGAGATAGGGAGAGGCAGCGCCGTAGTAGCCGCGCATGAAACGCTGCATGAGCGAGTCGGCGTCGAGCTCGGGGTTCCACATCAGCTTGCCGAGCATGTAGGCTCGAAGTTCGGCGAAGTCGGTGCCGAGCGTTCCGTTCACCTGCTCGAAGAGCATCGTGGCGTGGTTGCGCTTGAAGAGCTGTATGTTCTTTTTGAGAATATGGAAGTTGGGGAACGGCGCCACTACATTATCGAAGTTGATGCCGTAGTCCCATACGAAGATATTATTGGAAATCTTCGCCCAGCCTTCGAGCGCCCGCACGAAGTCGCGTCCCGACTCGTTGTCGGTGAGCGGCACCTCGCGCTTGGTGTCGATGTCGCAGAGCATTATATTCACGTTGGGCAGCGGCTTCACATGCTTCGGCGGATGCATGGTGAAGAGGTAGGCAAGCGTAGAGAACTGCTTGTCGGGGAAGCGCTCAGCCAGGCGGTTGAGGAAGCGTACGTAGCAGCCGGCAGGCGAACCCTCGTACTCGTTCACCTTGCGGCACTCTGGGCACTGGCAGTAGGTGTCGTTGCCGTCGTTCTGACTTACCGAAATCATGTTCTGATCGGGGTTAGCCTTGAATATAGAGTCGATGCGGTGGGCTACTATCTCGAAGATGTCGGGATTGGTGAGGCACCACTGGCTGTGGTTGCCGGGACGTCGTTCGCCGTTGATGAACGAGTAGTATTCGGGGTGCGACTTGCCATAGACCGACGACGGTAGCAGTCGGTCGAACGTATGCACCCACATGTCGGCGGCGAACATCTCACGGTGCTCCTGCAGGCGCATCCAGTCGCGGTAGGTGCTGTCGTTGTTAGAGTAGCTGAACGTCTGGCGGAAGCGGAACGCCGGACTCTCCGCCACGTGCATCTGCGGAATGCGCACATCGGCAGAGGGCGTGAGCGTGTAGAAGTCCTTAGCGAGATAGTCGACACCGAGCTGCCTCTCGAGTAGTGCCGCAACGCCGTATATAGCACCCTTGCCGCCTGCCGTCTTTATGGCGAGTGTGCCGCGCGAGCAGTCGATTACGTATCCGTCGTCGGTGGCTTCGTCGGTCGACTCTCCAATCACAACGCAGTTCTTAGAGCGGCGACCATTGGCAACGATAGGCAGTTCGCCACCCGACGTCTCGCGCACGAAGCGCTGCAGCAGTTGCGCCGCCTTATGGTTCACGTCGTTCTCCTGGGCAAGCACGATGCGTGCCTGCGCCTTGCCCTTGCTCACGAGGCTTACCTGCGCCAGCAGCACAGACGGAGCCGCAAGGCACGCCACGAGAAGCATCTTTCTTAATGACTTAATCATATTGATGAATGTTGTAATAAATTGGTTTTAAAGTAGTGTACGTACAAAGTTATAAAAAGTTACGCAAAAACATTTGGTAGTTATCTATATTTGCACTACATTTGCAGCAGATAATCATAATTCTATCACAAAACAAAAATTATTGTAGCAAAAAAATGAACGAAATGACAAAGAATTTAGTTGCTTTTTTAACGTGATAGAATTATGACTAATATGCAGAACAACACTGACGAGAATTTCAACGAGGATTTCGAACGACTCATGAAGCAGTTCTTGAGCGAAGAGTACAAGGATGTCAAACTCGACGACATACAGACTGAGGACGAAGAGGATCCTTTTCTTGAAGATGAAGATGTAGATGAATACCAAGCCGAGGACAACACTCCGACAGAGAAGGCTGACGACATCTGCACCGGCAGTCCGTTACCTGGCGACGTCATAGAGCAGAACCAAAACGTAAGAGTAAAGGTGGAGATACTGCGTCCCATAGACAATCCGCAGGAGGAGCTGCAGAAGCTGGTGGGCTGCGGCAACATCAAGAAGCGCATGGACGAACTGGTGGCGCTGACCGCCTACAACCGCATGCTGCACGAACAGTTTCCAGAACTGAAGCAGCACCGGGTTTCGCTGCACAGCGTATTCCTCGGCAACCCCGGCACGGGCAAGACCACGGTCTGCAAGATATTCGGGGCGCTGCTGCACGAGGCGGGAGCGCTCTCGAAGGGACACGTCGTGATATGCGACCGCGGCACATTCATCGGCACGCTTTGGGGCGACGAGGAAAGGGCGATGAAGCAAGTGGTGGAGATGGCGCAGGGCGGCGTCCTGATGATTGACGAAGCATACCTTCTGAACGGAAAGAACGAGAACGACCCCGGAAAGATTATCGTGCAACTGCTCATGAATCTGCTCGCCGACGAGAGTCAGCGCGACATCGCCGTGGTGCTCTGCGGATACAAGGAGCCGATGAACGAACTGCTCGAGACTAACCCCGGACTGCTGTCGCGCTTCCCCAACCGCTTCGAGTTTGCCGACTTCAGCGTCGACGAACTGCTCGAGATAACCAGCCGCCGCATTGAGGAATACAGCTACCGCTTCACCGTAAAGGCATGGCAGAAATACACCGATATGATAGCGCTCGCCTTCAGCGCCCGCGACACCGAGACGTGGGGCAACGCACGCTTCATAGCCAACCAGCTGGAGCGCATCTACATTCAGCACGCCACACGATGCGTGAAGCAGCCGCCGAAGAATCACAACGACCTCCTTCTGATTACGCCGGAGGACATTGTGCCCATAGAGATGCCACGCAGAAAAAAAAGAATAGGCTTCGGAGTGTGACCCCAAAGCCTATTCTGCAACGTTTTCTTACCTTTAAAAACATCACGGATATTCAATACATTTTTTATTTTGTTTGTTATTTTGAGGATTTTGTGTATTTTTGAGCCATGATTAGCTAATCGAAACCTATTTTCTAAAAAACGGAATCCGTAAAACTTAAAAAGAATATGAAATACATGAAATTTAAGAATGTCATGATTTTTATTTTATCTTTGATTACAGTATGGATTGTTGTAGTCTTTTTTTGTTATAAAGGGTATTTTACTAATATCGAGGTCGGTCAGATTCAATTAGATGATCGTCCTTATTTTACTACACAAGATGGTGTAGTATTTGATACTGGTGCAGATTTTTCATTTATACCTTCTAATAATATTGGATTCCCTATTTTTTTATTTCTTTCCTCGGTTTACGATGGAGATGGTAATAATAAAATTTTACCCATATGTTTCACACAAAATTTTGAAGTTAATGATAAAGTAAAAATAAAAAATTTTACATACATTTCAGGTTTCAAAAACAATAAATTCAAAGCAATCATTGGAATGAATGTACTATCAAAGCTAAACATGCTTTTTCTTTCGACTCAAAATACATTAGACATAAAGTCTTTTGATTTTAAACCACAGATTCCTTCATCCGCCATAATTCTTCAGTATAAAGACAGAATACGCCCAAAGATAACCTTAAGATTAGACAACGTAGTTATTGATGATATTCTAATTGACACAGGATTTGATGGTGATTTGGCGATAGATGAACATTACATAGAGAAGCTAAAATCTAATCATTCTTGCGATTCAATGATTAGCACATTTCTTACGCTATTTGATACTCACACAGTAAAGAATATAACATTTTCAGAATTACATATTAATGAAAGACTATATAAAAACATACAAGTACTTCAACAAAAAAAGAGACTTTTAGGTTCTAAATTTTTGAAACGATTTGATAAAGTGTTTTGGGATAGCAAAAATCTAACAGTTTATATGTGGAACGAAAATGAGGAATATTAAAATCAGCAAGAAAGTATCTGTAAAACAACATGATCAGAGTGACTGTGGAGCTGCGTGCATGGCTTCAGTATTGGCATATTACGGACGTTTAATAGGCTCATATAATATTGTTGTGGGTAGTGTAAACTGAACTGTGTCACGGCTCTGATTTTTTATTCTTTCCCTCTT
>OFMS01001601.1_pt1 | contig 14424 bp, 7 predicted proteins | sample 1541871 | NCBI WGS metagenome assembly OFMS01 (sample SAMN04209251, study PRJEB22552) | human gut metagenome | biome: gut; material: feces | host: Homo sapiens | place: USA: Oklahoma
TGCCAATCCCGAAGAGGCCGTAGCTTTCATCGGCAGCTTAAACGGCTTGTTGTGGGTTAACGGAAATTCTTTCTGCCAATTTAAAGTCTGTTCCTTACGTGCCACCACCGTGCGGTATAGTCTCGGCGCTCCGATTGAACCATGGTCGTTTCCGGCTCCATCGCCACCGTATAGCACATCAATATGCAAAACGGAAACGCCGTCCAAAGGATAATCCCATGTAGTCTTCTTGCTGTTATTGACAGGGCCTGTTGTCGTAAGCTGCCGGTTATCCATCTTCAACGCAAACTCCATGACATAAGGCTGGCCTGACTGTTTGCCGACATCCGTGATAAAGCGGTCATAAATGCCCACAGGCAAGGTAGTCTGCACCGAACCTACTGCATGAATACCAAATCCTTTTTTATATTTTTGCGTGGTGATTTGGAGCATAGAACCATTGACAGCCTTGTCTATCTGTGCATTTCCCTGCGTACGATAAGGCAAATCCGAAAGATAATCAAACATATCCAATCCCTCGTAATAAGAACTATACATCGTCTCACCTCCTTCGTAACCGTAGGTAATGCGGAACACACGATTCATCTCTAAGTCAGGAACGGCAACAGCCAGAACCTTACCGGTTGTTCCGGACACAAACGGTGTGTTATTCCATATCGTCAACAAATCAAGCTGTTGCAATTCATTCAACAGATATACATCGTCATAGATATTCAGCGTCAGTTGTGAAAGCCGATTTGCCTGAGGATTGACATATAAATATACCGTTCCCGGATTGTTTCCGGACTCCGGTAATACAGAAGAGATAAAGATATTCTCTCCCGTGCGAACCGCATAAGACAACTGACTTACAGCGCAAGCATACTGTTCGTTGCCGTATTGTGTGGCCTCGACAACCACTTCCGTAGATTGTCCATCTTTAAAGGTCAATACATTGCCTTTCAATTCGGCGGCATCGCGGCCTTTGATGATGCGGTAATATATCTTACCCCCTGACGTGGCAGTAGCTTTCAAATCCACTTGCCGAGGATATATGATGGTTTCTCCCGTATTCGTAAACGTAACCTGTTGCTCCTGCTTGTCCGACGGGGTACGTTCCATATACAGTCTGGCCAAGTTGTAGTTTCCGATAGCATTTGAATTATTCGTAAAGTCCAATCTGATTTTTGTCAATGGCAAGCTTGGAATAAAAGTCTGATAATCAGCCGTAGAAATAGACTTTATTGCATTTGAATTAACGGTGAAGTCCAACTTTTTCCCCTCATTACAATAGAACATGAATTTAAGATTCCCGCTGCCATTCTGTGTCCCCAATACCATATCAAACTTACGAAAGTTCATTTCTTCCGGGAGGTCATAGATGATTTGACCACCTTTACTGGAAACTCCTTTATAGTAAGTCTTATCGCTTGTCTGCAAATTCTGATCCGTACCGAAGCAACGGTCCACACCAGGCAATGTTCCGGCTACTGCTGTGGTAGCCTCCGTCCATTGATAGTCTCCCAACCACATGAAAGCTTCCGTATTGGCCTGGTTCACGCACTCGGTAAGCAACCGGGTGTCGTCGTCCAACACCACTTCCATGCGATAGGCATAGTCTCCGGTTTGCATTTCCACATCCACCGTCAGGAAAGAACCTTCTATCAATTCATAATCCGAAGCTATCGTAGCAAAACCGTCGGACATCCGATAAGCATAAGAAGCGACCGATTTGATTTGCTTTCCTGCCAACTCCACCTTAGCTTTTAACTGACCGGCACTGCCGTTGGAATATAATCCCAAAAGTTCTATGGATTGAGCGTGGAGGCTTACCGATGCCCATACGAGCATCAGTAAACATCCTATTTTACCTATTAATTTATTCTTTATCATTTCAATATAATTTTAGACACATAATCTTTTCCGTTCTCACTGATTTTCACGACATGTACTCCCGGTTTCAAAGATACCGAATAGTTGTGTTGAGCCGTTTTGTCGCGTACTACAAGCTGACCTTGCACATTGAAGATTTGAATGTCGGCATTGCCACGCAGATTCTCTATCATGCAGGTAGTTCCTGAAACGTACACCTTATAACCGGCTGTTTCTACTCTGTCTTCAACACCAACCGAAGTGTCATGACGTTTCACCTTCAATACGAAGCGGTCTTTCACATCTCCGGTTTGCGTGATATCAAACTCATAGGCGTTTTCCTGATCCAACTTCCATTCTGCCCCCGTATGTTTGTCCCAAAGGATAACCTCATCATCTCCTGTAAAACCGGTTATCCGACTCAAACGAAGAGACAACTTGCCAGGCGTTCCTATTCTCAAACCCAGTTTGACTTCTTCGGTATCCATCGGCAGTGTGTTCACAGAAGCCGCCGATTTTCCGGCTGCAGAGAACAATTGATTGGCTGTGGCTGACAAACTCCAGAATTTCGGAGCATCTTCATTCACCACAAAATCTGCCGAAGCACCTTCTTCCCAAATAATGTCCGTACGATCCTGCTCTTTATCCCCTACGTAAAGTTTCAAGCGCACTGAAGTATATTCGTTTGCAGTATAGTAATCGAATGTACGACGGTTAAGCGTCACCTCTTTGGCCACAGGAGTCACGGTAAGTTCAGCCTCAGGTGCCAGTGTCTGGACAAAATAAGACTGGAACGGTATGATCTTCTGTTCCTCATCATAGTTCGTCATATCGAATGTAATGTAGTTGTCCAACTCCTTATTATACTGATAAACGAATTTAGTCACCTTGTGCTCGTCAAAGATCACATTCTGGTGTTTCGTGATGTTGATGTCTGCCAAATACGGATTACCGATCAGGTTCCATCCCTCCTGAGCCTTACCGTAAGGAGATTCAAAATGCTCCAAGTGGCCGATAGTTACCGAACTGTTCGACAGTAAGGTTCCGTTTCCGATATTCATCGCATTATCTACGTCAGCAATCGTCGTCAACTGAACTTCTTCTTCCAGATAGCCTTGCAGCAGTTCGGCTTCCACTTCCAAGTCTGCCGTAGGTGCAGTAGCCACAAAAGTATAGTCGTCCGTGCCGTTTTTCAATTTCAGTTCGACCTTGGGCTCAAGATAAACCTTGAACTCCAACGGAGCTGATTCCGCACCGACCGCCTGGACGGTTATCGGATTCAAAGCCATTTTATCCAACTTCGATTGGTCTATCATGATCGTAAAGCGATTATCGCCATTACGCATGTCTACACTGTCTTTATCCAAAGAGGCGTAGGCCGTTTCTTTCACTTCCAGCATCACCACATCATCGGCATTTCCGCTCAATACTTTCACTTGCAGAGGCAATCCCTTGGCGGTTTCCTCCAGCATGATATTGCTGTTTCCGGACATTCCGTCGGCCAAAGCCAGCTCCACCTTCACCGGACGTTTGCCGGATTCAGGAGAGACAAAGAACATCACTTCGGAAGCACGGTTCAACAACGCTCCCTCGATAGAAAACTCTGCTTTGCCGTTTTCAACAGTCTGTGCTTCCACAAAATGTTCAAACGGACTTTCCGAACCCAAAGCACGAATGGCCATCACCAAATGGTCCTGCTCCATAATGCCGGCATGACGGTAACGTAAAGTAATCCGATCGGTTGCTGTCAACTGTGGATCGTTTGCATAAACCAATGTGTAGTGTGTTTTGCTCAAAGGCAAATCGGATTGTCTTCCGGCTGCTACATAGTTGTAAGAGGTACCGTCGAATGTATTCCATTCTCCCTGTACATTCTTTCCTTCCGGATAAATCAACTGTACGGCCGAAGTTTCGGACATTTGGTTCAGATGCAAGCGACTTTCCGGATTAAACGGCACAGTAGAACGATAGTTTTGTGTCAAAGTACCGTAGTGCTTCAGCGACATGTCCTGTACGCTTTCACGCAAATCCCCGTTTTCATCTCTTACATCCATCGTCAAATAAGCCACTAATGCCGAATCATTCAGCAACACTCTTTCCTGCATATATCTCAAGACCTCTTCCTGGGTCAGTGAGCGGTTCCATACGGCAACCTGATCGAATGCTCCCGTAAACCAAGTGTTCCCCATTTGGTTCTGTCCCAACATCAACATGGAATGTATGCGTCCTTTGTTTATATTACGTTTTATAGAATATTTCATTCCGTTCAGGTAATAATCCATACCATCGGGGCGGGCCACCAATGCCAGATGAATCCATTGTCCAACCTGATCTTTCGCCACGTTGAGTGAAGTAGATTGGTTCCAACTCCAGGATTCTTCATTCCAATGACAGCGTACATTACCGTTTTGCAAGTGTAGTCCTGTTGCTACAGAGGGATTTGAAGAGCGGAAAAATAAGAGCGGTTTGGTTCCGGACAATATGCCTACATCACCCAAATATACCCACCCCATTACGGTCACGGTATTGGATTCATGCAAAGCAACATAGTTATCTGCCGAACCCACCAAAATTCCACCTTTCTCTACCCACGTCGAGTTACCCAACCCTTTCGGGGTAATCCGGTTGACAACCTCAATCGGTATCGGAATCATCTTTTCGTCGGTCTTGCCTTTCAGAGTCACCAGATTCCGTTCATTGAAGGCTCCCAAATTCTGTCCTATTTTAAGTTCGGAGGAAGCTTCACCCTTCGTAAAATAGAATCCGGTTTGAGGTTGCAGCACGTCATTGTCCGACACGATATCATACACACCGTTCGGTTCTGCCAAGCCTTCCACAATAGAAGCGTGGGCTTTGACAATATGCTGATCCTCGGAATATACGGTAAGCTCTCCTCTATTTGAAACTCCCTCAACGGTCATTTCGATAGCCGGCTTCAAAGACACTACCAACATTTTTTTGCCTTGCAGTTCCTGCATCGGCAAATCAGTCGCTTGCAAAGTCTGCGTATCTGCATTATAGGTCAAATCTCCCACCAAATTCCAATAATTCCTACGTCCGTCTTCCGAATAATACAGACGATAACGTTTATTCGGATTAAACGGTTTACCTTCGACTGCATAGAAATCTAACGTCAAAGTGTCTGCTTCGGCAACGGTAAAGTTTCGAAAGATATATCCAGTCGGTTCTACCTCATAATATTTGGTATCCAAATTGGATTTGTCTTCCAACCAATGTTCCGCTTTATAAGCATATACACCGATCTGATAATCCGATGTTGTATTTTTAACGGCAATCTTCAACAGATTGACTCCCCGGTCTTCAAAGAGTTTCTCACCATCGGTCAATACACCGTAAGCAGCTCGTTGTGCACTGATGGGGAGCGACATTTTTTCATGAGTAACCTCCGCACGCGTCATCACACGTGGCTGATATCCGGCAAATGTTTCCAAGTCTCCGGACAGATTATCCCCATTGAAAGCATAGTAAGCCATAAGTCCGTTACGATTGTCTACATTCACGGAATACATTTCACGACGGATTTCCTCTTCATTCAATTCGTAGTTCCATATCTTCAATTCATCTACGGCTGCCTCTATCGGCGCATACTCAAAAGCATCTGCAAACAGCGACAGGTAAGTGGAGTTATTCAGCGTATGTTCCCTACGGTAACGCTCTCCCTCACCAGTTAACATACCGTTTACATACAGACGTATCGAACCGTCACGTTTCTCGGTTATCGCCACATGAGCCCACTCACCCATGTTCAATTTACCCCCTTCGATGGTTTTCTGTTCATCGGAAGCCGGTTCATACGTCGGTTTATTAAACTGGTTGCTTGGTGAATATCTGAATTTCAAAGTTCCGTTTTCTACGAAAAGCAACCAACCTTTTGCACCTTTATCATATTCTTTCTGACGGTTGGCCAACAAAACTCCATCATTCATCGGTTTCACCCAAAGGTCTACAGTAAAGTCATTGAAGAAATAATCTACATATCCTAAATCTATTCTGCCCTTTCCGTTTGAATACAACGCATTGCCGGCTTTCTTTTCCAATTTTACATCCGGTGTATCCTTCACGATGTATTCGGCCGATAGGGTAGACACATCGGGAGATTCTCTAAGTGTGAGTTTCAACTGTACTTTATCTCCGGGACGCAAGGCATGAGTAAGATACTGATAGGGATTATCTACCTTCATTCCATTTACCGTCCATTCATAATAGTAATACAACGGAATAGTCCATTTCGTATCAATACCGATAGTACGACGGCCATCCACATGGGTGATTTCTTTTAAGGCAAATCCGTTTTTAAAGAAACGGTCGGAAGGATGCTCCAAATCGGCTACCCATACGCCACGACCATAATCAGCCAGTACCATCTCTTGTGTGGTATAATTCATGACAATATCACTGAATTTTCCACTATTATATCCCTTGGTCCAAAAACGCCAGGTATTTGAACCGTTTTCCAGAATATAGATTCCGGCACTACCACGATTCACAAAATAAAGATCGCCACTACCTTCGTGGAAAAACAAGTGGTCGCAAGCTATATTAGGAAGCCCCTCTCCTACTTTTTCCCAACGACTTTCGTTGACATACAATCGCATGACCTGCCCTGTCTGTCCCAAATACAGGATGTCACTGTTATCGGGATCTGCCGCTAATCTGGTATTGCTAAATTTGGCCGGCTCACCATTGTACAGGATGTCCTGAAAAGAGTTTCCACTATCTATGGATTTCTTTAAGATATTATCAGTAGTACGTACAAAAATAGTAGTATATCCTTTATCGCGTGCAAATGTGACATCCGCGACATCCGCCCCGACATTATCAAACAGATTAGTCAGGCTCCGACCTATATCATCAATGCGGTAGAAAGTGTTTCCTTTTCCCGTTCCCGTACGTCTCATATACCAGGAACCGGTATGTACATCGGCATAATTGGTGGTCGTGCTCCACGAGTCCAACGGCATATTCTCAATACCGCCTCCGCCACCTCCGGAGAAGTAGCATGTGCTGGTATAAGGATTGGCGCTGGATTCGGAACCTTCATAACCACGCCAATTTCCCCATCGACCGTAACGGTAAGTCTGCACATCAATATCCTGCTGTTACCCACCATCAACTGATCACCGAATTCATTGACACGGATATTGTAATACAACATCTGTCCCATATTTCCTCCAATATTAGTCCATTGGTTATTGTTCACATCCAAATCTTTCATCAACATACCGCCATCCGAACCTCTGAACACCCGACCACTCTTGTGAGAAAGAATGAAATGATTGTCCGCATTATGACGAGAATTGGTTACCGCATAATATTTGCCGTCATCCTGTAACGACGTCAAACGGATTGACCATGCAAACTGATCGAAATTTTTTCCTCCGTCAGAACTAATGGCAGAACTCATCGTACATCCGTACACCCAATTCGGATCACGAAGGTTTACACCGAAACCTCCCAACCAATTCCAAGGAGCCTCATTGCCAAAAATAGTACCTCTACCGATTCCAGCACTGGGCTCTTGAAGCGTTATCCAAGTCTTTCCCTTGTCTTCGGTATAATAGAGTGCCGTAGCATTTCCGTTACGAACTGCTGCCGCAAACCACATTTGGTTCGGATTTATGGTACTGATGACCATATTACCCGGCGAAGTGGCTCTTAAAGGGAATATCGTCTTGTTATCCGGGTCGGAAGGATCATTACGCAGTGCCGTCCGGTTTTCATTATATACATCAAAACTCATCTTCTTGATGTTATATTTTCTCTTTCCATTTTCCACCGTGCTTTTCGCTCCATCATCAAAATAGAAGATAGACCGAGACCCAGGTATGTAAATCATATCCCGGTTAGAGGGATCAAACTCCACTGACTGGAACCATACGCCTTTTCCCACACCATTGGGATGGACGTCTTTTAGTTCATCCGGTACAATGACCTCTGTCCAGGTTTTACAGGTGTCTTCACTAATCCAAAGTTTACTGGCCCAATGCTCAATCCCCCCTTGCTGCTGTGCGCCGATGAATTTCAGATTTCCGGCTTTGTCGCGGAAAGCATAACCTCGCTTATATCCTTTGTGAGTAGCCCCTTCTATACGACGCCAGCTATCTCCGCCGTCCGTTGTTTCATACACCGTACTGTTATCACCAAAAGCAAACAAGTGATTCCAATCATCCGGGTCTACAGGGATCGAGGAGTGGCGAACCGTACTACGGTGAGCTCTCACCGGAATATTATCCGTGATGCATGTCCAGGTAAGCCCTCCGTTATCAGTCTTGAAAATGCCTGCTCCGTCGGGAATTACATACAATTTGTCATGGTCTTCAGGATGTACCACACCCCAATGCATACGTCCAGACGATGGTTTATGTTCCACCGTACGGAAATAGGCTGTATTACGAATACCTTTTTTACGGTCTTCTGGAGTGTACACGATTTTGGGCCAAGTATGGTTCAGTACATCGGTTGGAACAGTACGGGCTATACTGGCTTGCATCACCTCGTTGTAGGTTGTATCCACGAACTGGTAGAGCGTATCTCCGCCCGGCATGATACCGTAAGTGGGCAGCCATTGCTTGGCATACCATCCGTAACCGAATTTGTTCTTGGCAGCCTTACGGTCTTTTAAGGCCGTCTTCATGATGGTTACAATTTCTTGAGGGCTCCATCCGTCATGTGCCAACTTCATATACACTTGATCATCCAGCAAGTCTTCCATCTTCACGTATTCAAATGCGGAATCCGGAAGCAAAGCTGCTTCTTTTACCATTTTATTGCGTCGTTTCAGGTCCCTGTCGGAATCCGAAGCATACTCATTTTTTGCATAGCTATGCAAAACAAAACAGCAAAGTAAAAATTGAGTGGTTAAAAAAAGTTTCTTTATCATCTAACTTCTGTTTTAAATTTAATACTGTATCCCAAAAACAATCTAATCTTAAAAAGTATATTGGAATTTATTTGTGCTTTTCCGCTATCCTTTCTAATCAACTGAAAACATCATCGCCATGCGTCCCAAAAATCATCCGGATTATGTCCCGAGTTATATCCCGGATTTGGAGGTTCCGGATTCATATCACTTCCGGCAATCATCATCTCTGTTTCGAATGACATGACCCGGACTTCAGGACTCACATATTTTTTACGCCCATAGTTAAGTGTTGTTCTCATCTCGGTTTCCGCTAATAGCATCATTTGATTCATTTTCTTTTAATTTTTAATTGATAGAATTAGTGCAAGCCAAGTCTATTCGGACTCCTCCGATAAATTGGAACACAAAGGTAATGGCAGTTATGTGGTTTTACAAGAGGGATTTAGTTAAAGAAAAAAGATAAACAATAAAAATAGAAGCTTATATAAAAGGGATATTTGCGGTCAAAAATCCCCAAAAAGCCAAACAGTTATAACCAAGAATAAATACAAAGGCACTTATATGCACACTTCGTAATACAAAAGCCATTCAAACAACAAGATTATAACTACTACAAATCAGTCTTTGTTGTTAAAAATCATATATTCCATAAAAATAAGAAAAGGACATCAAGCCATTCTACCATTACAAAACCACTGCCCGTATGGCCAATACCACATAAGTGAGATAAAGTACACTCTGAAAAATATCCAAATCCGCTACGGCATACCCCGTGGAAGTATATTGAGTAGAAATAAAATTCCTATCCGGCGACATCCTGCGCAAAATATAAGCGCATGCCATGTAAGTGGAAAGACCTACCAACAGCCCCCAAAGCATCCCGAACAGAATATCTCCCGGATAATGTACCCCCAGATAAATGCGGGAATAGGAACAGAGCACAGCCCACAAGACCAAAGAAAAGGTCATCCAAACATTACGAACCAACAACGCCAAAAAGATACATACGGCGAAAGTGTTGGCGGCATGACTGGATATAAAGCCGTAGCGTCCGCCCCGATAGCCATCCACCACGTCTACCAAATACATCAGCAAGGGGTCCTGAGCCGGCCGGAAACGGGCAAAGTAAGGTTTACAGAAAGAAGAAGAAAACTGGTCGGCCAACAAGATGGATAAGGCAAGAAACAACACAATAAGCCCCACCTCACGCATGGAATTGTTCTTGACCAACACATAAAATAGCACGACAGCCACAGGTATCCAGGCCACCGTACTGGTAATCCCGTTCATCAAATGGTCGAAAAACAACGAATCGCTGCCATTCAACAGCAACAGCAACCGTTGGTCCAAACCGATCCAGTCTTCTAACGTCATATCAAATCACCTCCATTGCTTCTGTCGGCATCCAACCCACCTTGCCGTCTGCCAACCGTATTTCTTTCCATTCCTTCATGGAATCGTCTATGATTTCCACACGTGTGCCTTCATGCAGTACAAAAAGGTCCGTACCCGATTCGTTCGGAGTGCTCTTCACGACTACCGAACTGCTCATCACCACAGCCCCGCTGCGGGCATTCAGTTCCTGATGCTGCGTCCAAGCAAACACATTGGCCATCACGACAACCACCAACATGACCAAAGCGCCAAAGAAACCCAATTTCTTCCACACGACTTTATTGCCTAAGAAAAACACCAGAATCAGCACACAGGCCAGCACAAAAGCCACAATCCCCGTACGCGCCCATCCATCCATACTCATCATGTCAATGATGTTCTTATACCATGTCACAAAGAACATCTCGCTTTCGGGTGTGATTTTATCTATCGTTTTTGAACGGGCCAACTCCAGATTGAAACGGACATCCGAACTCCCGGGGTCCAACAAGGCGGCACGCTCATAGTTCAAAATGGCAAGAGCCAGACGATCTGTCTTATAATAACAGTTTCCTAAATTATAATATATGTCCGCATGCTCCCCTTCTTTCAGCAAAGCCGTATATATAGGTATGGCTTCTTCATACTTTTCCGCAGCGTACGCACTATCAGCCTGCACTTTGTCTTGGGCGTGAAGCGAAAACATACACATCACACCTACGCATATCAAAATCAACTTTCTCATCAGCTTCATCCTTTACTTACCGTTTAATAGAACTTTCCATCTTATTAATGACTTCCGTAGCCGCTGCATATATCTTGTCCATCGTTTGCGACGGGTCGCCCGGCGCATAACGGGCAAATTCACAATCATTCATCGTCTCTACCAACTGCTGCACGACGGAGGCGTCCGTTCCCTTGGCCTGCAACTTTTCGCTGACATTCTCTTTGTTCAGTTCTGCAGCCGGGAGGTTCAGCTTGTCTCCCACATAGCCCCACAAGGCCTTTAAGACCTCATCATAAAACTCGGCCGGCTTGTTGGCTTTCAACAATGCAGCCGCCTGTTTCAGACGCTTGGCTGCCGCCTTATTCGCTTTCTTGTTACGCATTTTAGCCACATTGGCATTTTCCATAGCTTGTTTGCGGAAAACCACCACAAGAATAATGAATGCCAATAAGGGAATGACATAACTCCACCAATAGGCTGCTGTCCCAAAATAGGACTCACCCTTTTGCTGCAAACGCACCTCACCCTGATGGATGTACCGGATATCTGAAGCCAACAACTCCACATCCTCCTTATTCGTATAGTTTCCTCCACCGCTTCCGCCTTTGCCTTTCGCCACGCTGAGGTCAAATCCTTCCGTTTTCACGGTCTTGTAAGCTTTCGCGTCCGTATCAAAATAACAGAATTCCACTGGCGGAATCGTATATTTCCCCGGATGGCGGGGCACAGCCAAATAATCAAATATTTTATTACCGGAAACCCCTCCGCGGCCTACTTTGGTCTGGTCCGTAATCTTGGCATCGTACGTCTCGAAATCTTTCGGAAAATTCACCACCGGAGCTTTCATCAGCTTCATGTTGCCGCTTCCGGAAACCGTACCCCTCAGCGTCAACGCGTCATTCGTCTTCACTTCGCTCGGAGTTAGGGAAGCACTGATATTGAATTTGCCCACCGCTCCGGAGAAATTAGCAGGCCGTGGCGAAGGCAAAGGATCTACCTGCAAGGTCAGAGAAGGAGCCACAATGGTTTTCTTCACCTCGACCATGGTACTCCCCCCGTTGAAAAACGCATCAATCGGGTCGATATTACGATTTTGCTGCACCACAATCCCCTCGAACTTGATGGAAGGAATCGTCATCTTTCCGCTACGTTGGGGAAAGAGCACATATTGCCGCCATACCACCGTACCGTACCTGCGCCCATTGTGCTCTTCCATTTTCAGGCTCTTCTGTTGGGGCAGCTCTATTTCCTGTGTATGAAAACCCTCCAAATCCGGCATGCCACCGGCCAACTGCGACAGGTTGACCAAAGAGTAGACCTTATAAGTCAGCACTACCGCCTCTTGTTCATACAAGCGTTGCTTATCGGCCGTAACCGTAATGAAAAGGTCTTTTCCGGTAATCTTAGCCCCGGCATCTTGCATCTGCATCCGTTCGTGCTGTCCGCCCCCTTGCTGGCGAGACTGTGCTCCCCCGCCACTGCCGGGAACAACCTCTATGCTCACGGTATTGGAACGGTATTGCTTTCCGTTCACAGTAGCCGTAGCGGCCGGGATGGTATAAGTACCGGCCTTCAACGCACTTAATATATAGGTATAGGTTACCGAACTGCTCTGCGAAGTCTTTCCATTAATCATTTGAAAACTGGACTGTGAGGAGCGGCTCGGCCCCATGTCTACACTAAACCCTTTCAGGGTAGGCAAATGGAAATTACTGACATCCTGTGTGTTCACGGTGAAACTCAACCTAAACTGCTCACCTTCCTCCACCACATCCGGTGCCGCGGCCTTTATCTGTATGGCCGCCCGTATCCCGACTGTCAGACAACATAACCAAAGTAATGCGATATATTTCTTCATTCCTATTTCCTTTATTGTTTAGTCGTTACCATTGTTTCTCCAATTTTCTCTGTCGCGGTTTGGCCATGGCCTTCCTGATGCGCTCCTGTGTATCTTTCTCATCTTGCATGGCTGCGTTCAACAGTTGTTCGGCATTCTCTTTCGACATGTTCTCTTCATTCTGCTGTGACTGCTTTTGCTGTTGCTTCTGTTGGTCTTCTTTTTTGTCTTTATTCTCCTGTTTGTCCTTTTTACTGCTATTCTTGTCTTCTTCTTTGTTCTTGTCCTTTCCGTCCTTATTCTCTTTATTGTCGTTTTGCTGGTCTTGCTGTGGATTGTTTTTCAACTGGTGTTGGCATAAGACCAAATTATAGCGGCTTTCATTATCCGCAGGATTCCGCCGCAAGGCGTTCTTATAGCACTCGATGGCAGGTCCGAACTGCTTTTGGCTTTGTAGAATCACTCCCATATTATGATATATGGAAGCCAACCGTCCCTTGTTCGTCTCCACTTTCACGGCCTGCTCGTATGCCTGCATGGCTTCCTTGGGCTTTTGCTGTCTCAACAGCGCATTTCCCAAATTGAAATGTGCCTGAGGGAAACGACTGTTGGCTTCAATGGCTTTACGGTAATCCACCTCGGCTTTTGTGTACATACTGTCGCGATACAACCGGTTTCCACTCCTCAAATAGTCACGGTCTGTTTTCTTCTGCGCCCATAAAAGAGATACCGTCAGACACAAGCACAAAGCCAATCCATATTTATATATCCCACGTAACATGTCTTTCTTCCTTATTTACGAAACAACTTTATATTCTTAAACAACGGATTCTTACGTTCCACAATCAACACATCCAGAACGAGTACAAGCAAAACCAACAAAGCTACGGCTTGGAACTGCTCATCGTATTCCGAATAGACCGCACTTTCCATCTCCTTCTTAGCCAACTTATCCACATAGCCCGATAATTGTTCCTGTGCGGATGAACTGTTATCCACATAAATATAGGCTCCTTGACCGGCAGCCGCAATTTCCCGACACATCGACTCGTTCAACTTGGAAACCACTACATTCCCCGTATTGTCTGTGATATACTGCGAACTTCCGGGCATGGGTATGGGTGCGCCTTGCGGAGAACCAACTCCCAAGACATAGACTTTTATTCCCTTTTCCGCTGCCGCTTTGGCCATCTCCACAGCTCCTCCCTCATTATCCTCTCCATCGGTAATCACAAAAATAGCCTTGCTCACGTCCTGATTGGGCGTAAAACTTTTCATGGCCAAATCAATAGCCTGCTTGATATCCGTTCCTTGCGTGGTAATCATGGATGGATTTATCGTTTCCAAAAACATCTTGGCCGACACGTAATCACTTGTTATAGGCAACTGGGTATAGGCCTCTCCGGCATACACGATCAATCCGATCTTATCATCCGTCATTTTATCCACAATATTACTTACCAGCATTTTGGATTTTTCCAAACGGCTCGGCGTCACATCTTCAGCCATCATCGAATTGGATATGTCCATGGCTATAATGGCCTCTATTCCCTGACGCTTACGGGTATCCATTTTTGTCCCGAACTGCGGACGGGCCAAAGTGAATATCAACAATGCCAAAGCCGCAAGCATCAACCACGTCTTCACCTCACGCCGAACTGCCGAAACATCTGGCATCAAGCCTTTCAGGAGTTCGATGTCGCCATAACGAAGCAGACGCTTCCTGCGGTAATAGTTTGTGGCATAGTGCAG
>OFMS01001612.1_pt1 | contig 14365 bp, 13 predicted proteins | sample 1541871 | NCBI WGS metagenome assembly OFMS01 (sample SAMN04209251, study PRJEB22552) | human gut metagenome | biome: gut; material: feces | host: Homo sapiens | place: USA: Oklahoma
TCGAAGGTGCGGCCCTGGAAATCGGGCACGAGGTGGCTGGCGGTGTAAAGGTGGGCGACATGATTGTTGACACGCTGAAGAAAAACGGTGTGGGCGTGAAGTCGGTCGACCGGTTTACGGAAGGGCAGTCGCAGGTGTCGCTGATTTTCCGCGACAAGGAGGGCAACGAGCGTTTCTCGGAGTATGTGAAATACCCCGACTCGAGGTTTGACGTGCTGTGGCCGAAAATCGAGGAGAACGACATCGTGGTGTTCGGCTCGTTTTTCTCTGTGGAGGAAAGCGTGCGCCAGCCGCTCTCTGAATTGTTGGCGTATGCTCAGGACCGCAAGGCGATAATCGTCTATCTGCCGGGTTTCAAGCCTGAGCTGTGCAGCCGCATAACGCGTGTGATGCCGGCTATCGTCGAAAATCTTGAGGTCGCCGATGTGGTCATAGCCCGCGAGAGCGATATGATGAAAATATTCGGAAAGGCAGATGCCCGCGCCTGCTACAACGAGCATATAAAATTTTATTGCAACAATTTCCTTTTTTCCGACAGCCGGCACAATGTGTCGCTGTTCACCAAAAGCGGTGTGCTGACGCGTGAGTCAGACGGGACGCCCGACGCCGCACATCGTTTGGAATGCGATGCGCGTCTGGTGGCTCGGTTTGTTGAGGGAATGCTGCGCCACGGGCTTACGCGCGACGGTCTTGACACGACAGGCGTGGACGAATGGGAAGATATAATGAAAAAATAGAACAAAGATATGTCTGTAGAAATCAGAGTTATACCGAAGGATAAGAAGTCACTGAAAAAGTTTGTGCAGTTTGGCACGGATATGTATAAAGGCAACGACTGCTTTGTGCCGCCGTTGCGCATGGACGATGTCAACACGCTGTCGCCCGACGTGAACCCTGCGTTTGAGTTGTGTGATGCCGAGTATTTTATGGCTTTCCGCGACGGCAAGCCTGTGGGACGCATCGCTGCAATCATCCATCGCCTCTCAAACGAGCAGCGCGGCAAGAAGGAGATGCGTTTCGGATTTGTGGAGTTTATCGATGATGAGGAAGTGTGCGACGCGCTTTTCAACGCTGCCATAGCATGGGGCAAGGAGCGCGGAATGGAAACGATTATTGGTCCGCTCGGATTTTCCGATATGGACTATGAGGGAATGCTTGTCGAGGGCTTCGATGAATTGTCGACGATGGCCACCATCTACAACTACCCATACTATCCCAAGCACATGGAGCGCATGGGATTTGAAAAACGCGCCGACTGGGTGGAATTTCAGATGACCGTGCCCGACGCTATCCCTGAGAAGCATCAGCGCATCGCCGAGATAGTGAAGAAGAAATATGGGCTGCACGTGGAGAAATACACCAACCGCAAGAAGGTTGTCCGCGAGGTGGGACGTCCGTTCTTCGACCTTATCAACGAGGCTTATGCCAAGCTGTTTGAGTTTACCAAACTGACCGACCGTCAGATTGACTATTATGTGAAGATTTATCTGCGCCTGTTGCGCCTCGACCTGCTCTGTGTGATAAAAGACTCCAACAACGAGGTTATCGGTGTGGGCGTGGCTTTGCCGTCGTTGTCGCGGGCGTTGCAGAAGTCGCATGGGCGAATGTTGCCGTTCGGATGGTGGCATCTGATGCGCGCCATGTATTTCAACGTGACCGACACGGTCGACCTTCTGCTTGTGGCTATCAAGCCGGAATATCAGAGCAAAGGCGTAAACGCATTGCTGTTCACCGACTTGATTCCGTATTTCCAAAAATATGGCTTCAAATATGCCGAGAGCAATCCGGAGTTGGAGCTGAACACGAAGGTGCAGTCGCAGTGGCAATATTTCGAGACGCGCCAGCACAAGCGCCGTCGTGCTTTTGGTAAGAAAATATAGAACGTAGGTCTAAGAAAGAAACAATCGGCGGCGGATGCTCAATATAGCGGGTCTCGCCGCCGATGTTTTTAGCTGGTCGACTTTGGACGCTTTTGTTGTCTATGCTCGCAATAATGTATACCTTTGCAACCATAATAATGATAAAAAACAGAGAATAATGGCTGGATTAAAATCATTGGTAAAAGACACTGCCATCTATGGTGTCAGTTCTATCGTAGGGCGATTTCTAAACTATCTTCTTGTGCCTATCTACGTCACGGCGATGTCGGCACGTTCGGGTGGCTATGGCGTTGTCACCGAGGTGTATGCGTGGGTGGCGTTGCTGATGGTGATTCTCACCTATGGAATGGAAACCACATTTTTCCGCTATGTGAACAAGGCGGAGGAGAATCCGCGCAGGGTCTATTCAACAACGCTGATTATGGTGGGGTCCACGTCGCTGCTGTTTGTGGCGCTCGGACTGGCGTTTCTGCCGCAGATTGCAGGTGCCATGGGCTATGCCGACCATCCTTCGTATATAGGTATGATGATGGGTGTTGTGGCGATGGACGCTTTCCAATGCATCCCGTTCGCTTATCTGCGCTACCGCAAGCGCCCGTTTCACTTCGTGGCGTTGAAGCTGCTTTTCATTGTGCTCAACATAGCGTTAAACATTGTCTACTACGTGTTTCTCGGAGGCAGCGATGTGGCTTATGCCTTCCTGTTCAACCTTGTCTGCACCGGCACAATAATGCTGCTGATGCTGCCGCTCATAAAGCTTGGCGGCGGTTTCGACTGGCAGTTGGCGAAGCGTATGCTCAACTATTCTTATCCGATACTGATTCTTGGTATTGCTGGAATCCTTAATCAGGTGGCTGACAAGATTATATTCAGCCATGTCTATGTTGGCAGCGATGCAAAGATGCAGCTCGGCATCTACGGCGCGGCGAGCAAGATTGCCATGATTATGGCTTTGCTGACACAGGCTTTCCGCTATGCCTACGAGCCGATTGTGTTCAGCAAGAGCCGCGACAAGGACAGCAAGGAGTTTTACGCCAAGGCGATGAAATATTTCGTTATCTTCACGCTGCTGGCATTCCTTTGCGTGGTGTTCTACATCGATGTGCTCAAACACGTCATTGCCCCGAATCCGGAATATTGGGCTGGATTGCGTGTGGTGCCGATTGTGATGGCGGCGGAAATTCTGATGGGCGTTTATTTCAACTTGTCGTTCTGGTACAAGCTCATCGACAAGACGCTTTGGGGCGCGTTGTTCTCTTTTGTGGGATGCGCCGTGCTGATTGCCATGAATGTGCTGCTTGTGCCCAAGTTCGGATATATGGCATGCGCCTGGGCTGGCGTGGCCGGCTATGGCGTGGCTATGGTGATGTCTTATATTGTAGGACAGAAGAAAAATCCTATCGACTACGATTTGAAGTCGATTCTCTCATACGTAGCCGTGGCTGCGGTGCTTTATTTTGTGGCTGAATATCTGAAAGTTGGCAACACGATGCTGCAACTTGTGGTCAACACCGCAATGCTTTGTGTGTTTGCCATGATGATTGTTAAAAAAGAGCATCTCAACATCGGTGCGATGCTGCGGAGGGGACGCAAATGAAAGTGGTGATTCTCAACACTGCCGACGCCCATGGCGGCGCAGCTATTGCCAGCTGGAGGCTTCTGCACGCCCTTGTCGGGGAGGGTGTTGATGCCCGTATGCTTGTTGTCGACCGCACTACGGCCGACCCGCTTGTCGATGTGGCGGGAACAGCGGAGCAGCGCCGTTGGGCTTTCCTGCGCGAGCGCATAGGCATCTTCGCCGCAAACGGCTTGAACCGCCGCGACCTGTTTAAGGTGTCGACGGCGCGCTATGGTGTCGATGTGCTGTCGCATCCGTGGCTGCGTTCAGCCGATGTGGTGTGTCTCAATTGGATAAACCAGGGGATGCTGTCGCTCACCGACGTCGGGCGACTTGCCGCAATGGGAAAGCGGTTGGTGTGGACGCTGCACGATATGTGGTGCATGACGGGAATCTGCCACCATGCCTATGGTTGCGATGGCTATGAGCGCGAGTGCGGACATTGCAGGTTTATGCGTTTCCCTTATGGCAACGACCTGTCGCACCGTGTGTGGAAGCGGAAAAAACGCATATACGACAATGCCGACATCCATTTTGTGGCTGTCAGCGGATGGCTTGCCGACTGTTGCCGCCGCAGCGCGCTGCTTGAGGGCAGGGCGGTGTCGGTGATCCACAATGCGATGGCGGTCGACAGCTACAGTTGGCAGCGTACAGGAAACAAGGACAAGAAGGTGGTGACGATGGGTGCGGCGCGACTTGACGACCCCGTGAAAGGGTTCGGACTGCTCATCGAGGCGGCAAACGTCATAGCCGACAGTCATCCTGACTGCAACATCGAGCTGCAGCTTTTCGGCTCTATCCGCGACGAGTCGCTGCTCGGACAGATACGACTGCCTTACCGGTGGGTTGGCGCGGTGGCTCCTGAAAAGGTGGCAGACCTGATGGCGGCAGGCGATGTGGTTGTGTCGTCGTCGCATTTCGAGACGTTTGGCATGACGCTTGCCGAGGGACAGGCTGCCGGATGCCTTGCCGTGGCGTTTGACCACGGAGGCCAGTCGGACATAATCACGCATCGGCGCGACGGATGGCTCGCCGCCTATCCCGATGCCGGCAGTCTTGCCGAGGGCATCTTGTGGGCGGCGTCGCAGAGTGTCGACCGCAAGGCTCTCCACGACAGCGTGGCGGCGCGGTTTTCATACGGCGCGGTGGCGCGTAAGTATATAGATTTGTTCAACGAATTATTGAGAAAGGAATAGAAATATGGTGACAATACTGTTTCACGACACGATTTTCGGACCAATCCACAGCCGCAGGCTCGGCACGTCGCTCGGCGTTAACCTGATGCCCAACGATGGTAAAATCTGCTCGTTTGACTGCCTGTACTGCGAGGCTGGCTACAATGCCCAGGGCGCGGGAAAGGCTGGTATAAGCACCCGCGAGGAGGTGCGCGCGGCTCTGGAAGACAAACTGAAGGCGATGCATGCCGCCGGCGACCGTCTTGACGTAATCACTTTCTCAGGCAACGGCGAACCAACGTTGCACCCTGACTTCGGAGGCGTGGTCGACGATGTGATAGCATTGCGCAACAAGTATTACCCTTCGGTGAAAATCAGCGTTTTGTCAAATTCCACGATGATTGACCGTCCGGCTGTTGCCGAGGCGCTTCTGAAGGTGGACAACAACATTCTGAAACTTGACTCGGCGGTTGACGCCACGATGCGCCTTATCGACCGTCCGGCAAACAAGGAGTTTACGGTGGAGCACGTGGTTGGACATCTTAAAAAATTCCGCCATCAGTGCATCGTCCAGACTATGATGGTGCGTGGCGAGCACGACGGCGTGCGCATCGACAACACCACCGATGCCGAGATTCAGGCGTTGCTGAAGGCTTATCTTGAGATTGAGCCGGCAGAGGTGATGCTCTACTCGCTCGATCGCCCCACACCGGAGCAGCGCTTGCAGAAAGTGGAGCGCGACGAGTTGGAGCGCATCGCAGAAGTGTTCCGTCAGAAAGGTATTAAAGTACAAGTAAATTAAGACAATATGATATATCCAAAGCCATTGAGACAAGGCGATGCCGTGGCGATTCTCTCGCCGGCAAGTGCAATCAAACCGGAGCTGGTCGACAGCGCATGCCGGACAATCGAGAGTTGGGGATTCCGCCCCGTGGTGAGTCGGCACTGCAAAGGCGTGAACGGTTCGTACAGCGGAACGGCGGAAGAGCGTATAGCCGACATCCGTCAGGCGCTCGCCGACCCGTCGGTGCGTGCCATAATGTGCAGCCGTGGCGGATACGGAGTGGTGCATCTGCTCGAGCATTTCGAGCCGGGATTGTGGAGCCGCGACCCTAAATGGGTGATGGGATTCAGCGACATCTCGGCATTCCATGCGGCATTGGCCCGAGATGGCGTGGCAAGCATACACTCGCTGATGTGCAAGCATCTGACCGAGCGTCCCGACGACGAGTGCAGCCGCGCGCTCCGCGACATCCTTACCGGCACCATGCCCGACTATGAAGTGGCGGCCGACCCTCACAACCGTCTTGGCGAGGCTGAAGGCAGAATTTACGGAGGCAATATCGCCGTGCTGAGCGGACTGCTGTCCACTCCGTTCAACTTGCTCCGCAAGGATCACATCCTCTTCATTGAGGACATCGACGAGGCAATCTACAGCATAGAGCGTATGCTCTACCATCTGCGTCTTAACGGCACGCTTGCCTCTACGCGTGCGTTGATTGTTGGGCAGTTCACCGAATACAAGCCGTCGAAGGACTTCGACAATATGTACGATATGGTGCAGCGGATGGTTGCCGACTACGATTTCCCGGTGGCTTACAACTTCCCGGTGGGGCATGTCGACTACAACCTTCCAATCATCGAAGGCGCCAATGCCCACCTTGTCGTAACCCCCGACAAAGTGCGCCTCACGCTGTCAAAATAACATGGCCAAATCGCCAAGTGAAATATGGCCAAATCGCCAAGTGAGAGTGTGTAAAGGCTTGCCTGTATGTAGGTTAAATGATTTGCTTGCATAAGCAAAAAATGAACAAAAAAAGCACGAAAAAGGGTGCTTGAAAGATTAGTATGGTTGACACAATGACAGCCGAGCAACGGCATCGCTGCATGCCGCACATCCGCAGCCGCGACACGCGTCCGGAAACGATGGTGCGCCACTACCTGTTTTCCCGGGGATTCCGCTATCGCAAGAACGTGCGCGCTCTGCCGGGCACGCCCGACATTGTGCTTGGCCGCTACCGTACGGTGATTTTCGTAAATGGATGTTTCTGGCATGGGCATGAGGGGTGCCGTTATTTCCGCCTGCCGAAGACAAATGCCGGCTTCTGGCAGCAGAAGATTGAGCGCAATCAGGCGCGCGATGCCCGGGACCGGATGGAGTTGAGGCGTATGGGCTGGCACGTGATCCAGGTGTGGGAATGCCAGCTGAAGCCTCGCGAACGAGCCGCTACGTTGCGCAGCATCGAGCAGACGCTCTGTGGCATCTATCTCGACGACAATGCAGTGGAGCGAACCGACATTTCCCTTGCCGCCGAGGATGAAACGCCGTATAATAATTCACTCCACAATAAATGAGTTATTTTATTTTGCATTACCTTTGTAGAGCGAAACAAAAAAAACGTACATACTATGTCAACAGAATTGAGAGCCCAGGAAGGGCATAAGGCTAATTTGCCGAAATTGGACGGTTTCAGCGTCGGAATTGTCGTGGCTGAGTGGAATCCACAAGTGACGGAGGCTTTGTTGAAGGGCGCGCTCGACGTGTTTCACGCCGAGGGCTACACCGACGACAATATCCTCGTTGAGCATGTGCCGGGCACGGTGGAGCTTACTTATGGCGCGGCGTGCATGATCGACAATGTCAATGTCGAGGCTGTGATTGTGATTGGCTGCGTGATTCGTGGCGGCACACCGCATTTCGACTATGTTTGCGACAGTGTGACTCAAGGTGTGGCTCAGTTGAATGCAAACGGCGAGGTGCCGGTTGTGTTTGGCGTGCTTACTACCGACAATGAGGAGCAGGCTCTTGAGCGTGCCGGCGGTGCGCTTGGCAACAAGGGCGCGGAGGCTGCCGAGGTGGCTATAAAGATGGCTGACTTCACTCGCCGCATGCGTCAGGAATAAGCGGAAGTGACAAAGAATTTAACGAGGCGGAGGCTCATTTTTACGGGCTGCCGTCTCGTTTTTTGTTTTCAGTGGAAAACGATGTCGGAGATGACGTCGGCTCCTGTGATTTCATTCAGGCGTTTCACCAAATGGCTGCGGTTGAGCATCAGCTCGTTGCGCAGCGGAGCGGAAACGATGACCACATGCAGCACGCGGTCTTTTATCCAGCGGCGCACCGTCTGCCGGTTGATGTATTCGCCCACCACGTCGGGCCAGAAGGCTACAAGGCGTTGCTGGTTGGCATTGTCGTCGAGAGCCGCAGGGTCGAGAAACTGGCGCATCACGTCGCCTAAGAGCACGGGGTCGCGGCGTTTCATTGCATGCCTCCTTCCTGTCGGCATACGCCGTTGTCGACCGTGAAAATGCGGTAGTCGCTACCCACCGCCTCCACAGTCTCGTCGAGGTGCTGGCGGTTGGTGTCTGACACAAAAATCTGCCCGAAAGCCGGTTCCGACACGATGCGCATAATGTTTGCCACGCGGTTTGCGTCAAGTTTGTCAAAAATATCGTCAAGCAGCAGGATTGGAGTCTGTCCGCATTCCGTTTTCAGAAAGTCGAACTGGGCGAGGCGCAGCGCGATTGTGTAGGTCTTGCACTGTCCCTGCGAGCCCGTGCGGCGCATCAGCTCGTCGCCGAGCATCAGCTCGATGTCGTCGCGGTGCACACCCATCGACGTGTGTCCAAGCACGCGGTCGCGTTCCATATTCTGACGCAGCACTTCCGCCATTGTCTGAGTGTTGAGCACGCTGCGGTAGTCGAGCCTCACCTGCTCGTTGCTGTCGGAGATTGTGTTGTAGTAGCGCATGAAGATTGGAGTGAACCTTTCAATCCATTGCTGGCGAGCCTTGTGGATGGCTGCCGCCGCCTGGCAAAGAAAAGTGTCGACGGTTTCGAGCAACAGAGGGTCGGCGATGCCCTGTTTCAGCATCGCGTTGCGCTGTTCGAGCGCACGGTTGTAGCCAATCAGCTGCTCCAGATATTCGTGGTTTCCCTGCGATATTATCCGGTCGATCAGTCGTCGCCGCTCCTCGCTGCCGCCGGCGATAAGATTCCAGTCGCTCGGAGTGACCATCACAAGCGGGAGCAGTCCGATGTGTTCGCTCTGCCGGCGGTATTCCTTCCCGTTGCGTTTCACGGATTTCTTCTTTCCGCGCTGCAGCGCGCACGAAATCTGCTCCGTTTTTCCGCTCCGCACATACTCGCCCTGCAGCAGCATGAACTCTTCGCCGTAGCGCACGGTTGTCGCGTCGGTTCGCGCGAGGCTGCTTTGACAGAAACTGAGATAGAAAATCGCGTCGAGCACGTTGGTTTTGCCCATACCGTTGTTGCCCAGCAGGCAATTCACCTTTGGGGAGAATTCGAGCGTTGCCTCGGCGATGTTCTTATAGTTCAATATCGACAGTTTCGACAGTATCATAAGTGCAAAAATAACGATTTTTCCGCAACTGTCTGCAATGCCGTGTCGTTTTTAAATTGATTTTGACTGTGGAAAGCGAAAAAAAAGTTATCTTTGTCATATGGAAAGTTATATAGTATCGGCAAGAAAATACCGCCCTTCGACGTTCAAGTCGGTGGTGGGTCAACACGCTCTCGTCAACACGTTGAAAAACGCCGTCAAGTCGGGACGTTTGGCGCATTCCTACCTGTTCTGTGGGCAGCGCGGTGTGGGCAAGACAACGATGGCACGCATCTTTGCGAAAGCCATCAACTGTGAGCATCTGACGGCCGACGGCGAGCCTTGCAACGAGTGCGAGTCGTGTCGCGCGTTCAATGAGCAGCGGTCGCTCAATATCATTGAGCTCGACGCCGCGTCAAACAACAGTGTCGACGACATCCGCCAGCTTACCGACCAAGTGTTGGTGCCGCCAGTCACGGGCCGCTACCGCGTGTTTATCGTCGATGAGGTCCACATGCTTTCCGCTGCGGCGTTCAACGCCTTTTTGAAGACGCTTGAGGAGCCGCCTAAATACGTGATTTTCATTCTTGCCACCACGGAACGGCAGAAAATTCTGCCAACGATTCTTTCTCGATGCCAGAAATATGACTTCCAGCGCATCACGCCCTCCGACATCGCCGAGCAGCTGAAATATGTTGCCGACCATGAGGGTTACACAACCGAGCCGGAGGCTCTTAACGTGATAGCGCAGAAGGCCGACGGCGCTATGCGTGACGCCCTGTCGATATTCGACCAGGTGGCAGCCGCATCGATGGGCAACATCACCTATCGTGCCGCCATCGACAATCTCAACGTCCTTGACTACGACTATTATTTCCGTCTTGTCGACGCTTTTGCCGACAACAATGTCGAGCAGTCGCTCCTCGTCTACAAAGACGTGCGCGACCACGGTTTTGACTCGAGGGTGTTTATCAACGGTGTCGCGGCGCATCTGCGCGAACTTGTCGTGGCCCACTCGCCGGAACTGGTGCCGCTGATGGAAGTGACAGGCGAGATAGCGGAACGCTACAAGCAGCAGGCGGCACGCTGTCCGCTCGGCAAGCTGTATCAGGCTATGGATCTCTGCAACACGTGCGACCTTAACTATATCAATGCAACCAACAAGCGTTTCATTGTCGAACTTACGCTTATCAAGATATGCCAACTCTTTGGCGGAGAGACAGCCGCTCCGACCGCTCCGCAACCGCTGAGAAAGGTTGCTCCGGCAGCCCCTGCTGCACCGGCACCGCAGCGCCAGGCAGCTCCCGCGCCAGCGCCGCAACCGGTTCAGGCGGCTCCGCAACCGCAGGCGCCTGTAGCGCAGCCCGTGCGTCCGGTGCGGCCAGCACCGGCACCACGCCCTCAGGCAACGCCCGGAGGCAAGGTGGCAGGCTTGTCGTCGGTGTCGATAAAGGCACCTATTTCCGGCACTGCTGTGCCACAAAGTCAGCAGCCGGCAGGCAGCAATGCCGCCGAGACTGAAAAAAAAAATGACATCCGGCCGCTGAATTCTCCGCGCAATGAGGCTTATACCGACGACGCTTTTCGGGAAGGATGGCGCGAGTTTGTGCGTCAGCATGAAAAAGAGGCGATGCTCTACAACGCTATGATCAAGGGATTTCCGAGTGCCACAGGCGAGCCTTTCCATTATGAGTTTGTTGTCGACAATCCGGCGCAGAAGGATAAAATCGAGTCGTTTATGCCCGACATTCTCCAGTCGCTCCGCAACTTCGTGAGCAATGACAGCGTCATGCTCTCGGTGAAGGTGAGAGAGCGTCAGCCTGGCGAAAAAATCTGGAATCAGACAGAGCTTATGAAAGAGGCTGCGGAACGCAATCCCAAAGTGCTCGAGTTTATAAAGAAATATCAACTAAGCCTCGCCTAATCAATGGCGCGGCGGCAAACAACATAGAATGACAAAAAAGGTATTGGTCACAGGCGCCGGCGGATTTATCGGCGGATTTATTGTCGAGGAGGCGTTGAGGCGCGGCTACGACGTGTGGGCGGCGGTCAGAGCCACCACATCGCGTGAGTTTCTGAAAGACAGCCGCATCAATTTCGTGGAACTCGACTTTACCGACGGGGATAAATTCAAATCCACCATCGAAGCCCAATTGCGGCAGCATGGCGCGTGGGACTATGTGGTGCACAATCTCGGCGCTACCAAATGTGTCAATTTCAACGACTTCAACCGTGTGAACTACGGCTGCCTGCGGCTGCTTGTCGACACGTTGCGCTCGCTCGATGCCGTGCCCGACGGATTCGTGATGATGAGTTCGATGGGAGTGCTCGGTGTGGGCGATGAGAAAGGCTACACGCCCTTCACGGCTGACAGCATACCGATGGCAAATACAAAATACGGCTTGTCGAAACTCAAAGCCGAGACCTATCTGCAGTCGATAGCCGGCTTTCCGTATATAGCCATGCGCCCTACGGGAGTCTACGGTCCGCACGAGCGTGATTATTATCTGATGGTTAAGTCGATAGCGCAAGGCTTTGACTTCAGCGTAGGCTACCGTCGCCAACTGCTCACGTTTGTCTATGTCAAGGATCTTGCGTCGGCGGTGTTTGACGCGCTGGAATCCGGCGTGCGCCGCAAGTCGTATCTGCTCACCGACGGCAAAACATACACCCAGAGCGAATTCCGCAGCATCGTCAAGCATCTGCTTGGCAAGCGGTTTGTGGTCCCCGTGAAAGCCCCGTTGTGGATTGTAGGGATAGTATGCGCCATTGCCGAGCGCATTGCCGCTGCAAAGGGCAAGGCAAGCACGCTCAACCGCGACAAATATAAAATCCTGCGCCAGCGCAACTGGACGTGCGACATCACGCCCGCTGTCAACGACTTCGGCTACCATCCGCGCTACGACCTGCGTCAAGGTCTGGAAGAAACCATACGCTGGTATCGCGACAACGGCTGGCTGTAGACACTCAATCGACTTTTGCCATGGAAATGCTGATGCAATATATGTGGGAACACCGTCTGTGGGGCGCGCGCGAGCTCGCCACCAATGACGGACGCCGTGTGCGTGTCATCGACCCGGGCAGGCGTAACACAGATGCCGGCCCCGACTTCTTCAATGCCAAGGTGGAGATTGATGGCTGTCTGTGGGCGGGAAACGTGGAAATCCACTATCGCGCCTCCGACTGGCACCGCCATGGGCACGACGATGATCCGGCATACGATACCGTTGTGCTGCACGTCGTGGCAAAAGACGACGCTCCGGTGGTGCGCGCCAACGGCGAGCGCATCCCGCAAATGGTGATGGAATGCACCGCAGAAATCGCCGACCGCTATGCCGCGCTCGTGAATTCCACCGTGGAATTGCCATGCCGCCAGGTGATACGCGAAATGACAAGTCTCGATGTGGCGGAATGGGTGCAGTCGCTCATCTTCGAGCGGCTTGCCGACAAGAGCCGCCGCGTGAAGGGCTTGCTGGACCGTTTCCACGGCAGTTGGGAAGACACCTGCTACGTCACGCTCGCACGCACCATCGGATTCGGCACCAACAGCGATGCCTTCGAACTGCTTGCCAAAAGCCTTCCGCTCAACCTGCTGCACAAGCACGCCGACTCATTGCTGCAGCTTGAAGCGCTGTTTTTCGGGCAGGCAGGACTGCTCGACCGTCCAGCCACCGACCGCTATCAAGAGCAATTGCAGCGCGAATATGCGTTTCTCAGCACCAAATTCTCACTGCGCCGCCCTGAAGGACTTGTGTGGAAGGCATTCCGTATGCGTCCGCAGAACTTCCCGTGGCGCCGCATCGCCCTGCTTGCCCATTTTGTGCACGACGGCTTCCGCCTGATGGCAGACCTGCTTGAAGCCAAAGGCGACGAGCAGCGTCTCCGCGAGCTCTTCAGCGTGACGCTCACAGGCTATTGGAGCAACCATTACACATTCGGACGCGAGAGCCAGGAAACGCAGGCAGCCCTTGGGCGCAGCAGCGTCGACATCGTGCTAATCAACACCGTCGCACCGCTCTACTACACGTATGCCGAAACCGCCGACGACTACGATTGGACGGAACGAGCCGTTGCCTTGCTTGAGAATCTAAAACCAGAACACAACCATATCACCACAATGTTTGGCAACGCCGGCATGAAGATTGACAATGCCATGGTGTCGCAGGCGGTGATACAGCTGCGCAACGCCTATTGTCTGCCCCACAAATGCCTCTATTGCCTCGCCGGACACAAGATGCTGGCCGCAAAATAGTCGATTAGTCGTATTTCTTGGCATATTGGTCTTTTGGTGCTGAACAAAAAAGCCAATGGGATGTTCTTTGGACATAAGACCAAACTAAAACAAAATTTTATGAAAAAATTTATCTTATCAGCGATTTTAATCGTAAGTGCAGTGATTGGAATGAACGCGCAGGATGTTGCGTTGAGTATAAATGCCGGAGTAGGCACATCAACATGGGTTGGCGACCACTCATCAGGCACATCTCCACGTTTCGCCTATCGTGTTGGCCTTGGCGTGGATATGCCGATTCAGGGACGCTTCGGCTTCCGCACAGGTGTGAACTTCGAACAGATAGGAACAAATGTTGATACAAAGGACATTGCCAAAGATCTTGACACACACGTAAACCAAATGTATCTTGAGGTGCCATTGATGGGAACAATGCGTTTCGGTTTGAATAACGCCGATGTGGTGTTTAATGCCGGTCCGTATCTCGCAGTCGGTGTAGGCGGCAAGACAAAAGCGTCTTATCGTGGTGAAAGTGTTTCGGAAAAAACATTCGGCGACGATAGATTGAACCGCTTTGATACTGCTCACTATTCCATTTTTCATTTACCGCCATATACTTATCAGGTGCTGTACAAGTTGTCCATGCCTGTGATGTCAATGTAAAGCCTTCTAATGTGACCCGCTGTTTCTCTTCTGACATATTTTTTATATTGACTGTAACCATGATACATTCTGCTTCCTTAAACATTTCCTTTTCGAAAGCATATATATCAGAAAAATCTTCCTGACTCATAAAAGACACATCGGTTGCTGTTATTTCAAAATCATCTGCCGTCATCGCTTCACCAATCTGTTTTTCCTCTAACTGTGCTTTCGGATATTTCAGGTTAATACCGATTACCAACACCAGATATGCAAAAAAGGCAATCACCGATACGGCAATTATGATCGTTTTTATTCTACTTTTTTTCATTTCGGATAATTTTCCCCTCCTCCATATAATAAATGCTGTCTGCTATCTGATCTAATATTTCTCTGTCATGACAGCTGACAATAATTAATGCACCTGCTTCCGCTCTTTGTTTTATAATTTTCTTTACTTTTTCCACACTTTTTTCA
>OFMS01001614.1_pt1 | contig 14354 bp, 10 predicted proteins | sample 1541871 | NCBI WGS metagenome assembly OFMS01 (sample SAMN04209251, study PRJEB22552) | human gut metagenome | biome: gut; material: feces | host: Homo sapiens | place: USA: Oklahoma
AGGAACCAGCTGGAATACGAAAAACAGGATAAAAAAGGGCAGAATAAACAGATAGGGAGCTTTATACTTTTTCAGTGCCTTAAGCATGTTCTACCTCCTCCTTTAGTTACGCCAGGCGGTCTTCTGTCAGTAAACCGCCTGGCTGTTTATAAATAGATTATTTAACGATCTCGGCTTTTCCGATCTTAGCCTTTAAGTTCTTGTCCATGTTTGCAATTGCTTCATCCATGGTCTGGTTGCCTGCAACATAGTTCTCTAACTCTGCAGAAATGATCTCATCTGCTTCAGCATCCTGAGGAGTTACAACCAGGTTCTCTGCGCCATTCTCCAGGCACTTACCTTCCATTTCACGGAAGGACATTCCGCCGTAGAAATCGGATGGTTCTTTCCAGAAGTCAGACTGTAACAGTTCCTTGGAAACAGGGTTGGAATAAGGAGCATTCTGCTCTTCCATGGACTTAACCCACTCTTCTTTTGCAGCTCCGTCAAAGGTGAAATCATACCACATCATACGGAACAGTTCGGAATAAGGATTGTCACCTTTTTCAATGATACCCATGTACTGGGAAACAGGAGCACCTGCCTTGTTTACACCCTCAAATTCAGGTGCGGACATAACTCTCCAGTCACCCTTGGTAGCTTCACAGTTCTTACGCATGAACTCATCCCAGAAAGCGCCGATGCAGAAAGTAGCAACCTGCTTTTTGTTGATTGCATCATACAGAGCCGGCTCCATGATGGTGGTCTTTAACAGAAGTCCTTCTGTATTCATAGTATCAAGAGCGCCTAAAGCTTTCTTGGTTCCTTCGTCAGAACCGATCACAACTTCACCGTTCTCATCCCAGATCTTAGCACCTGCAGATGGCATTAAACCACGACGTCCCCAGTATCTCCAGGTCTTACTGGTAGGATCGATATAAGATAAGTAAACTTCTCCGTTGCTCTTTTCCTTTAACTGACGTCCAGCTTCGATATAGCCGTCCATCGTCTTCATCATTTCTGGATCAATGCCATACTCATCGAAAATAGCTTTGTTGTAGAACAGAACCTGAGGTCTTACAGAGTCAGGCAGTGCATAGATGTGACCGCTGATGGTTGCATCTGTAGTTGCACCATCTACCATCTTGTCAATAAGTGGGGTCAGGTACTCTGTCTCATCCTTTAATAAACCTGCCTTTGCAAGGTCCTGGATGGTAACAGGGTCTAACATAGCTGCATCCGGAAGGTCATCGGTAGCACCGGAAAGTGCGGTCATTGTGATCTTCTCACGGATATCAGCGGTACCCTTGGTCTGTACAAACTCGATCTTAACATCCGGAGCGATGTCTCTGTGGTTGTCCAGCCAGGTCTCAAACCACTGCTGTCTGTACTGCGGGTTACCCATTGCATATACAGTTACTGTACCAGCCGGGAATACCTGCTTCTCACCAGATGCTTCTGCACCGGTCTCCTCGCTCTTTTCCTCTGCCTTGGTCTCTTCAGCGGCTTTTGTGTCAGCTGTACCTGCGGTATCCTTGGAACCGCCTCCGCATGCGGTCAGTGCTCCGGCTGCCATCATAGCTGCCACTGCCATCACCATTGCTCTCTTCTTCATATATCTTCCTCCTTTTTTAATATTATCTCTAATATTATTAATAATATTGTTAAATGAATTATAGCATTGCCAATGATATATGTCAAATAGTTTTTGTGCAATTTATTTTATTAATCTTTATTTTTCTGTTTTTGTTTTATTTGTTTTTTACAGTGTATTTTTTAAGTTGCTCTTAATATTATGTGTATTTTCACATTCACTTCTTTAGCTGTTTTACGCGTGAACTTATTAAAGTAACGTTACATCGAAACATTATAAACCATTTCATTCAAAAAATCATCAACATTTTATTCTTGTCATATAGTATTCAATACTATATAATATATATAGCAATGTTACAATATAAACCGAGGTGACTTTTAATGAAAACAAATGAAGAACGGCTTCAGGATCTTTTCGCCTATCTTGACAGACAGACCCACGTACAACCGGAAGAGATCCCCAATATTGACCTGTATATGGATCAGGTCACAACCTTTATGGAAGAACATTTAAAGAACACCAGACGGTATGAAGAAGACAAGGTCCTTACCAAGACCATGATCAATAATTACGCAAAAAATAATCTTCTCCCACCACCTGTTAAAAAGAAATATTCCAAAGAACACATGCTCATGCTGATCTTTATCTACTATTTTAAGAGCCTGTTATCTTTCAGGGATATTGAAGAACTGTTTAAGCCTATCACCGCCAAACATTTTACAGGTCATGGTTCCAGTCTTTCATTGGAAGACATTTACAGAGAAGTATTTACATTAGAAGAAAGTGAAATGTCCTCTATTAAAACAGATATCGCCTCTAAATTCCAGAAAGCAATGGATACATTCCAGGATGTTTCTGAGGAAGACGGCGACCAGGATTACCTGAAATTATTTTCCTTTATCTGTGAACTTTCCTTTGATGTGTATATGAAAATGCAGATGATCGAGCAGCTGACAGACCAGCTTCGTGCAGAACGTCCGGACCCCAAAAAGAAATAGTTTTTTCTCCCACAAAAATAATTTTTTCCATATTTTACCAATTACATCCCCGATTTCTGAAGGTGACTTACGTTATCTTCAAAAACCGGGGATTTTCGTTATTCTCCCTTGAAATAAGCGCTTACAATTTTTTTGTTCATACATAAATTTTTTTGAGATTGTTGTTGCTTTTTGTTTATTCTATGATAAAATAAAAGTATAAATGGTCGATTTATTATTCGTTTTAACAACTTATTTGTTTCTACCTTGAAAGGAGATTATACATATGTCTACATTCTTTGTAAACGGCAAGTCTGTGACAACTACACGTAAGCAGTCCCTGTTACGGTTCCTGCGTGACGAGCTGAAACTGACTTCCGTAAAAGACGGATGCAGTCAAGGTGCCTGCGGTGCCTGTACCGTTATCATTGACGGTGAAACCTGTCGCGCCTGTGTTCCTACCACGGACACCTTAGAGGGCCGCAACATTATTACCGTAGAAGGCCTTACTGACTGGGAATCCAAAGTTTACACCTACGCTTACGGGGAAGCAGGTGCTGTACAGTGCGGTTTCTGTATCCCTGGCATGGTTATGTGTACCAAAGCACTGTTAGATAAAAATCCAGATCCGACAGAAGCTGAGATACGCTATGCCATCCGCAACAACTACTGCCGCTGTACCGGTTATGTAAAGATCATTGCTGCGATCCGTCTGGCAGCCAAGATCAAACGTGAAGGAATTATCCCGGAAGACAGCGCAACTGACTGGAAGATCGGTTCCAGAGTCCATCGTCTGGACGTAGAAGAAAAAGTTTTAGGATATGGCAAATATCCGGACGACTTCTATTTTGACAACATGTGCTATGGCTCTGCTGTACGAAGCAAATATCCAAGAGCTCGTGTGCTTTCTATTGATATTTCTGCAGCAAAAGCACTTCCTGGTGTTGTGGCTGTACTTACTGCAGAAGATGTTCCTGGTGAAAATCTGGTTGGACACTTAAAGCATGACCAATATACACTGATCCCGGTAGGCGGTCTGACCCATTATCTGGGAGATGCCATTGCCCTGGTGGTTGCTGAAGACAGAGAAACTCTGGAGAAAGCAAAGAAACTGGTAAAAGTTGAGTATGAGGTACTTCCGGCTATCCACAACATTGAAGAAGCAGCTGCACCAGATGCACCTTTAGTATATGATGAGGAAACCTCCAATGTACAGGCTTACAAACATGTCTGTCGCGGCAATGCTGAGGAAGCCATCAAACATGCAGCACACGTTATTTCCCATCACTTTGAGACTCCGTGGACTGAGCATGCTTTCCTGGAACCGGAATGTGTTGTTTCCTATATGGACAGTGACGGCGATGTGTTCCTGATCACTACTGACCAGTCTTCCCATACTACCCTTCACGAATGTACCAGACTGTTAGGGAGCAAAAAAGTCAAGGTACAGAATGCCTTAGTTGGCGGCGGTTTCGGCGGCAAAGAGGATATGTCCGTTCAGCATCACGCTGCACTGATGACCTACTGCACAGGCCGTGCTGTAAAAGTAAGCCTTACAAGAGCAGAGTCTCTCCTGGTACATCCAAAGCGTCATCACTTTGTTATGGATTTCACCATGGGCTGTGATGAAAACGGTAAGATCATGGGCGTTAAGGCAAAAGTTGCTTCTGATACAGGTGCTTTCGCTTCCCTTGGCGGTCCTGTTCTGGAACGTGCATGTACCCACGCTGCAGGTCCTTATGCTTATGAAAACTTTGAGATCGAGGGAACTGCTTATTATACAAACAACCCGCCAGCCGGTGCTTTCCGCGGTTTCGGCGTAACACAGACCTGTTTTGCAGTAGAAACTCTTCTGAACATGATGGCAGATGAGATCGGTATCACTCCTTGGGAGATCCGCTACCGCAATGCCATCCGTCCGGGCGGCGTTCTTCCAAACGGTCAGATCGTAGATAATTCCACCGGTCTGGTTGAAACACTGGAAGCTGTAAAAGAAGAATATGACGCTGCTGTAGCTTCTGGTAAAGCCGTTGGTCTTGCCTGCGCTATGAAGAATGCCGGTGTCGGCGTTGGTATCCCTGACTGGGGCCGTGTAAAACTAATCGTAGAAGATGACGCAAAACTGCACATCTATACCGGTGCTTCCTGTATTGGGCAGGGACTTGGTACCGTCCTGGTACAGATGGTAGTTACAAATACTGACCTGGCAAGAGACCAGATCGTATATGAGCGGAGCAACACCTGGATCGCACCTGACTCTGGTGATACTTCCGGTTCCCGCCAGACTTTAGTTACCGGTGAAGCCTGCCGCCGTGCCTGCGAAAAGGTAATGGAAGCAAAGAATGCCAGCGAACATCATTCCTTAGATGACCTGAAGGGACAGGTATTCTACGGTGAATACCTTGCAAAGACAGACCCGTTAGGAGCTGACGTACCAAACCCTGTATCCCACGTAGCTTACGGTTATGCTACCCAGATGTGCATCGTCGATCCAAAGACCAAGAAGATCGAGAAAATGGTTGCTGCCCATGATGTAGGTAAGGCAGTAAACCCATTATCCTGCGAAGGCCAGATCGAGGGCGGTGTCGTTATGTCCATGGGATATGCTTTAAGAGAGCGTTATCCAATTGATGACAACTGCAAGCCTATTGAAAAATATGGTTCTTTAGGTCTCTTCCGCGCTCATGAAGTACCTGAGATCGAAGCCATTGTTATTGACAAACCTGGTCTGAATGTAGCCTGCGGAGCCATCGGTATCGGAGAGATCACTTCTATCCCTACTGCTCCGGCCATTACAGACGCTTACTATCGCTGTGACGGAGAACGCCGCTACAGCCTTCCAATTTCAGGAACACCTTATGAAAGGAGATTCTAATCATGGCTGTTAAAAAGAAATTTCCATATCGTTCTGCTTTTGTAGCCTGCAACGGCGGATGTCATGTAACAGAAGGCTCCAGCTGTTCCTATGGCTGTATCGCCTGCGGAAAATGTGTAGAAAGCTGTAAATTCGGTGCCATCCATCTGAATGAATATGGCGTAGCTGAAGTAGATGAAGAAAAATGTATCGCCTGCGGACGCTGCACCAGAGAATGTCCTCAGCACATCATCCACTTACACGACTGTGCCAATACCATTGCTGTTAAATGTTCCAACAAAGATAAAGGCAAAGACGCAAGAGGTGTCTGTGCCGTCAGCTGTATCGGCTGCGGCATCTGCGAAAAGACCTGTACTGCCAGTGCCATCCACGTAGAAGACAACTGCGCAGTGATTGATGAAGCATCCTGCTTAAGCTGCGGTATGTGTGCAGTGAAATGTCCACGGCATGCAATCTATGATTTGCGAGGAATTTTTACGAAAGTGAGATAAATATAGCATTGGAACCCCGCCTGGCGGGGAAAGTCAACTGCCATAACAAAAAACGGGCCCGGCAGCCACATTAGTCAGCTGCCAGAGCCCGTTTTCTCACTCACTCTATTTTACAGAGCATATTTTCCTCTCTTCAGGAACTCGCCCTTCTTCTCTTCTACCACTTTTCCGTCCTTTACAGCCTGAAGTCCACGTAAGAACACGCTTTCCACTCTTCCGGTCACTTTTGTACCTTCAAATGGTGCATAATCTACATTCTGGACCTGATCTTTGGCTGTGATCACATCTTCTACACCTGTACGCATGATCACAAGGTCTGCGTCACTTCCTGGAGCGATCACGCCCTTTCTCGGGTATAAGCCATACAGTTTTGCAGGATTTTCAGACAGAACGCGACACATATCTTCTTTTGTGATACGACCCTTATCTACACCGTAAGTATAGATCAAAGTCCCTCTTGTCTCAGCACCCGGCATACCGCCTGGGATCTTGGTAAAGTCGCCTTCTCCTAACTTCTTCTGCTCTGTGGTAAAGCTGCAGTGGTCAGTAGAAACAGTCTGGATGGTACCGTCTGCCAGACCTTTCCACAAGCAGTCCTGGTCTTCTTTCTTTCTTAAAGGCGGCGCGCACACATATTTTGCACTTTCAAAGCCAGGAAGTTCATAAAGACTGTCATCCATCAGCAGATACTGTGGACAGGTCTCCACATAAACCTTCTGTCCTCTCTTGCGGGCCTGTGCAATCACATCATATCCTTCTTTACAGGTCAGATGCACTACAACTACAGGAACATCTGCTACTTCTGCCAGACGTAACAGTCTTCCAATTGCTTCTGCTTCCGCAGCTACCGGTCTGGTCTTTGGATGGCTGGAAACACCCATTTTTCCTGCTGCCTTTGCTTCTTCCTGTAAAGCTGCAATCATACCGCTGTTTTCACAGTGTACACCGGTGATACCGCCAGTCTCTTTTAATCTCTGTAAGATCTCAAATAAGGTCTTATCATCTACCTGGGTATCATAAGTCATATACAGTTTAAAAGAAGTAATTCCTTCATCCATCATATCCTGGACTTCTTTGGAAACAGAAGGGTTCCAGTCTGTAATAGACATATGGAAGCTGTAATCGCAGGAACACTTTCCATCTGCCTTTTCATGCCAGTTCTTTAAGCCTTCTGCCAGTGTTTCTCCCGGATACTGGGTTCCAAAATCGATAATGGTAGTAGTACCGCCTTTTAAAGCAGCCTTTGTACCGGTAGCAAAATCATCTGCTGTTACAGTTCCTGCCACATGCAGGTCGAAATGGGTATGTGCATCAATAAATCCAGGGAAAATCAGGCATCCAGATGCATCGATCTCCTTATCTCCCGGCTGTGCCAGTTTTTTAATCTCTTCAGCTGTACCTGTAGCCGCGATCTTTTCCCCATCAATGAGGATATCTGCAGGAAAACTTCCGCTTCCTGTGACTATAGTTCCGTTTTTAATGATCTGTCTCATATTATCCAGCCTCCTTTATAATAACAGCTCATAGCAGCCCTCTGTTACGATCTGTTCCGTAGCGATCAGCTGCTCCAGAGAAACTCTGTCCGCAACCGGTGCGCACCAGGCCATTCCACAGCCTGCGCTGATCTGCCTTGGAACCGGGATCAGACGTCCCGGAGCCTCTTTTGCTTTTGCAGCTGCTTCCATTTTCATTGCCATTGTGGTAGTTGGAAATGCAAATACCACCTTCATTGTCTTTTCTCTGGGCATGTTATCTTCCTCTCTCGCTCAGATCCACACGTACACATGCTGACATGCTTCACTGCCTGCTTACGCAGGCGGGATCTTCATTAATGGCTTGTGAAAAAACCTCTAGGGCATGACCAAAAAGCCACGCCCCGAAGTTTTTTTCTTTTATAAAATTAACCGATCAGCAGATAGCTGTAATCAGAAATTACAGTCTTAATGATCTTCTGAATTCCATCCGGAACATTCTCATTTGCAGTTCCAACTGTGTAATCAATTACATTGCCTGCTAAACGTACCTTGCAGATTCCTGCTGCTGCATCAAGAACCGTGAAGCCCTGGTTCTTGCTGTTTTCCATATCTGCTTCATTTGCAAATAAGGTAAACTTGTCAAGATATGGAGCGCTGTCCCATGGGCAGAAGCTGCGGCAGTTGCCACATTCATTACACATATAATCTACATGGATCACCTGATGTTTGTCCATGCCAGGTACTGTTAAGGTTACGTTTGCTCTGTTCGGGCATACCTCTACGCAGTTTTCGCAGATGCTGTTGCAGGAGAGACATCTTCTGCTGTCAGACTCTTCATTCTCCTCAGACAGTTTGCCCTTACGTCCGTAAACAACCTCAGCATCAGCCATCTTGAAGATATCCTCAGATAAATCTCTTCCGATAATAGCTTCTGCTGCTTTCTTACCATCTCTGATGCCTTCTACAACAGTAGCTGGTCCAAAGAGACCATCGCCGGCAACATAAACGCCCTTTACAGAGGTCTCCAGAGTGTTGTGGTCAACAACTGGACGCTTCTTTTCGTCTACAGCGATACCATTTGCTTCGTAGAATGCGCCTGGAACCTTCTCACCAACAGCTGCGATCACAGTGTCAGCAGCGATCTTAACGATCTCCTCAGTCTCAACAACGCTTCTTCTTCCGCTTGCATCGTAATCACCTAACTGCATCTTGCGGCAGATCAGTTCGCCATTTTCCAGTTTAACAGGTGCTAACAGCTCTGCAAACTCTACGCCGTCATCAATTGCCATTACTAACTCTTCTTCATCAGCTGGCATATATCTCTTGGTTCTTCTGTAAACCAGGGATACCTTTTCTACGCCTGCATTGCGCTTTGCAGCTCTTGCAGTATCCATAGCTGTGTTACCGCCACCGATAACAACAACGTTCTTGCCTAAATCTACCTTGCCGTCAGTTGCCTTAAACTGTGCCAGGAACTCTAATGCGTTCATGGTCTCGCCAGCTTCCAGTCTCAGTCTGCCTGGTTCAGAAGCACCAACTGCCAGTACAACGTAGTCATATTCTTTCTTTAATTCATCAACAGAAGTGATCTCTTTGCCGTTTACCAGCTCTGCACCCATAGCACGAACCAGCTCAACGTCATGATCGATTGCTTCGTGGGAAATACGGAAGCCTGGGATCACATTGCGTACAACGCCGCCCATCTTTTCTGCCTTCTCAAATACAGTAACCTTCATACCGCCCTTTGCAAGGAAGTATGCAGCTGCCAGACCAGCAGGGCCGCCGCCTACTACAGCTGCCTTCTTATCAGAAGTAACTGCAGGTGCCTTTAATGCTGCCATAACAGCATCAATTCCGCCCTGTGCAGACTCTAACTTGGTTCTGCGGATATCTACAGAAGCCTCGTAGAAGTTTCTGGTACATTTGCTCATACAGTTGTGCGCACAGATGGTACCGGTGATAAATGGAAGCGGGTTCTTGTTTAAGATAACCTTTAATGCTTCTTCGTACTTTCCTTCACCTGCCAACTGCATGTAACGGGTGATATCCTGATGGATCGGGCATCCTTCCTGACATGGAGCGATAAAGCAGTCTGTTAACGGAACCGGCTTTTTCACCTTTCTGGATGGAAGCGGCTTAACAGCCTTTACATGGTGTTTGTCAGACTTTGCAGCCTCTACCATAGCTTCTACCTTCTCTGCGCTTACGCCAGCGAAAGCTGCTGCTTCTTTTGCCTTAAATAACTGTCCGATCTGCTCTAATCTTTCATAGCCGCCTGGCTTTAACATGGTAGTTGCCATGGTTACAGGCCAGATACCAGCGTCTACGATCTTTGTGATATTAAAGTAATCAGCACCGCCGGAGTAGGAAATACGCAGTTTTCCGTCAAAGTCTTTTGCCAGTTTCTGTGCAACAGACATGGACAGAGCGTATAAAGACTTACCGGACATGTACATTTCTTCACTTGGAAGTTCATTCTGTTTTACATCAACAGGGAAGGTATTTGTGATCTTAACACCAAATTCCAGTCCCTTCTTATCTGCCAGCTTCTGCAGTCTCTGTAACATTGGAACTGCATCTGTGTACTGAAGGTCATCTCTGAAATGGAAGTCACCGAACGCTACATAATCATAGCCCATGTCATCCATTAATTTTCTTGCATACTCATATCCTAACAGAGTTGGATTGCACTTGATAAAGGTATGTACTTTCTTCTCAGTGAGCAGATAGCTTGCGATACGCTCGATCTCCTGTGGAGGACATCCGTGCAGAGTGGAGAGAGTTGCACAGTTGCAGATTTCAGGGGAGATACTTTCAACATCCTCTTTTGTCAGGTTATCAAAACGATCCAGGTTATCTAACAGCCACTGACGGCACTCATTAAAAATAGGTGCTGCAGAAGCATCCTTCATTCCTTCAATAAAACGGTCTACCTTTTCCAGTTTGATGCCGTCCAGGTCATAACCAACGGACATATTAAACTGGAAGCCGTCCATAGAGCCAAGGCCATATTCCTTAGCTAATACCTTACAGGCAAACCATGCTTTCACGTACTCATCATATGCCTGTGGCACATAAAGCTCAGTGGACCATTCACAGTTGTAGCACTCATCATCAGCCTTGATACATGGCTTTGCTACCGGAAGGTCTTCACCATCTAACTTCTGAACTGTCTTTAATTCAAAGAAGCGGCTTCCTGCCACATAAGCAGCTACAATATTCTGGGTCAGCTGGGTGTGTGGTCCTGCAGCAGGTCCGAAAGGTGTCTCTAATGTACGTCCAAAGATCTCATATTTCTTGCTCTGATCTGCAACAAAAGGTCTTCTGATGCCGAAGATCGCGCCTTTCTTGTGTTCCTCCAGGATCCAGTTCATCATTTTTCCAAAGGGAATGGGTGTCATAATATCGCTCATATTCTATTTCCTCCTTATATATAGCACCCGATCAGGTCCCAGCACCGTAGGGGGGCTTCTGCAAAATTTTTGTATCTTTGCAGAAGCCAGTTTTTATCTTTCAACGGCTCAGCCGCCCGGATATTCCGGTGTGCTGTTTTCCCGCCGCCCTGTAATCGGCTATTACTAATTAATTTACATCAGTTCAACCATGCGCTGATTTGAATGAGAAAGCGTGTTGCAAGTTCGCTTGCATAAACACTTTCTTGTTCAAATCAGCATATGGTGGATCCACCAAGCCTCTTGTTTTCATGAATATGGAAACAAGAAGATGGCATGGTTGAACTGTAACATTTACATTATTAACCGTTAATGGAACGTTCCAGCTTTTTAGCCTCTTCTCTTACTTCGTAAAGAACCTTCTCTTCATCAATTCCGATCAGCTCTCTGTCTTTCATTAAGACTTTACCGTTGCAGACTGTGGTAACAACGCTGCGTCCGGTCATACCGAATAAGATGTGGCTGTTGATATTAGAAGCATCCATAGGTGTTCTCGGTACATAATCTGTAACGATCACATCTGCTGCTGCGCCTTCTTTTAATACGCCTAACTGCTTCTTGAAGTAGCGGTTTGCGATCTTAGCATTTCCTTCAAAGAGCATCTGAGGAACTTCGCCCCATGCTGCATTTGCGTCACACAGATGATGCTTGTGAAGTACATTTGCTACCTTATAAGACTCCAGAACATCCTGTGTATAACCATCTGTTCCAAGACCTGTCAAGATACCTCTGTGAACGATCTCCATGGTTGGAGGGCATCCGCAGGCATTACCCATGTTAGACTCAGGGTTGTGTACTACCATAGTATCAGTTGCCTTGATCAGTTCCATCTCATGTGGGTTTACATAGATGCAGTGGCCAAGTAAAGTCTTGCTTCCTAAGATATTGCAGTCGTATAAACGGTCTACAATGCGCTTTCCATATTTATGTAAGCAGTCATGAAGATCTTCGATACCTTCTGCAACATGGATATGATATCCAACTTCATCTGGTTTGTTTGCTGCAGCAAATTCCATTGTCTCATCTGAAATGGTAAACTGTGCATGCATACCCATCATACCAGCAAACATATCTGTATCATCTGCTAATGCATGCTTGATCCATCTTGCATTCTCTAATACAGCTTCTCTGGACTTGTCCATACCGTCACGGTCAGATACTTCATAACACAGACAGGCTCTTACACCAAATTCTTTTGCAGCATCTTCGATGGCAAACAGGCTGTCCTTGATCTGGCCAAAGCTTGCATGATGGTCAAATACAGTGGTAACACCGTTCTTGATACTGTCGATGAAAGTAACTCTTGCGCTCTGACGGGTCTGCTCATTGGTCAGATGGCGGTCGATGGTCCACCATAATCCGTCTAAGATATCTAAAAATCCGTGAGGATCATATCCTTTAATGCTTAAGCCTCTTGCCATTGCACTGTAGATATGCTCATGTGTATTAATGAAAGCCGGCATGATAACGCCCCCCTTAGCGTCTACAAACTCAGCTTCCGGAAACTCCTTTTTGATCTCTTCCAGAGTTCCTACTTTCTTAATAGTAGTTCCGTCAATTGCTACTGCTCCATTTTCGAAAAATGGCTGTCCGGCATCTCTTGTAACCAGACGTCCGTTTCCAATGATCAACATATGGCTCTCTCCTTTTCCTATATAATAACAATGTTGTCGTACTCTTATATTAACACCTTGAAATACCATTTGCAAGGGAAAAATACAATTTTTTTTAGTTATTCAAAATTTTTTTGTAAAAAACTATTGCAATCTGTTTTATTTGTGCTATTATGTAATCATAAACAACGCAAAAATGTTTTGCAGATTGTTTATTGTACAAAGTTACCATATCATATTATGAAAGTCCGAAATGAGGAGGTTGTTCATGGCATACACACTTAGCTTGCTTGAACAGATTGCAGACGGCCTTGCAAGACAGTTCGGACCAGACTGCGAAATTGTGATCCACGACTTAAAGCGCCACGACCTGGAACACTCTGTTGTACACATCAACAACGGACATATCACCAACCGGCGTGAAGGCGACGGACCATCTAAGGTAGTTCTGGAAACCCTGCATAGGGATCCGGCTTCACTGAAAGACCATCTTGGTTATCTTACCCGCACATCAAACGGTAAGATCTTAAAATCCAGTACGTTTTTTATCAGAAACCCAGAGGATTCCGCTGTGGATTACATTTTTTCCATCAACTACGATATCACCGGTCTGATGACCATTGAGAGATCCATTAAAGCTCTCATCATTACAGAAGATCCAAGTGATACCAGACAGCAGCCAGAACAGATCGTACACAATGTAAATGATCTTCTGGACAACCTGATCGAACAGTCCGTAGCTCTGATTGGAAAACCGGCAGCTCTTATGAATAAGGAAGAAAAAGTAACCGCCATCCAGTTTTTGAATGACGCAGGCGCTTTTCTCATAACAAAATCAGGAGACAAAGTCTCCAAGTATTTTGGAATTTCCAAATTTACTCTGTACAGTTACATCGACGTAAACAGTCGTAAATCATCTTAAGAACTAAAAATTTTTAAGAACCAAAAATTTTAAGGAGGATACAGTAACATGGATCAGAAGATTCTGTGGGCAGTAAACAAAATGCCTAAAACAGATGACAAAAACCTTCCAATTATGGGACTTGAGGAGATCAAAAAGGCACGTACTTTCCACGAGAGCTTTCCTCAGTACAGCGAAACACCATTAACCAAGCTGCCTCACATGGCTTCCTATTTAGGAGTTAAGGAAGTATATGTAAAGGATGAGTCTTACCGTTTTGGTCTGAACGCATTTAAGGTACTGGGCGGATCTTTTGCAATGGCTCGTTACATCGCAAAAAAACCGGAAAGGATGTTTCTGAACTTCCCTATTCCGTACTTACTTCCGAACAGTTAAGAAAAGAATTCGGACAGGCTACTTTCTTTACAGCAACAGACGGCAACCACGGCCGCGGTGTTGCATGGGCTGCTAACCGTCTTGGACAGAAGGCAGTTGTTCATATGCCTAAGGGAACTACTCAGACCCGTCTTCAGAATATCGCAAAAGAAGGCGCTCAGGTAGACATCCAGGAATTAAACTATGATGACTGTGTTCGTCTGGCTGCTAAGGAAGCGGATGAAACTCCAAGAGGTGTTATCGTACAGGATACTGCCTGGGACGGCTACGAAGAGATCCCGGCATGGATCATGCAGGGATACGGCACCATGGCAATGGAAGCTGGTGAACAGTTAAAAGCTCAGGGATGTGAGCGTCCTACCCACATCTTCGTACAGGCAGGCGTTGGTTCCTTAGCTGGTGCAGTTGTTGGTTACTTCTCCAATCTGTATGCTGACAACTTACCTACATTCGTAGTTGTTGAGGCTGAAGCTGCTGCATGTCTTTACAAGGGTGCTGCTGCCGGTGAGTCTGGTGCTGCTCCATTCGGTGCATTAGCAGCTATGATGACCATGGACGAATACAAAGATTTAAGAAATGACATTGGCCTGGATGAAAA
>OFMS01001620.1_pt1 | contig 14299 bp, 10 predicted proteins | sample 1541871 | NCBI WGS metagenome assembly OFMS01 (sample SAMN04209251, study PRJEB22552) | human gut metagenome | biome: gut; material: feces | host: Homo sapiens | place: USA: Oklahoma
ATCGCCGATGATAGTTGGTTGTATTTCCAGTGAAAGTAGGACATCGTCAGGCTCACCATTCCAAGAACCCCGGTTTCGAAAGAGACCGGGGTTCTTGTTTTTCCCGAGCAGCAAAATGCGCAAGGCCCCGCCTTGCGGCAGGGCCTTCTCGTCAGAAAACGCCGGAGTGCGGCCGAGCGGGTCAGGAATCGTTCGACCGGCTCGGAATCACATGCGCTCGCCGCTGCCGATCACGGCCTCGATGACCTCAAGCATGTCGGGGCGGGCCGCATAGGCCTCGCGCAGCACGTGCATCTGCATGGCGTCCATCTCCTCGTCCGAAAGCGTCATGACGCCCATCTTGGACGAGTTGAAAAAGCCGTCGAAGACCATCATGGCGACGTAACCCCTGACGGTGTCGGCCGACGAACGGCCGATCCTGTCGTAGAGCGACTTGTACCATGCGCGGATGGGCTCGACGAGGGCGGGATGGCGCGACGAGAGGCTCAGAAGCTGCGAGCCGAGTCCGACCCAGCCGGCGCGGTTCTCCCTGAAGTCCAGATACCAGAGGCGCATGGCGGGCAGCGCGGCGTCCTCGGGACTGAGGCCCGAGGCGATGAAGGGCGTCTCATGACGCTTCTCCTCAGCCTGTAGATGCTCGAGATAGTCGTCGATGAGCGCCTTGAGCAGATCGTCCTTCGTGGGGAAGTGCCAGTGGATGGCGCTCTTGGAGATGTCGAGCACCTCGGCGATCGCGCCGTGGCTCAGCTTCCCGATGCCGCTCTCGAGAATGATGCTTCTGGACGCCTCCAGAATCCGCTGCCTGCTTTGTTCGCCCTTCGTGGCCATGTGAATCCCCTGACGATGAAACGAATCCGGGCCCGTCTCCACTCGGAGGACGGGCCCGGAGATCCACTTAAGTATAAGTCGACCAGGCTTCAGCCTACGTCATTATTTGGCGGCTTCCGCACCCGCGATGCGGCCGAAGACGATGATGTCCGTGTAGGCGTTGCCGCCGAGACGGTTCGTGCCGTGCGTGACGCCGGTCACTTCACCCGCAGCCCAGAGACCAGGGATGACCTTGCCTTCGGCCGTCAGGGCCTCGGCCTTTTCGTTGATGCGCACGCCGCCCATCGTGTGGTGGGTGGACGGGACGGCCTTGATGACGTAGTACTTGCCCTGCTGCATGTCCATGAGGCCTGCGCGGTGGTTGAAGTCCTTGTCATTGCCCTTGCCGGCCATGTCGGAGACGCGCTTGACGGTCTTCCGGAGCTGGTCGAACGGGATCTTCGTGAAGTCGGCGATGCACTTCAGATCATCGCAGGTCGTCATGATGCCCTGCTTCGTGAAGGCTTCGTACTCGTTGGCGTGAGCCTTGACCGTGTTGGAGATCTTGCCGATGTTGTCGTTCCAGAGCACCCAGCAGTACTGGCCCGTCTGGTTGAGGATGGCTTCGGAGAGCACGTCGCGGCGCTGGAGTTCCTCGACGAAGCGCTTGCCTTCCTGGTTGAGCATGATGGCGCCGTCGAAGCGGGCGTCGGCGATGAGCTCAATGGCGCCCGAGAGCGGGTCGCAGATCGGGTAGGTCTGGATGTAGCCCATGTTCACGAGCTCGGCGCCCGCGCGTTCGGCCATGTAGAGAGCTTCGCCCGTGGAGCCCGGGGCGTCGGTCGTCTTGAAGCGCTCGTCGATCTTCGGGTTGTACTTCTTGACCATTTCGGGGTTCGCGCCGAAGCCGCCCGTGGCGAGCACGACGCCGCCCTTGGCGTTGAAGGTGTATTCGGAGCCGTCCATCGTGGCCTTGACGCCGACGACGCGGCCGTCCTTGTTCTTGATGAGCTCTTCGGCCTTCATGTTGGTGATGACCGGGATGCCGAGCTCATCGGCCTTGGCCTGGAACTTGGCGATGAATTCCGTGCCGGTGTGGCCGACCGGAATCAGGGCGCGCTTGCGGCTGTGGCCGCCGAAGAAGAAGAGGTTGTCGTCCTCGAAGCGCACGCCGAGGTAGTCGCGGCACCACTTGGCGGCGTCAAGCGCTTCGTGCGTCATGACGTTGATGACCTTCATGTCGCCCTTGCCGTCGCCGCCCTTGAACGTGTCCTGGGCATGCAGTTCGGGAGAGTCGTCGTTGATGCCGAGCTTGGGCTGGACCCAGTTCTTGGCGACGTTCATTTCAGCGCCCGAGATGAGCGAGTTGCCGCCGACGGCGGGCATCTTTTCGAGAAGGACGACGTTGGCACCGGCATTCCTGGCGGTGATGGCGGCGGAGAAGCCCGCACCGCCCGCACCGATCACGACGACGTCGTAGTTCGAGGTCTTCGGAAGTTCGCGGGCGGCCTTCTTGAGGGCCTTCTTGTCGGCCTTGGCGAGCGTCACGCCGGCCTTCTTCGCAGCGTCGTTGACGGCGTCGATGAAGCCCTTGGCGGAGAACGTCGCACCGGAGATGAGGTCGACGTCGGTGGAGGAGAGAGCCACGACCTGATCCTTGAGGTCCGTGAAGACCTTCTTGGCAAGAATCGGGTTTTCGGCGTTCTTGACGATCTTGATGTCCTGGATCTTGTCGGCGTCGAACGTCACGGCGACCGTGATGTCGCCGTGCTTGCCGACGCCCGTGCCCTCGACCGTGGTCGGAGCGGCGAAGACGGAAGCGGAAAGTGTGCCGGCCGCGAGAAGAGCGGCGGCGGAGAGAAGAGTCTTCTTGAACATTTTGGCTGGTCCTTGAGATGAGCTCCTCTGAGGAAGTGCCTCTGAGGAACTGCTTGGAGTGTGGGAGAACACGACGGCACGCATCATACACCAAAACATTCCGCTCGGTCGGTTTTATATCAGCCAAAAAACTAGGACTAACCCTTAGGATTTTCACTAACAATAATCACCATTCCATTGAGCATCAAGGATTGGACAAAATCTATGCTGCAGGTCGGGATTTTCCCTCATGGCACTTTTTCTCACAGAAACATACCGCCCAGTCGGTTTTTAGGGGCATAATGCGGAACCATGGAGCGGTCGCCCGCAGGGGAAAAAGTGTCGGGCTGGCCCGGCTCCGCATCCTGGGACGCCCGACTGCGTCCTCAGCATCCAAACCCACTTCAGGACCACTACAATGAAGCTTTCGAAAATCGCGCTTTCGCTCGGACTCGCTTTCATGACGACCGCCGCATACTCCGCCGTCACGCTCGACGGCCGCACGCTCACCCAGGAACAGGCCTGGGCCGCCGCCAACGGCGAAGAGGTTCAGATCGCTCCCGAGGCGATGAAGCACCTCACCGACAGCCACAACCTCGTGATGACCGCCGCCCGCCAGGGCGTCGAGATCTACGGTCTCACCGTGGGCGTCGGCCTCAACAAGGACCACAAGCTCTTCGACGCCACGGGCGAACTCACCGACGTTGCCCGTCAGGCCAGCATCGACTTCAACCGCAACATCCTGCGCTCGCACTCCGTGGGCTACGGTCCGTCGCTCGATCCGAAGATCGTGCGTCTTTCCATGGTCATCCGCCTCAACACGCTGCTCACGGGCCGCGCCGGCGTGCAGCCCTACGTGGCCGAACTCTACAAGACCTTCCTCAATGAAGGCATCACGCCCGTGATTCCGTCCCGCGGCTCGATCGGCGATGCCGACATCACACTCGCCTCCCATGTGGGCGCCGCGATGATGGGCGAATGGAAGGTCACGGTCGACGGCAAGGAAATGCTCGCCGCCGAAGCCCTGAAGGCCAGGAACATCAAGCCGCTCGTGCCGCAGGGCAAGGACGGCCTCGGCATCCTCTCGACCAACTCGGTCGGCATGGCGATGACGATGAACGCGGTCAAGACGATGCGTCAGGCCATCGAGGTCACGCCCGTCGTCTTCGGCCTCACGCTCGAAGGCATGAACGGCAACGTCGCACCGTTCCTCGCCCAGACGGTCAACTCCCATCCGCTCCTCGGCCTGCAGAAGGCCGCCGCGAACTTCCGCACGACGCTCGAAGGCTCCTATCTCTGGGAAAAGAACGACAAGCGCCCGCTGCAGGACCCGCTCTCCTTCCGCACGACGGTCTACACCTACTCCGAAGCTCTTCGCGCGCTTGAAGAGCTCGACGCCCTCGTCAACATCCAGATCAACTCCTCCGACGACAATCCCGGCGTGATCCTCAACGCCTCGAAGGAAGACTTCGAGAAGTCGCAGGTCGCCCAGTACTTCGTCGACAGCAAGGACCTCAAGGGCGCGATCATCCCGTCGGCCAACTTCGAGCCGCTGCCGATCGCCATCTCCGCCGAACGCGCCACCATTGCGCTCGCCCACGTCGCGCACAACTCCGTCCAACGCACGATCCGCATGGACGAGGACCGCTTCTCCGGCCTGCCGCGCTACCTGACGGCGGAATCCAACAAGAACGGCCACAACTTCGGCGCGACCGAAGACTCGATGGTCTCGATCTACGCCGAGAACGTCGACCTCGCCAACCCGGTCTCCATGGACGGCTCGCCCGTTGAAGGCAACATCGAGGACACGGCCTCCAACCTGCCGCGCATCGCCGAACGCCTGCAGCGCGCCTCGTCCAACATCATCGACCTTTATGCGATGGAACTACTGCACGCCACGCAGGCCATTGACCTTCGCCGCGCCCAGCAGGACGGCATGAAGCTCTCGCCCAAGACCGAGGCTCTCTACAAGGCCTACCGCGCCAAGGTTCCCTTCGTCGACAAGGACCGCATCTTCTCCGAAGACCTGGTCAACGGCATCGAGATCCTGAAGAACTGGCACTGACCCGTACCTTCCACGCGGGCGGAGTGACAAACTCCAAGGCAAACCCGCATGGAGCCGCAGGTGCGGAAATCCTACAATTTCCTTCGCCTGCGGCTCAGGCCAACTCGGTCAGCCACGCCGCAGGGCGCCCGACTCCTTCAGGAACGGGCGCCTTTTTCGCGTCAACTCTTCCTGCATTTCCATGCGCACTGCGTCCGTCAACACATTCGTCGTCCCGTTCGCCGTCTCGCCCGCATTCGACGGCTGGCTCACCGTCTCGACGGGCTTCGTGATCGCATCGCTCATCGCTGAAGGCCGCCTCACGCTCGCCGAAGCCTCGCTCCTTGCGGGCAGCTTCATGACGGGCACCTTTCTCGGCGCGAGCCTGATCGGGCGGCTTGCCGACCGTTTCGGCCGAAAGCCGTTCGCACGCTGCCTCATCGCGCTCACCGTTCCGCTTCTCGCCTTCCCGCTCCTCAGGCCCGATCCCGATCTTCTCATTGACATCCATCTTCTTCTGGGCGTGCTCATCGGCGCCGACCAGCCCGTCTCCCAGGCCGTCATGACCGAGTCGGGCGACGTCACGAAGGCCTCGAGGCGCCTTTCCGTCCTGATGTTCGCCTGGTACGCGGGCGCCCTCGCCGCCGTCGCACTTCTGCCCTTCGTCAACGCCATCGTGCTCGGTTGGCAGGCCTTCTATGCCGCGCCGCTTCTTGCCGCACTGCTGCTCACGCCCGTAAGGGCGCTCTCCGAGGAGACGCCCGCATGGCTCTCGGGTAGGGCCGAAACGCCGAAGGCGGGACTTGCCGCCGTGCTCAGGAGCAGGCCCCGCGAATGGCTCTTCTGCTGCGGCTTCTGGCTCTGCCAGACGATTCCCGTCACGGCCATTATGTTCTACAGCCCGATCATCCTCGCCGACGTCGCGGGCTCGGCCGACCAGACAGGGAGGATCGCGCTCATCTACAGCCTCTTCATGGGGGGCACGCTTCCCATGACGCTCATGAAGCGGCGCATCGCGCCCTCGCGCATCCTGCGCTGGAGCGCTCTTGCCATGGCGGGAGCGCTCGCGGGCGTTGCGCTTTTCGGGAGGGCCTCCCCGCTGCTTTTGAGCCTCTTCTTCGGCGTCTACGCCTTCGCCTACGGCCTGCAGACGACGCTCGACAACCTCTATCCCAACCGACTCTTCCCCGCAGGCCTTCGCGCGAGCGCCGTGGGCTCCATCCTCGCTGTCTCCCGCGTGGGCTCGGCCGCTTCGGCCCTCGTCTTTCCGCACCTCATGAGCCACTACTCGATCGGCGCCATCCTGCTCGGCGGCACGGCGGTTGCACTCTGCGGCGCGCTCTGTCTCAGGATCCTGCCCGATGCTTCCGGAAGCGATTGACGCACGGCGGAGAAAAGAAGAAACAAGACAACAAAAAGGGGCCCGTCCCGGCATTGCTGCCTGAACGGGCCCCTTTGTTTTGCGGCTTCAGTCACCTGAGGCAATCAGGCTCAGCCGTGATGGTCCTCCTTGAACATGCGCAGGCCGGTGCTCATCGAGGAGAGCGTGGTGGCGCCGCCCATGACGTCTTCGCGGAAGCTCATGTAGATATGGGCGATGCTGAAGAGGATGAACACGTACATCATCACGTGGTGCACCGTGCGGACCGCCTGGGCGTCTCCGAAGAGGACGAACACCCAGCCGAACCAGGCCATCCAGCTCGTGTCCCAGCCCCAGGACTGCGCGTAGAGCGCGAGGCCCGTGATGATGATCACGAAGGAGCCGAGCACGAACATCGCGAACATGGCGAGCTGCGCAAGCGGGTTGTGGCCGGCGTATTCAGGTGCGGACTTCCTCATGAAGAGGTAGTAGGCGACCTGGGCGAACACGCCCTTCCACCACTTCATCGACAACAGCGGCGGGAAGAAGATCATCCTCGCGTAGCGGTTGCCCACCGCCACCCAGAAGAGGCGGTAGATGAAGAGCGCCGTGAAGAACAGCCCCGCGGCGAAGTGCACCATGCGCACGTAGCCAAAGTCGTAGGTGATCCACGTGTCCCCGAGGTTGGAGACAAGCGGTCGGCCGATCAGGTAGCCGGTGATGATCATCGCGAACATCGCGACGGCCATCAGCCAGTGCCAGACTCGGACCGGGGCCTCCCAGACGTATACGGGCCGGGTGCCTCCGCTCGCATCGACTTCAAAAGTGACGGGATCGATTTTCATAGCGGCCTCCCATCAGCGCACCTTGACGCTGCAGAGTTCCTCGCCCTTCGGGCTCAGGAGATGAGTGGCGCAGGCCAGGCACGGGTCGAAGCTGTGGATCGTGCGGATGATTTCGAGCGGCTGATCCTCGACGGCGACCGGGGTGCCGATGAGGCTCTGCTCGAAGGCGCCGAGCTCGCCCGAGGGAGAGCGCGGCGACGCGTTCCACGTCGTCGGCACGATGGCCTGCCAGTTGGCGATGCGCGTGTCCTTGATGACGCACCAGTGGCCGAGGGCGCCGCGCGGGGCCTCGCAGAAGCCCACGCCGCGGGCTTCCTTGGGCCAGGTGCTGGGCTCCCACTTCTCCATGTTGGCGGCGCATTCGTCGCCCGCACGGATGTTGGCCGTCAGGTCGTCGACGTACTGGACCATCTTCTGGGCGGCCCAACGGCACTCGAGCGCGCGGGCTGCGTGACGGCCGAGCGTCGAGAAGACGGCCTCGAGCGGCGCGTTGAGCTCCTCGAGGAGCGCCATGGCGGGCTCCTTGATGTGCGGCACGTTCTTGGCGACGCCCATGACGAGGCGCGAGAGCGGACCGACTTCCATCATGTGGCCCTTCCAGCGCGGGCTCTTGATCCAGGAGTACTTGCCGTCGGCGCCGAGCCATTCGAACTTCGTCTTGTCGCCCACGGAGCCCTTCGAGAGCTCGAAGGCCTGCTCGGTGATGCCTTCCCACGGATGCAGGCCCTTGCCGGCGTCCGGATAGCGGTACCACGAGTGGTCCACGAATTCCTGGATCTCGTTGAGGTCGCGCAGGTCGACGTCGTGCACCTCGTTGAGGTTGCCGTTGATGATCGCGCCCCGCGGCAGCTGCATCGAGGCATCGGACCAGTCGTTGGCGATTTCGGGAAATTCGCCGTAGCAGAGGACATTCTTGTTGGAGAGGCCCGCGCCGTACTTGAACCATTCGGGATAGAAGCCCGCGATGGCCTTGATGTCCGGCAGATAGACGTTCTCGACGATCTCGAGCGAGCGCTTCGCAATGTCGCGCATGTAGTTGAGCGTCACCTCGTTGACCATCGTGCCCTGGGCGCCCGTATCGTGCATGTTGATCGGGCAGGCCATGCCGCCGACCAGATAGTTCGGATGCGGATTCTTGCCGCCAAGGATCGTGTGGATCTTGATGATCTCCTTCTGGAAGTCAAGCACTTCAAGATAGTGCGTGACGGCAAGAAGGTTCACGGCGGGCGGCAGCTTCATGGCCGGATGGCCCCAGTAGCCGTTCTTGAAGATGCCGAGCTGGCCGCTCGCGACGAACTTCTTCAGGCGGTTCTGGACGTCACGGAAGTAGCCCACGGAGGCAAGCGGATGACTCGGGGAGATCTTCTGCTGGATCGCCGCGGTTTCGCGGGGATCGGCCTCAAGCGCCGAGACCACGTCGACCCAGTCGAGCGCGGAGAGCTGGTAGAAGTGCACCAGATGGTCGTGCACGTAGAGCGTGGCATTGACCAGGTTGCGCATGATGTTGGCGTTCTTCGGGATCTTGATCCCGAGGGCGTCCTCGACGCTGCGCACGGCCGCAAGGGCGTGAATGCCCGTGCAGACGCCGCAGATGCGTTCGACGAAGGCCCAGGCGTCGCGCGGGTCGCGGCCCTTGAGAATGACCTCGAGGCCTCGCCACATCGTGCCGGTGCTCATGGAGTCGGCGATTCGTCCGTCGTCGCCGAGCGTGGCCTGGACGCGCAGGTGACCCTCGATTCGGGTGACCGGGTCCACAACAATTCTGCGTTCACTCATTCTTCCTTACCTCCGATGTCCTTGTTGGTCTTCTTGGCGCGGGCCTGCGACACGGCGGACATGGCCACGTGCGCGGCAGCCGCGACGCCGACGACGCCGAGCGTCGCGAGGCCCACCTTGTCGGCGGTCGCCTCGATGCCGCCCCAGCCCGGAGGCAGGACCGTCGTCTCGTGCTCGTAGAAGGAGCCCTTGTCGAAGAAGTTGGGCTCGGAGCAGCCGATGCAGCCGTGGCCCGACTGGACCGGCCAGGAGAGGCCCTCGTTCCAGCGGATGGCCGAGCAGGCGTTGTAGGACGTCGGTCCCTTGCAGCCCACCTTGTAGAGGCAGTAGCCGAGCTTGGCGCCCTCGTCGTCGAACTTCTCGACGAACTGGCCCGCGTCGAAGTGGGCGCGGCGATAGCACTTGTCGTGAATGCGCTGGCCGTAGAACATCTTAGGACGGCCCATGCGGTCAAGCGGCGGCAGGCGGTCGTACGTGAGGATGTAGGTGACCACGCCCGTCATCACTTCGGGAATCGGCGGGCAGCCGGGCACGAGCACGATGGGCTTGTCCGTGATGATCTCCGTGATCGGCACAGCGTGCGTGGGATTGGGCTTGGCGGCCTGCACGCAGCCCCAGGCGGCGCAGGAGCCCCAGCCGATGACGGCCTTGGCGCCCGCAGCGACGTGCTTGATCTTCCTCAGGAAAGTCTCGCCGCCGGGAATGCAGTTCACGCCGTCGTCGTTGAGCGGCACGTTGCCCTCAACGGCAAGGATGTAGTTGCCCTTGTACTTCTCGATCGTGTCCTCGAGGGCGGCCTCGGCCTGATGACCGGCGGCGGCCATGATCGTGTCGTCGTAATCGAGCGAGATCATCGAGAGCACCAGGTCCTTGGCGACCGGATGGTAGCTGCGGATGAAGGATTCGGTGCAGCAGGTGCATTCAAGGCCGTGGAGCCAGATGACCGGCGTGCGGGGCTTCGTCTCCATCGCCTCGGCGATGTCCTTGGCGCCCGCGCTTCCAATCCCCAGGCTCGCGGCCGTGAGGGAGCAGAACTGCAGGAAGCTGCGTCGGGAAATGCCCTGACGCCGTAGCGCTTCGTATTGCGTTTCAAACATAGGATCTTCTCCGGTGAGGGCCTCCTGGCAGCTCTCCTGCTGCGCCGGGCCCGTCGTTTCAACGGTCCGTGCGTCTGAGCCGGCAAGCGGGAGCGAGGGCACCCGTCCGCCTTTTGCGACCGTTTGAGCACAGTCTAAACGTCCCCGAAGCGCCTCTCATACGGCAAAAGTCGCGCATTGGACATATGAGGCCTACCCCCAAAGTACTACCTCGGGTGAATTATCATATGGTCCGCGAAATCTTCATACGGTACGTGCTCCCATACGATGACATGAAATTGTCCTCCTATTCTTCATCCCTCTGCGGCAGTCGTCTGCATATGGAGAGCCTCGCGAATCTGTTGCGGGCGCGCGTTATCACCGTCTTTCGGCCGCAGGCGGCTCCCGTTATAATGGTTAGCTTCAAAAAAACGACATGTGCCTTCGCCCATGGGCGGAGGTTCAGGACAGACAACAGCGGGAGCCCACACAATGCCCAACTTCATCAAGACCGCCGCCGTGGCCGTCGCGGCCGCCCTTGCGTGCGCCGTCGCCGGTGCCGCCGACTTCTCCGCCCAGACGATCCGCCTCGCCCACACCGCGGCCGTCTCGCACGCCCACCACGAGGCCGCGCTTCAGTTCGCGAAGAACGTCTCCGAGCGCACGGGCGGCAAGGTCAAGGTCGAGGTCTACCCCGCAGGCGAGCTCGGCGACCAGCCCGCGCTTGCCGAACAGGTCACGCTCGGCGCGCTCGACAGCGCGGTCGTGAGCCTCGGCAACCTCGCCATGTACTCGAAGAAGCTCAACGCCATGACGGCTCCGTTCCTCTTCAAGGACTATGATCACGCCCACCGCACGATCGACGCCTTCGTCATGCCCTGGATGAACGAGGGCCTCGCCCAGCACGACGCCGTCGGCCTCTCCATGTTCGACTACGGCTTCCGCCAGACGACGACCAAGGGCGTGCCCGTCAACTACGCCGCCGACCTCAAGGGCGTCAAGATCCGCGTTCCGCCCGCCACGGGCCTTCTCGCCGCCTTCGACGCCGTCGGCGCCAACACGCAGAAGATCGCCTACTCCGAGCTCTACACCAGCCTCAAGCAGGGCGTCGTGACGGGCGAGGAAAACCCCGTCTTCACGATTCTCGCCGACTCGCTCTTTGAAACCCAGGACGAGCTCGCGCTCACGAACCACTACTTCGACTGCCAGGTCCTTCTCTTCAACAAAATGTTCCTCGAGGGCCTCCAGCCCGAACTGCAGGCCATCCTGAAGGAAGAGGCCGTCAAGGCGCAGAACCTCACCCGCGACCGCATCAGCCACGGTGAAGCCGCCGTCATCGAGGAGCTCAAGAAGAAGGGCATGCACGTGACGAACCCCGACCGCGACTCCTTCGTGAAGCTCATGAAGCCCGCCTACGACAAGATTGGCGAGCTCGCGGGCAAGGACGAGATGAAGAAGCTCCTCGACGCCGTCGAGGCCAACCGCGCCAAGTAAGCACGGAAGCTCATCCATGCTGATGTTCGTCATTTTCGGGGCGGTGCTCCTGCTGATGCTTCTCGGCGTCAGCACGGCCGTGACCATGGGGTTCGCCTCGATCGCGACCTTCCTCTTCGCGGGCGGCGACCCCGCGCGCCTCTTCCTCGTGCCGCAGCGTATGTTCGCGCAGGTCTCGGGGATCACGCTCATGTCGATTCCGTTCTTCCTTCTCATGGGGAACCTGATGACCGTGGGCGGCGTGAGCAAGTCGCTCTTCGGCTTCGGACGCGTCTGCCTCGGCCACCGCTGGGGCGGACTCTCCAACGCCGCCATCGTCGCCTGCGTCGTCATGGCCGCCATGAGCGGCTCGGCGGCCGCCTGCGCGGCGGGCATCGGCATGATCGCCATCAACGAAATGACGAAGTCGGGCTACGGGCGCCCGTTCAGCTGCGCGACGATCGCGGCGGGCGGCGCCCTCGGCCCCATCATCCCGCCCTCGATCACGCTCATCCTCTACGCGGGCCTCACACAGACGAGCGTCAACTCGCTCTTTGCGGCGGGCGCCGTGCCGGGCCTCCTGCTCGGCATCATGTTCATGGGCTGGTCCTCCTGGGTCTCCGCGCGCCGAAACTACGCCAAGACCGAACCCGCGCCATGGCGCGAGCGCCTTCAGGCCTTCAGGGAGGCCTTCTTCGCGCTCATGACCCCCGTCATCGTGATGGGCGGCATGTTCGGCGGCATCTTCACGGCGACCGAAGCGGCCGCCGTCGCGTCCCTCTACGTGATGTTCCTCGGCTTCTTCGTTTACGGAACGCTCAGGGTGCGCGACCTTCCCGCCATCTTCTGGAACACGGTCGAGCAGACCGCCAAGGTGATGTTCGTCATTGCCACCGCGGGCTTCTTCCAGTACGTACTCCTCTACACCCGCATTCCGCAGCAGGCGATCGCCTTCATGTCGACCTCCTTTGCGACTGCGGCGCCCGTGCTCCTTCTCATCATCGCGCTCCTCGTGCTGATGGGCTGCTTCATTGAGGGCACGGCCATCCTCCTCATCACCGTCCCGATCTTCGTGCCGCTCGCCAAGAGCTTCGGCTACGACATCGTTCAGCTCGGCATCGTGATGTGCATCTCGCTCGCCATCGGCGTGCTCACGCCGCCCGTAGGCCTCAACCTCTACGTGATGAGCTCGATCACGGGCGAGCACGTCCTTGCCATCGCGAAGGAGGCCGTGGGCTACGTCCTCATCATGATCATCGTGGCGATCCTCGTCGCCTTCATCCCCGAGCTCTCGCTCGGCTTCGCCAAATGGGTGCCCTGATGTCCGCCGTCATGAACCTTCTCAAGGCGGCCGACCGCTGCGTCTCCGTCACGGCGCGCACCGTGAGCACGCTCGCGCTCGCAGGCATCTTCGTGATGTTCATCGCCAACGTCTTCGTGCGCTTCGTGCCCGTCTACAACTTCACCCAGACCGACGACTGGATCCAGATCCTGCTCGTCTGGATGATCTTCCCCGGCGCCATGGAACTCGTGCGCACGCGCGGCCACTTCGTCGTCGACGTCATCACCGACCGCGTCGCGGGCACGAACTTCGGCCACTGCTGCCGCCTCGCCGTCACCGTGATCGAGCTCGTCACCTACGCGCTCATCTGCTGGTACGGCATCGTCTGGGTCCTGCGCGCACAGGCCACCTTCCAGTCGATCCCCTGGCTGCAGGTCCGCTGGGCCTACGCCGCCATCCCCGTCTCGGCCTTCTTCATGACGATCTACGGCGTGCGCGACCTGATCCTCGCCGTCAGGGCCTTCCTGCCCGCCAAGTCGGCCTGACCGCGGCAAACTCATCAGACCGTTCGCAAATGCACGCATGGGCGCGCCTCCCGCAGGGACCGCGCCCTTTTCATGACCTCAACATGTCCTTCCCGGATTTCCTCCCACTTTACCGACACGTCCTTGCGCTTCTTTACACGGGTCTGAACCAACATTGCCCCAAGACCTCGTGGCGCGATTGAAAACACGCTCGGGAGGCCTTTCGCTCCCCGCCGCTCGTTCAACACGCCGCAGATCCGTCATTCCGCCTTGAGGGCGCTCCGCGGCACAACCCGTACAGGAGTCCGCTTATGCAAACGCTCGTCAGGCACCCTCGGTCACTCCGACCAGATCGTCCACTTCCTCAACCTCATCTGCTGGGCCGCGCTCGCCGTCTCAGGCATTGCGCTCGGATCCGCCGCTCGCGCGAGCCTCCGCCCGGAACGCCTCGACGTCTCCGTCCACTTCATCGCGGGCTTCGCGCTCATCATCGTCATCGCCGCATGGCTCGTCTTCTCGCCCGCGAGGGCAAGGCGCTTCGTGCATGAGATCCTACGCACCGACCGCCCGTTCCTCGCCTGGCTGCGCAATCTCGGCGGCTATCCCACAAAGCTTCTCAGGTTCCTGCGCCTCACGAAGGCCGAACCCTCGACCGCGCCGCAAGGCCGCTACAACGCGGGCCAGCGCATCGCCTACGCGCTCCTCGTGCTCCTCAACCTCACGCTGATCGGTACGGGCGTGCTCCTCTTCATCCTGCACCAGCCTCATGAGCAGTCGCGGTTCTATCAGGGCACGCTCGCTGCCCACAGTTTTACCTTCAAGGCGGGCGTCCTGATTCTTCTCGCCCACATTCCGATGGGGCTTCTCTCTCGCACAACTCAAGGCGATCCTGCCTGGCTCGGACGGACGCATTCACGCAGAGACGGCCGCAAAGCACGCCCCGCTCTTGTTCCGCGAGGACCTCGAGCCCCATGCGGGCGCCCCCGGCCTTCTCGTCGAGCGCAGGCTCTGAGAAGCCCTAATGCACGAAGGGCGAGGTTTCTCTTGAAGCCGCGCCCTCTCCTGTCTTCTCCTGAGATCCTTGAACGGGTCCCGTCAGTCCTTACGCTTGACGGCCCTGCCGTTCTTCACGAGTGTTCTCGCCGCGATTCGTCCGAAGACCGCAGCCGACGCGAGCATGTCGCCCATGAGGGCGTGTTCGCCGTGAATGCCGCCCGTAATGTCGCCCGCGGCCGCAAGTCCCTTCATGGGTCTG
>OFMS01001627.1_pt1 | contig 14225 bp, 14 predicted proteins | sample 1541871 | NCBI WGS metagenome assembly OFMS01 (sample SAMN04209251, study PRJEB22552) | human gut metagenome | biome: gut; material: feces | host: Homo sapiens | place: USA: Oklahoma
CGACCGATGCGGATGTCTGCGTCGACCGATGCGGATGTCTGCGTCGACCGATGCGAGTGGTAGAAACTTAATACATGAGTCTTCTGTGTTTTGACATAGTATCTTGTATAACCCAATAACCCCTGAATATGAACAGCTACAAATCTATCTGGTGCGCAGCACTCATTGCGCTTAGCATCGTTATCCTTGGTTTTAATATCAAGGGTGGTATTGATAATTTCGCCAACAAAGACCGCAAGGTGTCCGTAAAGGGATTGGCAGAAAAAGAGGTGGATGCCGACAAGGTGACATGGCCTATTGTGTCGAAAGAACTTGGCAACGATTTGCCAGAGCTCTATAAGCGACTGGGTGATACGCAGTCGAAGATAAAGCACTTCCTTACTGCCAATGGTGTGAAGCCTGAGGAGATAAGCGTAAATGCGCCGAGCGTCATCGACCTCAATGCCGACCAGTACAGCAACAATCAGCGCACATACCGCTACAATATCACATCGGTCATCACTGTCACATCACGCAATGTGAAGCTTGTACGCTCCATCATCGCTCGCCAGGGCGAACTGCTGAAAGAGGGCGTAGCCATCGTCGATGGAGGTTACGAAAACCAAGTGAAGTACGAGTACGTATCGTTCAAGGAGATGAAACCGAAGATGATGGAGGAGGCTATTGCCAATGCGGAAAAGACGGCTGCACAGTTTGCGGAGAACTCAAAGAGCCAACTCAACAAGATTGTCTCAGCCGACCAAGGACAGTTCTCCATTGAAGACCGCGATCAGAGCACACCTTATATCAAGAAGGTTCGCGTTGTGACCACAATTGTTTATTCGTTGAAAGATTAGATTCAGTGCAGACTTTAATCTGCATATTTAATAATGTAAAAGTGTTGGAAAGCAAGGAAAAGGAAATAGGAACCCCATCGCTATGGGGGCGAAAGTCGGGGGAGGGGCTTTACCGCTTCCTCACCCAAGCTCCTGTCTATCGTGTTATACTGACGATGGCGGTGCCTACGATAATCTCCATGCTTGTAACCTGCCTTTACAACATCGTCGACACCTACTTCGTCGGACAGATTGACACACAATCTACGGCGGCAGTAGGTGTCGTTTTTTCATTAATGTGCCTCATTCAGGCACTTGGAGCATTCTTCGGACAGGGCAGCGGCAGCTATATGTCGCGCGAGTTAGGTGCCAGACGACGCGACAATGCTTCCGTCATGGCTGCCACCGGACTCGTCTATGCTTTGCTTGTAGGCATAGTGGTCTGCGTCAGCGGACTCCTCTTGCTGCGCCCTCTGTCGCTGTGGCTTGGCAGCACTCCCACCATTCTTCCTTACACCGAGCAATACATGACTATCATCCTGCTTGGTGCTCCTTTTCAGATAGCCGCCTTCGCACTCAATAGTCAGCTGCGTATGCAGGGCAATGCGCGCCACGCCATGTGGGGCATCATTGCCGGTGCGCTGCTGAACGTGGTGCTCGACCCCGTGCTTATCTTCATTTGTTCGCTCGGACTGCGTGGTGCGGCACTTGCTACAGTCGTCGGACAGATTGTAAGCTTCCTTATATTATATATAATGTGTAGTCGTAGCTCAGCTTCTGCGGTGCGTCTGCAGTTGCGTCGTTTCTCGCTGCGACCCCATTTGGTGAAGGAGATAGTGTACGGTGGTTCACCGTCGTTGTCGCGCCAAGGGTTGGCAAGCATAGCAGTTGTGCTCTTGAACCTCGCAGCAGCCGATTATGGAGATGCAGCAATTGCGGCAATGTCCATAGTCAGTCGTGTCACGATGTTCGTTATGTGCGTCATTGTGGGGCTTGGTCAGGGTTTCCAACCGTTCTGTGGCTATTGCTACGGAGCGCAACTCTATAAGCGTATGCACCAAGGCTTTTGGTTCACGGTAGTGACAGGCACGGTCTTTCTTGTCATAGTGTCGGGCGTTGTGTTCTACTTCGCCGAGGCGACTGTACGCCTCTTCCGCGACGACCCCATCGTGATAGCCGTCGGTGTTACTACGCTGCGCTGGCAGTTGGCTGCTTATCCACTCAACGCCTTCATCATGACTGGTAACATGATGCTGCAGACCACTCGCCGCCCGTTCCGCGCCAATGTGCTTGCATCGGCGCGCAAGGGACTGCTCTTCATTCCGTTCATACTCATCCTTCCGCATTTGTTTGGACTGATGGGTATCGCCATGTGCCAGGCTGTGTGCGATGTCGTTACGTTTCTAATAGCAATTCCGATTGTTCGCAGTGCGTTTAAAAGTAAAAAAGTAAAAGAGTAAAAAACTTAGAACGGGAAAATGAGTGGCAGCACACCGATCATCACCAGTCCCATTATTATCTGTAACGGCAATCCCACCTTTATGTAATCGATGAAACTATATCCGCCAGCCTGCATCACGAGGGCGTTAGGCGGTGTGGAGAATGGCGATGCGAAGCACATGCTTGCTCCGAGCGTAACGGCAAATAGCATGGGGTAGGGACTCACGCCTACTGCCACTGCCGAAGTGAGTGCTATGGGCGACATGAGCACCGCTGTAGCGGTGTTGCTGATGAACATTGTGAGACATGATGTGGTGAAGTAAATACCGGCAAGCAGAGCGTACGGACTCGCCTCGCCGAGGTTGTCTGCAAGCAGGCGTGCCACCATGTTCGATGCTCCGGTCTTCTCCAACGCTACCGACATGGGTAGCATTGCCGCAATCAGCACTATACTCTCCCAGTTGATTGTTTTGTAGGCTGCTTCTACGCTACGCAAACATCCGGTGATGACCATAAGCAGTCCGGCTATCATTACCGCCGTTACGGGTGCTATGGGTATGAAGTCGAACACCATCATCGCTATCATCAGCAGCATGATAGCCGCTGCAAGCGGAGCTTTGTAGTCGAGCGTTACGTGAGCTGCCTCCTCCAGAGGCTGACCAATCACCACGATACCATCCGCCTCGTTAGCTATGCGTGCAATATTCTTCCAGCGACCCTGTATGAGGAGAGTGTCACCCTCGCGCAGTTTCAGGTCTGCAAGGTTCTCCGTGATGTAGTCGCCACCGCGCTGTACGCCTAACACATTCACGTTGTACATACGTCTTACGCCCGAGTCTTTTATCGACTTACCGCATAGACGCGCCGAGTGCATCAGCACCACCTCCGCGATGCCGATGTCGTAGATGGTGAGGTTCTGTGATGAAGCAGCGGTCAGCTTCAAATCGGTAGCGAGACGTGTTGCTGTCTCCTTGTTACCGCTGAGATATATAATGTCGCCAGCAGTGAGCAGTGTGTCTGGACCAGCCAGTTTTTGCTCTACATCTTTCATGATGCGCGTGTGCGACTTCTTTATGCGTCTTACCTCGAGCACGGTAAGTCCATAGCGGTGGTGGATATTCAGTTCGGCGAGTGTCTTTCCGGCAGCCAATGAGTCGTTCGCAACGGTGAAGACAGAAAGGTTCTCAGCCAACTGATATTCTTCCATCAGTCTGCTCAGTGTTTTTCTTCTGCTCTTTTTGTCGTTCTCTTTCTTCTCGTTGCCCGAGAGGAAGCGCTTGCTCAGTGGTAGCAGTACTACGATGCCTACGATTATACAGGCGATGCCTACGGGCAGAAAACTGAAGAACTTTAGTGGCTCATAGCCTGCTTCGGTCAGTGCCTCTTGTATCACAAGGTTAGGAGGTGTACCGATAAGCGTGAGCATACCGCCCATGCTGCTTGCAAAGGCGAGAGGCATAAGCAGTCGGCTTGCTTTGATGCCGCCTTTTTGTGCCAAACTCACCACGATGGGCATCATCAGTGCCACTGTGCCCGTGTTGCTTACGAATGCTCCGATGAGAGCCGTTACAATCATCAGTAGGAGGAAGAGTCGCAACTCGTTGCCGTCAGCCAGAGTCATCAGTTTGCCACTTGCTTTCTTAGCCAGTCCGGTCTGTACGATGGCTCCTCCTACGACGAAGAGTCCGACCATCATAATGACTACGGGATTGGCGAAACCGGATAATGCTTCTTGAGGTGTTAGTATTCCGGTGAGGAGTAGTGCGACGAGTGCGCATAGCGCAACGAGATCAGAGCGTACTTTTCCCATGGCGAAGAATACTGCTGCTACGGCAAGGATTGCGATAGTTGTAATCATGCGATTTGTTGTGTTTGTTTTTTAGATGATGAATGAATTTGGTTTCTTAAAAAAGTTTATCCAAAGTTACAAAAAAGTATTGAAATAACCAATAAGTTGTATTATGTATTACGATTTGATTTAAATTATTTTGAAAAAGTAACAAAAAGTTCAAAAAATATTGCATTATTCAACAAAAAGTGTTATCTTCGCACTGTATTAGTACGGAGGGTGCAGCCTCTCGTCCCTCTGATTAGATTATTAACGGCTGTTTAGAGGCATCAGCCAGAATAGGAGGTTTTATGAACAAGTTGTTGAAGAAATCTTATGATTTTGAGTCGTTTGAACTTGACAACGTTTATAACGAAGATGAGCGTTACCCACGTGATAACACCTCCATTTGGTACAATTAGTTAAGTTGTGCGAACATCCCTCTTTGGGGGATGCTGGTATAATAATGGAGAGTTAGTACATTACAATTTTAAAAAACAAATAGCAAAGCCTTGACCTTTTTTTCGGGTCAAGGCTTCGCTATTATTATATAGCTTGGTTCTTGTTTGCCAAGCACTTATTATTCAACATAAACTTTTATAGAATATAGAATAGAAATAGGTGGATTCCAGAGCTTATAATATATTGAGCCCATTTGAAAAAGTCCAGATTATATTTGGTCTTTGTAACTTATAACAATCAATAGGACGTTTTTGTAAAATGACTTTTTCAAATGGGCTTATGCATGGATTTTTGTTTTCACATACACAAAAGTGTAGTTTTTTAGCCACCCATCTCTGAAATACACTTTTGTGTCAAAGGCTTTTTTCATTCAGATTATACTTTTGCAGCAGAAAAATAAATGAAGTAAGCAAAAAGTAGCAATATGAAGGAAAAGGTAATTTTTACTACAGCGTTGTGCCTCTCGGCTATGACGCAGATGATGGCGCAGAATATCACAGGTAAGGTGATGAATACTAAGGGCGAGCCTTTGGCGTTTGCCAATGTAGTATTATTGAATAGAACAGATTCGGCTTTCGTCAAAGGCGCAGTGAGTGGAGAGGATGGCAGCTTTGTCATCGACTCTTACTGCAACGGCGGAATTATCAAGGTGACATCTGTAGGCTACAAGACCGTCTGCAAGGATTGTGAGGACGAGAATGTGGGCATTATAAAGATGGAAGAGGACAGTGAGACGCTTGGTGAAGTAGTTGTGAAGTCATCCCTGCCTAAGACTATCCTGAAGCATGGCGGAATGACAACAATCGTTGCCGGATCCGTACTTGAGAAGGCAGGAACAATGGAGCACCTGCTCGACCGCATACCTAAAGTGTCTGCCCAGAATGGCAGCATCAAGGTATTCGGACGCGGTGAGCCTGTTATCTATATCAATGGACGACAGATGAGAGACAAGAGCGAGCTGGACCGTTTGCAGTCCGATAATATCAAGTCGGTGGAAGTCATCACTAACCCTGGTGCCCGTTATGCAGCCAGCACCAGGGCGGTCATCCGTATCACAACGAAGAAGATACAGGGCGATGGCTTCGGTTTTGATGCCTCAACCACAGGTGAATATGATGAGAAGAAAAACTTCGATGGATTTGGTCAATTGAATATGAGCTATCGCAAGAATGGCTTGGATTTGGGCGCATACGCCTTTGGAGCAAAGCAGTACCAGCCAAACAATCAAGACTTACAGCAGAATACTTATCTTGACAAGACCTGGAAACAGAAGAGTGAAAACAGACAAGTAGGTATGGTAGAAGCCATGAACTTTCGTCTGGATGCCAGCTACCAGTTGGATGCCAATAATTCCATCGGTGCCAACTTTGGCTTTCTGAGAAATCCGAAACAGACCTGCGATGCCAACATGACTACTGGTATATGGCAAGACGACGAGCAGACGGAAACTTCTGACAGCCACGCTAATTTCTTCGAGCAGAAGAGCACCCTTTCAAGCAATGTTTACTATGTCGGAAAGCTTGGCAAACTCGGCATCGACTTCAATGCCGACTGGCTTTGGTCGAAGAATAACGAGGACGTTGTTACCAAAGAGCAATATCAAGAGGTTGGGATGGACGCGCAGAGCCAGACGGTTCATAGCCTTACTGACAAGAAATACCGTTTGTTGGCTTCCAGGTTGGTGCTTTCCTACCCGTTGTTGGGTGGTGAGTTATCTTTGGGCGGTGAATATTCCAACACGCATCGCACATCCAAGTATCAGGTTGTGCCAACCAACTTCGTTTCGGATGATGACAGTCGTATTACAGAAAGCATGGCATCTTCATTCTTGGCATATTCAAGAGATTTCGGAAACGTGAGCATGGAGGCAGGATTGAGATACGAGTACCTCGACTTCAACTACTATGAATATGGCAAGTATGTGCCAGAACAAGAACAAAGCAAGTCGTACGGCAATTGGTTCCCATCCATCAGCTTGTCGATGCCTGTAGGCAAGGTGCAGATGCAGCTGAGCTATGCTACCGACATCGACCGCCCTTCCTATCATTACTTGCGCAGCGGCATACAGTATGACAACCGCTACACGTATGAAACGGGAAATCCATTCTTAGTATCAGAGATAAGCAAAAATCTTAACTATGAGTTGGCTTACAAATGGTTGACTTTCGACATGACCTACAGCCATACTTCGCATACGATGATGTCGAATGTGGAGACTTACAAAGACAATCCTGCAATAGGACTGCTTAAGCCTGTGAATGGAAAGGCATATAATCATGTAGATGCTTCCGTCAACTTACGCCCTTCGTTTGGCATTTGGCATCCTTCATTTACGGCATCTGTGGTAAAACAGTGGCTTGATATGGATGCACATAATGGCAAAATATCCAACAAACCTATGGCTGTATTCAACTTTAACAACACCTTCGACACCAAGTTGGCAATGTTAACGTGGATGATGTCGTATACCACAAAAGGATATGGAAGAAATATATATTCGTATAAGCCAAGATTTTGTACAAATGTATCTGTATATAAGGCTTTCTTGAAGGATCGTTTGTCGTTCCAGCTCTTTGTCTATGATTTGTTTGGAACAGACGACATCCACATGAGTGCGCATTATGGCAAAATGAAGGAGCTGATTAGTGATATACAGTCAACCAGCAAAGTGTCGCTTACTGTACGGTATAAGTTCAACACTACAAGAAGCAAATATAAGGGTACGGGTGCAGGAAAAAGCCAGAAGAACAGAATGTAATATGCCTATCTACGGCATCCAATAATGGTGTAACGACAATAAATCTCTCTTTAAATGAACAATCAAATAAAATTGTTGATTAGTGGTGCAGACATGGGAGGCTTGATAGCCTCCTGTGCCTTGCGCCATGACTTCCATGAAAGTTCTCGGCAGGAAGATAGATTTCAAATCTATCGCATAGAAAAGGATACTCTGACCGTGGAAGATGTGGATGCATGCGACTTGTCGGGCATCAGGTATGCGGTGAATGCAACCTTGCATGACAACGAAGCCTCTTTCGCTTTCGATGAGAAATGTAAGGAGCAGGGCATTACAGTTATCCATGCCGTCAATTTTGGCAAGGCTGCCTATTTCGCTGTAGAGAAACCGAAAGGCTATCCATTCTGCGAAGTAGTGAAAAAAGGTTCGGATGATTTCCGTTGCTCATTAGGCAAGTATATCTCGCAGTACGGTATGTTCTGGCAAATGCCTGTGCCTTGGGTGGATGAAGCCATCAGGCATTATTCTGAGGCATCTTTCCCACAACTGGGCATCGGGGCATATATTGCCGCCGGCTATTGTGCCAACATTCTCGCAAACCTTGTGGAAGGCAAGGAGGTGAAATACTTCCCCAAGTTCTATCTCTCGCCATTGTTGGAAGAGATATGATTCTGATTATATCATCTGATAGTTTGTGGCATGAAACAGCGCTTCGGCAATGTTCTTCACGCCAAGCTTAGCGAAAAGGTTGCGCTTGCAAGCCTTTATAGTGTCAACCGATTTGCACAGTCGGTCGGCAATATCATTCATCGTGTAACCTTGGGCAGACAATCTCAATACTTCTCTCTCTGTCTCGCTCAAGGTTATGCCTTCTTTCTTTTCCCACTTGTGGCGCGAGGTGGAATATTCAAAATAACTGCGCTCACCATTCTTCTGTATGATGATATGTCCTGGTTCATCGGTTGCTGCCAACGATACGGTGCAAAGAGCAAGCCATATTCTTCCGTCATCAGAAAGGAGGATAGGGGTGAGGTGATGATGAGTCAATCGACTATGCTTGCCATTGGTAAGATGAAAATCATACGAGATGGTATAGTCCAGACGGTCGCCTACGGGCAATTCATTGAAAAAGTCAAAACCCTTCTTGTTCACTTCGAGCAGCATCTGCAGGTCGGCATCCGGAACATGGTCTATATACATCTGATAGCCAGCCTCCATCAGTTGCTCGGGTTCCAATCCGCAGAGATAAGCGAGATTGTCTGATGCATAGATGAAGTCCTGATGAAAATAGTCTATGATATAGACGCACTGGTAGGTGCTGCGGGCAAAAGCCTTTGTCGCATTCACCAACAGTTCTATCTTGTCGTAATCCTCCTTGCTGATGTGGTTTACCTCATTGGAATGGAGGAAGAAGTCGTGTTTTTCTTTATTCATTAGCTATTCTGAATATTTAGCTACAAAAATACGTCTTTTTCTGCAATTACGATTCTGCCACATTATATAATTACAGAAAATTAACCGTGTCAGTTGAGGTGAAAAGTTCGTAAATAACTCATTTTAAATTATTCGGCAGATTTTAGCGTAATTTTTATTTTAAAAAACTTAAAACCAATAGTATTATTGCGGTGATTGTACTTTTATTAATCGCTTAATTCGTTGCACCGTACTCACGCCCTTTCCACTTAACTTCGCCACATCCCGAATTGAGTATCTCTTGCTGAGCAAATCTATTAGCTGCCCATACATCGGTTGTCCGCTAAAATGTGTGCCTATGTTCATAATTACTTGAATTAATAGTAACAAGAAACAAGGTAACTAAAAGAGCTAAATTCCAAGCAGGTGCATTACGGTTATGGCTCTAATTGATTATCTATGATGTTAAACGTGTCTGTTATTATTGTTAAAGAAAAAAAAGCTAATTTAATCTGTTTCATTTGTTTATTCTCATTCTACAATTTTTATTGTTTATTCCATAGCTTCTTTATCCTTTTTCAAAGCTAATCTTTCACTTAAGATTTCCATGACATACTTGGCGAGAAGTTGACTATTGCCTTTTACATCAAATGCCATAAGGCTCTGTTCATGACAAGGAGTCATTCCTCTACCATCATCAGCTTGTTGCCAAAGTTCTAAATGAATTTTGCCTGTTTGAACATTCAACTTTACTATGCAAGCCACGGATTGTTGATAGTAACTTTTCAACGAACGTTCTTTAATAAACTTCAGATAAGCGGATGTGGAATTTATTGAAGTTCGTATGACCATACTACTTTTATCCAAACAGAAAAATATCGCATTGGCCAATTCTTCCTCGGATGCTGTAGCAGGAAGAAAGATAATTGGTTTATCTTCTACTTGGCATCCCTCAAAAATCCGATAGAGAGTTATCACCTTGAAACCTTTTGATGAAAAGGAAATGCAACAAGACTTTTTTCTATGGGAATAGAGAAGTTTGCAAAGCCAAAATTTTATTCTTTTACACATAAACATAGTGAATTCATATTTCTCCTTCCGAAGTTTATTTATAGCAAAGTAGAAATTTGCAACATATACTATTTGAAATCATTTTCGCAAGGCGCATTATAATTACATGTTAATCGCCATCCATCTTCCAATAAAGATAACACCTCTTGAGATACAAAGATGTTATTTTTCTTGGTAAAACATTTATTCATAGCTCTCAATATTTCTTTATAGATTTGCATGGCTTCAATTGAGCTATCAGTAAAGACTGCAACACGACCTGCGATTAAAACATTTTCTGCATTGTCGTATATTCCTCCAGTACTTAACTCAACACCTGTAGGATTAGATGCAAGATCTACGATGTAATGAAAAGAGCCATTTCTTTGTTTCACAATTCTATACTTCACCTCATTATTTAAGGGGAGCACCATGTATCTATTATCCAAAGAAATCCAATTGGCATAGCCTGTATGACCAAGTTTAGAAAAATTTGATATGGTGTTTTCTCTTCTTATCGCCTCCTGTTTAAATGCCCCCATCAGGGTATATTTTATAGGAATTTTTCTTTCAACAACAGTCATCATCTTGACTATATCAGCTTTCGTTAGAAAGAATATTTGCTGCTTGCTTTTATAATTAAGGCTCATATTGTCCATTTTGTTTTCTGCCTTTTTCTTCCACCTGTACGCCAAAACGAAAGCAATGGCAACGGCAAGTATTACGATAAACAATGTCTGTTGCATAATCATTCTTTTCTGTATGTCTATTATAAAAATCTGTGTAAAAACATAATTAAGAATATCACAAAAAGAATAAAGCCACATCCCCATGCCCGATTTGACATTTCATTATCAAAATTAGATAATTCTGTTGCTTTTTTCGATTTACTACCTTCATAAAGGGTTCGGTAAGAAATCTTGCGATGCCTTACAAAGCGTAGCCATAGATAGCGTAAGCCTGTACCGATACGAAGAATAATAATATTCTCCAAATAATATCTGAAAAGTTCTTCCATACTCAATAGAGAACTCTGATTTTTTCTTATGGCTGCATACAAAGACAGTGTAGCTAATGAACTTCGCAGAGAGTCTAATAGCATAAAACGTACTATTAAAAATTACCAATAATTTTTATCCAATACCCCAATGAGATGGAATTTACATTCAAATCCATTTCATTGGGACATATAATTAAAACTGTTTATTTGTTTCTAATAACATATTCAAATTCATCAAAATTCTCATATCCTAATTCTATTAAGACTTGGCGACTGTGTTTCCTGTCATCTTCGGTGTTGAACTTGGGGATTATGGGGAGACGAAGGATGGTCTTGTCTTTATGTTTGGCATGAGTGTTGAGCCAGACAAGGTTGTCGATAACTTGCCGGTTGGGCTTACCTGTGTAGGCTTGATAGATGGCAGGATTCATGTCCTTGATGTCGATGATAAAGGAGTCAATGTATGGGGTGACTTTCTCCAAGTGATGGCGAGGTACGTTTAGACTCGTCTCCATCGTAAAGTGCCATCCCTCTGGGCATAGTTCACAAAACTCCTTTATGAATGAACTCCACAGAAGCGGTTCACCTCCACCAAAACAGATGCCGCCTCCTGTAGCTAAGAAGTAGAGGTTGTCCATCTCCACGTTCGCCATCAGCAGTTCTGTATCCACCTCCTGCCATACGCCGTCAGCATCAAGGCATTGGGGATTGAGACAGTATTTGCAACGAAGCGGACAACCGTGGAATGCCACAAGCGTGGTGACGCCCTCACCGTCTATCGTGAGGCGGTGGCGGTCGATACAGATAAGTGGAGCTGTATTCATCTTATTCAGGTCTGAAATTTACAGGAACAACATATTTCATTTTCACAGCTTTGCCATTTTGTTTTGCAGGATTCCATTTTGGCATACTTTTCACAACCCTGATGGCTTCCTTGTCAAGTTCAGGGCTAATGCTTCTAATTACCTTTACATCACTCAGACTTCCGTCCTCGTTTACAATAAAGACAACATTAACTCTGCCCATAGCAGCACCTTCCCTACAAATTTCTGGATAGCGTAGATTATCCTTGATGTATTTCATCAATGCAGCCATACCACCTGGGAATGAAGGCATCTCCTCTACAACACCAAATATATTGCTGTATTCTATGGAGTCTGTATCAACAGCTGATTGCATTAAAGCGGTATTGCCTTTTTTTGATTTCTTGGATGTGGTACCTTTCCTATCATTTGAAGTTCGCTCTTTTGTTATTTCCATTCGAGGATTGCTTGGAATCTCTCCTAATTTTCTATTTTCTTCTTCTGCATATTTAAACGAGATATCTCCTTCCAATTGTCTGTCTCCAGGTTTAGGCTCTTCTTCTTTCACTATATTAAGTTCACCTTGAGTAGCATCCGAAGATATTCTTTGTACCTTTCCATCCGAACAAGCTGTCATAGCGACAAGTCCTGCTGCTATGCCTGCTACCTTAATGGCTTTTCCAGCCATTTGTTTGAGGTGCAGCTCATATTCCAAGTCTCTTACATCTTGCTCACATTTAGGGCAAGTTCCCATACATTCACCCTTATAATTACATTCTTCAGGTGAATAGTCTATCCCATTGGCATCTGCTATTTGTTTGCGTATTGCCTTGAGCGTATCACAAATATTGCGTCCTCTATTTTCCATAATTTATTTCTTTTCTTGTTTTGCTTTCTTAAAATGTTTGTCCTTTTTGATAAAAGGAGCAGTTCCTTTGATGTCAGGAACGATACCAGCAGTTACTTCTCCTAAAATGCTTCCAGTTAAAGTAACAATATTGAGTTTGTCTTGGCTCATTTCCGAAAGTTTGATGACTCGGTCTTGAAAGCCGATGAGTTTTACAGTTATCGTATCCCCTTGCTTTACTTCGATGGTAAAATTTCCATCAATGTCAGATACCGTTTGCTTTTCTGAAAGTTTGGCAGTGATAATGGCTCCGATGATTGGATTTTCTTCATCATCATTGTCAATAATATGCCCTTGTACCAATAATACTCCTTTTTGGCTAAGATTTTCTTTTTCTTTGAGTAAGGTAGAATCTTTAGAAGTATATTCTTGATAACTAATAGGAATAACTTCTTCTGTCAAGGATGAAGTCGAGTTGTAAGATGTCCTTTGTGTTGCACAAGATGTGGTGGATGTGGTAATGGTGGTAATTCCCAATGCTACTCCTGCAACCTTGATAACCTTTCCTGCTATCTGCTTTAGTCGCAACTCCTGCTCCAAATATCTCACGTCTTGCTCACATTTTGGACAAGTACCCTTGCATTCACCTTTAAAGTGACATTCTTCGGGCGAATATTCTATCTCATTGGCATCCGCTATTTGCTTGCGGATTGCTTTGAGGGTATTGCATATGTTACGTCCTCTTGTTACCATTGCTTATTTTCTTTTATGCTTATGTCCTTTTTTTACAACAACTATTTCTCCTGTGAGTCCTCCACTTTCTGTCAAAGTGATAACATTGAACTTTTCGAGGTTCATTTCAGAGAGTTTGATAATTCTGTCTTGCATACCAATGAACTTAATGGTGATGGTGTCTCCTTGCTCCACTTCAATGGTGAAGTTTCCGTCAATATCTGCTGCCGTTTTCTTTCCAGAAAGTTTAGCTGTGATGAAAGCTGTACAAATCGGTTCTTTTGTTTTTTCGTCAATGATATGCCCTTGGACAAAAAGTACTCCTTTCTTATTCAATGTTTCTCTTTCTTTTAGCAGGATGGAGTCTTTGGATGTATATTCCTGGAAGTGAATCGGAATAACTTTCTTTGGTAGTGGAGGGGTAGAGTTGTAATATCCTTTTTGTGTAGAGCACGACATAATAGATGTTGCAAGAGCTATCATTTCCAATGCTACCCCTACGACCTTTATAGTCTTTCCTGCTTTCTTCCTAAGTCGCAATTCATGTTCCAAATTTTTCACATCTTTCTCACATTTTGGGCAAGTACCCTTACATTCACCAGTGAAGTGGCATTCTTCTGGTGAATAGTCAATCCCATTAGCATCTGCTATTTGTTTGCGAATTGCCTTGAGGGTATCGCAGATGTTGTGTCCTTTGGCTTTCATAAATTGCTGTTTTTAGATGTTCAACATTCTCTTTACTCACAAAATGAGTATATTATTAGTCATAATCCCTAAAAAATACTCATTTATAATTCTAATTTCAAAAATACGAAAAACAATCCACATACAAGAATAATTTTTGTTGTATTATAAGAAATGGGATCGTTTTTAACTTTTTCGCTACTTTTGATGCCGTATATAGAATTTATCTGTGTTCCAAATATGCTGTGTTGTTTTAAAGAACCTTGTACACAACAAAAAATTAATAATATTTAAAAACAAAGCAAAATATATTGTTTTTCAGATATTAGATTTATCTTTGCATTAATAATCGAAGCGTTCGGCATGGTGTGTTCATCACCTTCTTTATTTCCTCTATCGTCAGAAACTCACGCT
>OFMS01001656.1_pt1 | contig 13979 bp, 7 predicted proteins | sample 1541871 | NCBI WGS metagenome assembly OFMS01 (sample SAMN04209251, study PRJEB22552) | human gut metagenome | biome: gut; material: feces | host: Homo sapiens | place: USA: Oklahoma
CCGAAAGGGTTAAAGGTAATACGCCTACCGAGGACAGACTTAATGCGTAAAGCATTGATTATCAGTTTATTCAGTCCTTCTGTCTTATAGATAGAAGGACTTTTTTGTTAGAGCAATGAAGCATAATACTTAAAGTGTTATGGTTGTTGTTGAATGAGCCTGATACATGTACGTCTGGGCAGAATATTATCTGGCGACAGATATAATCTAACAGGAGGTAAATATTCATGGCAAAAGTAGAACTTAAGCAGCCTATCGTAGACGAAATCAAAGCAAGCTTAGAAGGCGCTCAGGGCGTTGTGGTAGTTGACTACCGTGGCTTAACTGTTGAGCAGGATACACAGCTTCGTAAGCAGTTAAGAGAAGCTGGTGTCGTTTACAAGGTTTATAAGAATACTTTAGTAAAGAGAGCTATCGCAGGTACAGAATTCGAGCCAATGACAGATATGCTTGAAGGACCTACAGCAATTGCTATCTGCGCTACAGATGCAACAGCTCCGGCTAGAATCCTTAGCAACTTCGCTAAGACAGCTGAAGCTCTTGAATTAAAGTGCGGTGTTGTTGAAGGAACATACTACGATGCAGCTGGCATTCAGACAATTGCTTCTATTCCGTCAAGAGACGAACTTCTCAGCAAGTTCCTTGGAAGCATCCAGTCACCTATTACAAACTTTGCTCGTGTTATTAAGCAGATTGCTGAGAAGAACGAAGAGGTTGCATAATTACGCGGCATAATCAGTATGATTATTGACGGACAGGTGTGACTATGTCAGCCTGCCACGAAACTTAATTAAAAGACTATTAAAAAGGAGATTATAATAATGACTACTCAGGAAATTATCGAAGTTATTAAAGGTTTATCAGTATTAGAATTAAATGATTTAGTTAAAGCATGTGAAGAAGAATTTGGTGTTTCTGCAGCAGCAGGTGTTGTTGTAGCAGCAGGTGCAGCAGCAGGTGCAGCAGCTGAAGAAAAGACAGAATTTGACGTAGAACTTACAGAAGCTGGTGCTAACAAGGTTAAGGTTATCAAGGTTGTTCGTGAAATCACAGGTCTTGGATTAAAGGAAGCTAAGGAAGTTGTTGATGGCGCTCCTAAGGTTGTTAAGGAAGGTGCTTCTAAGGAAGAAGCTGAAGAAATCCAGAAGAAGCTTGAAGCTGAAGGTGCTAAGGTTACTCTTAAGTAATTCAGATTGTCAGTTTGATACTTGCTTGACATATATATGCCGTATGGCATAGCATATATGAACAGAATTTTTAATATATTGCGGTATGCTGAATAATCACTTGATTTTTTAAAGCATATTTGGTATATTATATAAAATATGAAAAAGTTCCAGTTGTTGTATTGACAGCTGGAACTTTTTTTGTTACTATGAATAATGCACTATTATGGTATGGTGTGCATAGTATTTGCACGCATATCGATAATGTAATAAATTAATGTAAAGTAAAGAAAACTAAGGGGTGAAACGTCAATGGAGAAAAACAGAATACGTCCAGTAAAGTCAGGCAAATCGATGCGTATGAGTTACTCAAGACAGAAAGAAGTTCTTGAGATGCCTAACCTTATTGAAGTACAAAAAGATTCTTACCAGTGGTTTTTAAATGAAGGCTTAAAGGAAGTCTTTAGCGACATCTCTCCAATTGCAGATTATAACGGAAGGCTCAGTCTTGAATTCGTTGATTTTGCATTATGTGAGGAAGAGAGAAAGTACTCTATAGAAGAGTGCAAGGAAAGGGATGCTACATATGCAGCTCCACTTAAGGTACGTGTAAGACTTCATAATAAAGAGAGCGAAGATATAAGCGAACATGAAATCTTTATGGGTGACCTTCCTTTAATGACTAAGACCGGTACATTTGTGATTAATGGTGCAGAACGAGTTATTGTCAGCCAGCTGGTACGTTCACCTGGTATTTATTATGATATACAGAAGGATAAGTATGGAAAGATATTCCTCTACAGTTCAACAGTAATTCCTAACAGAGGTGCGTGGTTAGAGTATGAAACAGATGCTAACGATGTATTCTATGTTAAGGTTGATCGTAATAAGAAAGTACCTATTACAGTTCTTATAAGAGCACTTGGTTTTGGTACTAACGCAGAGATTCTTGACATATTTGGTGAAGAGCCTAAGCTTCTTGCAACAATGGAGAAGGATACATCTACTAACTATCAGGAAGGTGTACTTGAACTTTATAAGAAGTTAAGACCAGGAGAACCATTATCAGTAGAGAGTGCAGAAGCACTTATTTCTGGTATGTTCTTTGATCCTAGAAGATATGACCTTGCAAGAGTAGGCCGTTATAAATTTAATAAGAAGCTTTCATTCAGAAACAGAATTGCAGGACACATTCTTGCAGAAGACGTTGTAGATGGCAATGGTGAAATTCTTGCTAATGCTGGTGATAAGCTTACAAGAGAAACAGCTGAGAAGATTCAGAATGCAGCTGTTTCAGCGGTATTTATTGCTGCTGAATTAAAGGGTGCAGAAGGTGCGGTTACTAAGAGAACAGTTAAGGTTCTTTCTAATCTTGCTGTAGATATCACTAAGTGGGTAGATATCACAACAGAAGAAGCTAAGGAATTAGGAATTAACGAAGCTGTTTATTATCCGGTCCTTGCACAGATTTTAGCTGATAATGAGTCACTTGATGATATCAAGGATGCTATTGCTAAGAATACAGCAGACCTTATGCCAAAGCATATTACAGTAGAAGATATTCTTGCATCTATTAATTATAATATGCACCTTGAGTATGGCATTGGATACAAGGATGATATTGATCACCTTGGTAACAGAAGAATAAGAGCTGTTGGTGAATTATTACAGAACCAGTTCAGAATTGGTATTTCAAGAATGGAAAGAGTTGTTCGTGAAAGAATGTCAACTCAGGACTTAAGCGGTATTTCACCACAGTCATTAATCAATATCAAGCCTGTAACAGCAGCTATCAAGGAATTCTTTGGTAGTTCACAGCTTTCTCAGTTTATGGATCAGAATAACCCATTATCTGAGATTACACATAAGAGACGTCTTTCAGCACTTGGTCCTGGTGGTCTTTCGAGAGATCGTGCAGGTTTCGAGGTTCGAGATGTACATTATACACACTATGGTAGAATGTGTCCTATCGAAACACCTGAAGGTCCTAATATCGGTCTTATTAACTCACTTGCTTCATATGCAAGAATTAATGAGTACGGATTTGTTGAAGCACCTTATCGTATAATCGATAAGACAGACCCTAAGAATCCTAGAGTTACAGATGAAGTACATTACTTCACAGCAGATGAGGAAGATGATTTCCATGTAGCACAGGCTAATGCAGAGATAGATGAGAATGGTTACTTCGTTAAGAATACAGTATCAGGACGTTACAGAGAAGAAACATCAGAATTCGATAAGAGTATGATTGATCTTATGGACGTATCTCCTAAGATGGTGTTCTCAGTGGCTACATCTATGATACCTTTCCTTCAGAATGATGACTGTACACGTGCCCTTATGGGTTCTAACATGCAGCGTCAGGCGGTGCCTCTTCTTATGACAGAAGCACCAGTAATCGGTACAGGTATAGAGAATAAGACAGCGTGTGACTCAGGTGTATGTGTAGTTGCAGAAGAAGATGGTGTTGTACTTTCATCAGAATCTAACAGAATTCTTGTAAAAGAGACAAGTGGAAAGGTTCACGAGTACAAGCTTACAAAGTTCTCAAGAAGTAACCAGAGCAACTGCTACAACCAGAGACCTATCGTATTTAAGGGAGATGAGGTTAAGGCAGGAGATGTTATCGCAGATGGTCCTTCAACATCTAATGGTGAGATTGCCCTTGGTAAGAACCCTCTTATCGGTTTTATGACTTGGGAAGGTTACAACTATGAGGATGCTGTACTTCTTAGTGAGAGATTAGTAAGAGATGATGTTTATACATCAATTCATATAGAAGAATATGATACAGAAGCAAGAGATACTAAGTTAGGACCAGAAGAAATCACAAGAGATTTACCTTCTACAGGTTCTGATGCAGTTAAGGATCTTGATGAAGATGGTATCATCCGTATCGGTGCTGAGGTAAGAGCTGGTGATATCCTTGTTGGTAAGGTTACTCCAAAGGGTGAGACAGAGCTTACAGCAGAAGAAAGACTTCTTAGAGCTATCTTTGGTGAGAAGGCAAGAGAAGTAAGAGATACATCACTTAAAGTTCCACACGGTGCTTATGGTATCGTTGTAGGCGTTAAGGTATTTACAAGAGAAAATGGAGATGAATTAGCTCCAGGTGTTAACAAGAATGTCCGTATCTATATCGCACAGAAGAGAAAGATTTCTGTAGGTGATAAGATGGCTGGTCGTCATGGTAACAAGGGTGTCGTTTCAAGAGTTCTTCCAGTAGAAGATATGCCATTCCTTCCTAATGGACGTCCGCTTGATATTGTACTTAATCCTCTTGGTGTGCCTTCGCGTATGAATATTGGACAGGTGCTTGAAATTCACTTAAGCCTTGCTGCCAAAGTATTAGGTTTTAACGTAGCGACACCTATCTTTGATGGAGCTAACGAGAATGATATTATGGATACACTTGATATGGCCAATGCTTATGCTAATCATCCATTTGATGATGAAGAGCTTGCACGCGAAAAGGCAGATGCAGAAGCTAATGGTGAAGAATATCCTGCTGATATGACAACATTTACTGCTGAATACAAGGAACTTTTAAGAGATGACGTATTCCAGTTCCTTTCAGATAACAGAGCTCACAGAGCTGAATGGAAGGGTGTTCCAATCGGAAGAGATGGTAAAGTAAGACTTCGCGATGGTAGAACAGGCGAATACTTCGATAGTCCGGTTACTATCGGTTTCATGCACTACTTAAAGCTCCATCACCTTGTTGATGATAAGATCCATGCTCGTTCAACTGGTCCTTACTCACTTGTAACTCAGCAGCCACTTGGTGGTAAAGCCCAGTTTGGTGGACAGAGATTCGGAGAAATGGAAGTATGGGCTCTTGAAGCTTATGGTGCATCTTATACACTTCAGGAAATCCTTACTGTTAAATCTGATGATGTTGTTGGTCGAGTTAAGACATATGAAGCTATTATTAAGGGTGAGAACATTCCTGAACCAGGAATTCCTGAATCATTCAAGGTTCTCCTTAAGGAACTTCAGTCACTTGCTCTTGATGTAAGGGTTCTTGATCAGGACAATAACGAAGTTAAGCTTCTTGAAAGTTCAGAATATGAAGTTACAGATTTCAAGAAGGTTCTTGATGATGGTGGTTATAAGAGAAGTAGCCGTGATGAAGAAAATGAATTAAAGAACGCAGGTTATCACGCAGAAAAGCAGGGTGATGACGGTGAGGCAACCATAGAAGAACTCGGATCAGAAGATGACGATTTCGATTATGACAGCTTAGATGATGACTATGATGATTACGGTGACGGAAATATAGAAGAATAATAGAAGGGAGCACTATAATGGCAGAAGAGATTAAGTCAAATAAATCAATGAAATTTGATAAAATTCAGATAAAGCTTGCTTCTCCTGAGAGTATTTTAGAGTGGTCTCACGGCGAGGTAACTAAGCCTGAGACTATCAATTACAGAACTTTAAAGCCAGAAAGAGATGGTCTGTTCTGTGAAAGAATATTCGGACCTAGCAAAGACTGGGAGTGTCATTGCGGTAAGTATAAGAAGATTAAAGATAAAGGCATCGTATGTGATAAGTGTGGTGTTGAGGTTACTAAGGCAAGTGTACGTAGAGATCGTATGGGTCATATCCACCTTGCTGCTCCAGTTTCACATATCTGGTATTTCAAGGGAATACCTAGCCGTATGGACCTTATCCTTGATATAGGTCCTAAGAATCTTGAGAAGGTACTTTACTTCGCTTCTTATATCGTAATTGATCCAGGCGAAACAGATATACCATTCAAGAAGATTCTTACAGAAACTGAGTACAGAGATCTTTATGATCAGTATGGTAATACATTCAGAGTTGGAATGGGTGCTGAGGCTATTTTAGAGCTTCTTCACAACGTCAACCTTGAAGAAGAAGTAGCTAAGCTCAAGGAAGAGCTTGCTACTACTACTTCACAGAAGGCTGCAAGACTTATTAAGAGAATTGAAGTTATGGATGCGTTCATTGCTGCTGGTACTAAGCCAGAATGGATGATTCTTACAGAAATTCCAGTTATCCCTCCAGATTTAAGACCTATGGTTCAGTTAGAGGGTGGACGTTTTGCAACATCTGACCTTAATGATCTTTATAGAAGAATTATCAACAGAAATAACCGTCTTGCAAGACTTATTGATCTTGGAGCACCAGAAATCATTGTTCGTAACGAGAAGAGAATGCTTCAGGAAGCTGTTGATGCACTTATAGATAACGGACGTAGAAATGGCCGTCCTGTAACAGGACCTGGTAACAGAGCTCTCAAGTCTTTATCAGACTTATTAAAGGGTAAGCAGGGACGTTTCAGACAGAACCTTCTTGGTAAGCGAGTTGACTACTCAGGACGTTCAGTTATCGTTGTTGGACCAGAACTTAAGATTTATCAGTGTGGTCTTCCTAAGGAAATGGCTATTGAGTTATTCAAGCCATTTGTTATGAGAGAATTAGTAAGGCGTGGTCTTGCTGAGAACATAAAGAAAGCCAAGAAGAGCGTAGAGCATCTTGAGACAGAAGTATGGGATGTACTTGAAGATGTTATCAAAGAGCATCCAGTTATGCTTAACCGTGCTCCTACACTTCACAGACTTGGTATTCAGGCATTTGAGCCAATCCTTGTAGAAGGTAAGGCTATTAAGCTTCATCCACTTGTTTGTACAGCTTTCAATGCCGATTTCGATGGTGACCAGATGGCGGTACATCTTCCATTGTCTGTAGAAGCTCAGGCAGAGTGTAGATTTATGCTTCTTTCACCTAACAACTTACTTAAGCCATCTGATGGTGGTCCTGTTGCTGTTCCTTCACAGGATATGGTACTTGGTATCTACTACCTTACACAGGAAAGACCTGGTGTTAAGGGTGAAGGTAAGATATTCAAGAGTGTTAATGAAGCACTTCTTGCTTATGAGAATGGAATTATAACACTTCATTCTAAGATTAAAGTTAAGATGACTAAGACTAATGCAGCTGGAGAAGAGATTTCAGGTGTTGTAGAGTCTACACTTGGTAGATTTATTTTCAATGAAATACTTCCTCAGGATTTAGGATATGTAGATAGAAGCAAGGAAGAGAATTTACTTCTTCCAGAAGTTGATTTCCATGTAGGAAAGAAACAGTTAAAGGATATTTTACAGCACGTTATCAATACACATGGTACAACAAGAACTGCTGAAGTTCTTGATGATATTAAGGCTATGGGTTACAAGTATTCTACTAGAGCGGCTATGACAGTTTCTATTTCGGAGATGACAGTGCCACCGGTTAAGAAGCAGCTTATAGCTGATGCTGAAAAGAAGGTTGAACAGATTAACATTAACTACAACAGAGGTCGTTCAACTGATGAAGAAAGATATAAGAATGTTATCAGAGTATGGCAGGAAACAGATAAGACATTGCTTGATGCACTTCTTTCTGGTCTTGATAAGTATAATAACATCTTTATGATGGCTGACTCTGGTGCCCGTGGTTCTAACCAGCAGATTAAGCAGCTTGCAGGTATGCGTGGTCTTATGGCAGATACTTCAGGTCATACAATCGAACTTCCAATCAAGTCTAACTTCCGTGAAGGTCTTGATGTACTGGAATACTTCATTTCAGCCCATGGTGCTCGTAAGGGTCTTTCAGATACAGCCCTTAGAACAGCCGATTCAGGTTACCTTACAAGACGTCTTGTAGATGTTTCTCAGGATCTTATTATAAGAGAGACTGATTGCAGCGTTGGTAAGATAATACCTGGTATGTATGTTTATTCATTTGTTAACGATAGAGCTACTAATTCAAGTGATGCCAAGGAAGATATTCTTGAGCCATTACAGGAACGTATTACTGGAAGATATCTTGCAGAAGATATCAAAGACCCGGCTACAGGAGAGATTATCGTTGCAGCTAACCACCTTGTAACTCCTAAGAGAGCTGCAGCTATCATTAAGACTGGTGTAACACAGGTTAAGATAAGAACTATTCTTACTTGCCGTTCACATATCGGTGTATGTGCTAAGTGTTATGGTTCTAACCTTGCAACAGGTCAGGCAGTTCAGATTGGTGAAGCAGTTGGTATTATCGCTGCCCAGTCTATCGGTGAGCCTGGTACACAGCTTACTATGAGAACTTTCCATACTGGTGGTGTTGCCGGTGATAACATTACTCAGGGTCTTCCTAGAGTAGAGGAACTTTTCGAGGCAAGAAAGCCAAAGAGCCTTGCAGTCCTTGCAGAATTCGGTGGTGTTGTTAGCTTCTCTAAGACAGAGAAGAAGACAGATATTGTAATTACTGATGATGAGGGTAACTCAAAAGCTTATCCTGTATCAAGAGATACAAGGGTTAAGGTTCAGGAAGGACAGGTTGTTGTTAAGGGTGAAGAAATCACAGAAGGTTCAGAGAATCCACATGATATCGTTAGAATCCTTGGTGTAAGAGCTGTTCAGGATTATATGCTTCGTGAAGTTCAGAAGGTTTATCGTATTCAGGGTGTTGATATTAATGATAAGCATATTGAACTTATTGTTAGACAGATGCTTAAGAAGATAGTTATTGAATCTGCTGGTGATTCAGATTTCTTACCTGGTTCACAGGTTGATACTCTTGAATTCACAGAGGTTAACGAAAAGCTTGAAGAAGAAGGTAAGAGAAAAGCAACTGGTACACCAATTATTCTTGGTATTACTAAGGCATCACTTGCTACTAATTCATTCCTTTCAGCTGCTTCATTCCAGGAGACAACAAAGGTTCTTACTGATGCAGCTATTAATGGTAAGGTTGACCCACTTATCGGTCTTAAAGAAAATGTTATCATTGGTAAGCTTATACCTGCTGGTACAGGTATGAAGAGATACCAGAATGTTGAACTTGACACAGCAGCAGCTTATGATGAGATTGAAGAGTCAGATGATGAAGTGTTAAGCTTTACTGAGGATTCAGATGAAACACTTGATTTTACAGAAAATGTAGATACATTAGATGCTGATGTCGAAGTTAGCGATGATGCTGATGTAACAGAAGATACAGAAGCGTAAGATAATAAATATAGAAGCCGTTATCCTTAGGAAAGCGGCTTCTTTTTTGTTTTATAAAATATCAATAACAAGGACAGCATAGTAATGTGATATTTTAGTAATATTTCTAATAATAAATTTTTGAAAAACTCTTGACGAATTTATTCTAAAAATATATACTAAATAAGCGTGCGAATAAGCAAGTTCTTATTTATGTACGCTGATTATATAAATGAGCAGTTTAATATGACAGGCTCACGCATTTTTCTTAGTGATTATACTAAGTGCAACCATTCATTATTCTAATTCCGGGAGGTGAAAAAGGAATGCCAACATTTAACCAGTTAGTAAGACAGGGAAGAAAGTCAACAGTTAAGAAGTCTACAGCACCAGCTCTTCAGAAGGGATATAACTCACTTCAGAAGAAGGCTACAGACGTATCTGCACCACAGAAGAGAGGTGTTTGTACAGCTGTTAAGACTGCAACACCTAAGAAGCCTAACTCAGCTCTTAGAAAGATCGCCAGAGTTCGTCTTTCAAACGGAATCGAAGTAACTTCATACATTCCTGGTGAGGGACACAACTTACAGGAGCATAGCGTTGTTCTGATTCGTGGTGGCCGTGTTAAGGATTTACCAGGTACACGTTATCATATCATCCGTGGTACATTAGATACTGCAGGTGTTGCAAACAGAAAACAGGCCCGCTCTAAGTACGGCGCAAAGAGACCAAAAGCTGCTAAATAATTTAGCAACATTGTGTATCACAAACAGAACTAAAGTAGGTTAGTGTTGGGATTAGACCTGCAGATGCAGGATTTCACTTTATGAATACAATTCCGCACGAACACATTAGAGAGACACATGTGAGTACCGATGAATTAATCCACAAATATCATGATTAAGGAGGGAAGTAACGTGCCACGTAAAGGACATACTCAGAAAAGAGACGTATTAGCAGATCCAATGTACAACAGCAAAGTAGTTACAAAGCTTGTTAACAGCATTATGTTAGACGGTAAGAAAGGCGTAGCTCAGAAGATTGTATACGGAGCATTTGCTACAGTAGAAGAGAAGACAGGAAGACCAGCTCTTGAAGTGTTCGAAGAGGCTATGAACAATGTAATGCCAGCTCTCGAAGTAAAAGCAAGACGTATCGGTGGTGCCACATATCAGGTACCAATCGAGGTTCGCCCTGATCGTCGTCAGGCTTTAGGCCTTCGTTGGTTAACAGCATTCTCACGTGCCAGAGGAGAGAAAACTCAGGCTGAGAGATTAGCTAACGAGATCATGGATGCAGCTAACAACACAGGCGCATCTGTTAAGAGAAAAGAAGATATGCACAAGATGGCAGAGGCAAACAAGGCATTCGCACATTACAGATTCTAGTTTCTGTAAGAAGCTTACAGCTTTGCTTTTGATTCATGCAGCGGACCGGATTTGTAACAGAGTCCGGTTGTGCATAGGACACTAAATATAGGAGGAAAAAACCTTGGCTGGAAGAGAATATCCACTTGAGAGAACCAGAAATATCGGAATTATGGCTCATATCGATGCTGGTAAGACAACATTAACAGAGCGTATTCTGTATTATACTGGTGTTAACTATAAAATCGGTGATACTCATGAAGGTACTGCTACCATGGACTGGATGGAGCAGGAGCAGGAAAGAGGTATCACAATTACTTCAGCCGCTACAACATGTCACTGGACAGAAGAAGAGTTCACAAAGCCGAAAAAGGGCGCTCTTGAGCATCGTATCAACATCATCGATACTCCTGGACACGTAGACTTTACAGTAGAGGTTGAGCGTTCACTCCGTGTATTGGACGGCGCCGTTGGTGTCTTCTGTGCAAAGGGTGGTGTTGAGCCTCAGTCAGAGAACGTATGGCGTCAGGCTGATACCTACAATGTACCTCGTATGGCATTCATCAATAAGATGGATATCTTAGGTGCAAACTTCTACGGAGCTGTTGACCAGATCCGTACAAGATTAGGAAAAAATGCTATCGTACTTCAGTTACCAATCGGTAAAGAGGACGATTTCAAAGGAATTATCGATCTTTTCGAGATGAAGGCATATATCTACAATGATGAGAAGGGTGACGATATCACAGTTACTGATGATCTTGGAGATATGGCTGATCAGGCTGCAGAGTACCGTACAGAGCTTATTGAGAAAATCTGTGAGTTAGATGACGATCTCATGATGCAGTATCTTGAGGGTGAGGAGCCATCTGTAGAGGATATGAAGAAGGTTCTTCGTAAAGCAACATGTGAGTGTACAGCAGTACCTGTATGTTGTGGTTCTGCATACCGTAACAAGGGTGTACAGAAGTTACTTGACGCTATTGTTGAGTACATGCCGGCTCCTACAGATATCCCTTCAATCAAGGGAACAGATCTTGAGGGAAATGAGGTTGAGAGACATTCATCAGATGATGAGCCATTCTCAGCACTTGCATTCAAGATCATGGCAGATCCATTCGTAGGAAAGCTTGCATTCTTCCGTGTTTACTCAGGAAAATGTAAGGCAGGTTCTTATGTATTAAATGCAACAAAGGATAAGAAAGAGCGTATCGGACGTATTCTTCAGATGCATGCTAATAAGAGACAGGAATTGGATGAGGTTTACTCAGGTGATATCGCTGCTGCTGTTGGATTTAAATTCACAACAACAGGTGATACAATCTGTGATGAGCAGCATCCGGTTATCCTTGAGTCTATGGAGTTCCCAGAGCCAGTTATCGAGCTCGCTATCGAGCCAAAGACAAAAGCTGGACAGGGTAAGTTAGGTGAGGCTCTTGCAAAGCTTGCAGAGGAGGATCCTACATTCCGTGCTCATACTGATCAGGAAACAGGTCAGACAATCATCGCTGGTATGGGTGAGCTTCACCTTGAGATCATCGTTGACCGTCTTCTCCGTGAGTTCAAGGTTGAGGCAAACGTTGGTGCACCTCAGGTTGCTTACAAGGAGACATTTACAAAGGCTGTTGATCAGGAATACAAATATGCTAAGCAGTCAGGTGGACGTGGACAGTACGGACACTGTAAGGTTCGCTTCGAGCCAATGGATGCCAATGGAGAAGAACTTTTCAAGTTCGATTCAGAGGTTGTCGGTGGTGCTATTCCAAAGGAGTACATCCCATCAATCGGCGAAGGTATCGAGGAGGCTACAAAGGCCGGCTCTCTTGGTGGATTCCCAGTAGTTGGTATCCATGCAACAGTATACGATGGATCTTACCATGAGGTCGATTCATCAGAGATGGCATTCCACATTGCCGGATCTATGTGTTTCAAAGAGGCTATGGCAAAGGCTGCACCTGTATTACTTGAGCCTATCATGAAGGTAGAGGTTACAATGCCTGAGGAGTACATGGGAGACGTTATCGGTGATGTTAACTCTCGTCGTGGACGTATCGAGGGTATGGACGATCTCGGCGGTGGAAAGATTGTACATGCATATGTACCACTTGCAGAGATGTTCGGTTACTCTACAGACCTTCGTTCTAAGACACAGGGACGTGGAAACTACTCAATGTTCTTCGACAGATATGAGCCGGTTCCAAAGAATGTACAGGACAAGGTGCTTGCTAACCACGCAAAATAATTGCAAATTAGCAAACAATTTATAGTACAAATGATGAAATATATACTATATATGGTATAAAAATCAAAAATAAAGGCATTTCCCCTTGAAAAAGGGGGATTTGCCGTAAAATTTACTTGAAAAAACTTTGATTATTTCGTATAATCAAAGCAGTCGGTAGATTATAAAAATAGCCCATGGGGCATAAAAGTTTAAGGAGGACGTTTCAAAATGGCAAAGGCTAAATTTGAAAGAACAAAACCACATTGTAATATTGGTACCATCGGTCACGTAGATCATGGTAAAACAACTTTAACAGCAGCTATTACAAAGGTATTAGCAGCTCGTGTTGCTGGTAACGAAGCAACAGATTTCGAGAACATCGATAAGGCTCCAGAAGAGAGAGAGCGTGGTATCACAATTTCTACAGCTCACGTTGAGTATGAGACAGAGAAGAGACATTACGCACACGTTGACTGTCCTGGACATGCTGACTACGTAAAGAACATGATCACTGGTGCAGCTCAGATGGATGGTGCTATCCTCGTTGTTGCTGCTACTGATGGTGTTATGGCTCAGACAAAGGAGCACATCCTCCTTTCTCGTCAGGTAGGTGTACCTTACATCATCGTTTTCTTAAACAAGTGCGATATGGTAGACGATCCAGAACTTATCGAGTTAGTAGAGATGGAAGTTACCGAGCAGCTTGAAGAGTATGGTTTCAATGATTGCCCAATCATCAAGGGTTCTGCTTTAAAGGCTCTTGAAGATCCTAACGGAGAGTGGGGAGACAAGATCATGGAGCTTATGGATACTGTTGATTCTTATATCCCAGATCCAGAGCGTGATACAGATAAGCCATTCCTTATGCCAGTAGAGGACGTATTCACAATTACAGGTCGTGGTACTGTTGCAACTGGTAGAGTAGAGCGTGGTACATTACATCTGAACGACGAACTTGAAATCCTTGGTGTTAAGGAAGATGTTCTTAAGACAGTTGTAACTGGTATCGAGATGTTCCGTAAGCAGTTAGACGAGGCTATGGCTGGTGATAACATCGGTGCATTACTTCGTGGTGTAAACCGTGACCAGATCGTTCGTGGACAGGTTCTTGCTAAGCCAGGTACTGTAACTTGCCATCACAAGTTCACAGCTCAGGTTTACGTTTTAACAAAGGATGAAGGTGGACGTCATACTCCATTCTTCAACAACTATCGTCCACAGTTCTACT
>OFMS01001660.1_pt1 | contig 13947 bp, 9 predicted proteins | sample 1541871 | NCBI WGS metagenome assembly OFMS01 (sample SAMN04209251, study PRJEB22552) | human gut metagenome | biome: gut; material: feces | host: Homo sapiens | place: USA: Oklahoma
TCCAGTTTGTACCAAGGAGCGGTTTGACCTGTTCAAACCATTTCCAAAGAATAACCTCATTTATTCCAAGATGATGCATGTCAAGAAAGATATAGAGTAAGGATAAAATATGACGACTGTACTTCATGACACTTAAACCATACTTTTTCGTACTGAGAGATTCAAGAAAACGGTCTATTTCACTCAAAGTAATCTTTTGCTGGTTCTCCGTACCTGTAATGATACTGTTATCGTTAAGACTAACAATCTGAGGAATCATCAACTTATTCAAGGCAATTGCCAATCCGTCACTACACAATCCTTTCGAAGAACAGTAGCGTAAAAATACATGGATCTGATCTTCATAAACATCTTTTGACTTTGAAGAACGATGATAATCATCAGCATGAAAATCTAACAATAGCTCGTAGTTTAACTGCGAGATACTGGTAATTGCACGTTTCTGGAGATAGTATAAAAATCTTGAACAGGAAATCCTGTACCGGCCATCTCCATATACATGTTGGTCATTATTAATAAAATCATCCAGTTCTTCTTGCAGTTCTGGAATAAGCATCGTATAGGCTGATGCATGTGGGCCAAGATGATCTGGCGAAACAGTACCAGATATGTAGACATCTTCCAGCTGATAAATACAGAGCCTTCTGCTCGTATACATCCTGTAAGTCCAAGCATTTTGGTTGTTTTCCAACCATGCCAAGGACTCTGATAAAGTATACGATGTATGAGTACTGGCGAGATATCTTCGGAGTTCCTTATAGCAAATGCGATGAGCACTTATGACAGATGCACTATAGCCATTTGTTTTCAGGAATTCCATAACAAGATTTACATGAATATCGTATTGATCCATAAAGAACCACCTCCTATATTTGATGGTTTTATTATGGAATATTTTTCTCGTTTTTGTTATCCCCATTTTAGGATATGAATTACCAGCTGTTAAACTACTTTCGGCAAAAGATGAGGATAAAAATAAACTGAGGATAAACTGAGTTATCTTCATATATGAATAACTTAGCGAGAATGCAATCAGACCATTCACTGTTGGCCGGAAAAACTGGCTGTTCAGTGCCAGTCCGAAGGGAGCTGCCTCTAGCGCTATTGTGTATACAATGGTTGAGATGGCAAAAGCGAATGACCTGAATACCTACAAATATCTGACATACCTCTTATCACAGCGACCAGACGCTAAAATGTCAGATGAACAGCTGGAACAGCTTGCCCCATGGAGCGAGACTGCGAAAGCGAACTGTCAAAACTAAACATAGAGCAAAACGCTTGCATCTATCATTTTGGTGCAAGCGTGATTCATGGGCAGCGTAGCAATATTTTGCGCTTACTCTTTATCAATAGCTTGAGGTTGAGTGCTTACATTATTTTGTGCTATATTAGCCCTTTCTCATAAGACTATCTTTTATACTTCGTAATGGTTTTGTTATTTTCCAACTGGTTGAAGATATTGCCTGTTCATATAATTGTTTATAATCATAAATACCTTTTAAGTCAATTTGCGTACTCTTTTTTCCTCTTAAATAATCCATCACTTTTCGTAATGGTTTTGTTATTTTCCAACTAGTCGACGATATTACTTCATTAAACAGGTGTTTAAATTTTGCTTGCTCAAAATCGCTTAAACAATTGCATTCACCATCTACTATACCTACGTTTAATTTCTTCAATTTTTCTATTAAATCCCATGTAAAATAATGTTTAAGTACTTCATATCTATAATTATATGATGACTTTTGAGCATCCTTATCTAACCAGTTTCCATCATAATGATGATTTGCAATACACATCCCGTCAGAAAAATTCACTGTCATCATATTTGCACTATATAGTTTAATATTTCCATTCAAAGTTTGCATTTTCCCATTTTTTACTAAATTGGTGTCTTTACTTAATATTTCAGTAATTCTCATAGGTATTGTCTTGGGAGTATCATTTACTCCTATACAAAACTCATCATTCTGATAACTAGTCATTATTTTATATATAAGATTGTGATGTGACACAGCACCAATAATTCCTGCATGAATAAAAATAGGAGTTTCAAATGCAAAAAATGCATTATGATATAAACAAGGTTCCAATGGCTTCATTAATTCCATGTCCGTATCTAAATAAACCCCTCCCATTTCATATAATACTTTTAGACGGAAATAGTCCGATACAAATGCCCATTTTTTATTTTCATACGCTTTTTTTACATAATCATTTTCATTAATGTTACAATTATCTTCATTCCATTCAATAATTTCAAAATCGGGTGCATACTTTTTCCAAGATTCTATGCACATTAAAATCAACTGGCTTTTTTCTCCCTTTCCGAACCAACAATAATGTATTACTTTAGGAATTTTGTCCAGTTTTCCAAAATTTAATAAATCGTCATTTTTAATAGCTTCTTCTATATATTCATTGTGTTCAAATTCATGCTTATGTAGTAAGTAATACTCTTGACTATATTTAGTAAATCTGTCCAAAAAATTGGTGCTAAAAAAATCAAGACTCCAATATACAGCATATCTTATTTCTTTTTTAAATAATAGATTTGATTCTTTTAAAATTCTGTTCCAACAATCATACACCCCCTTAAGCCTCTCATCACCTGATTTAATAGAAGTTATAGAACCGCTTCTTTGTCTATAATAATATAATCCTTGACTTAAATATGCTATTTTATTTGCATAGGTTAACCAAATCGGTATTGTTGCCAAGTCTTCATAAAAACCCCTAGGAAACGGTATTTCCCTAATTAAGTCTATATCAAAAAGCTTTGTAACTGCATTCACAACCCCATATTTTGTCGACTGTTTAATAATCTCAAATCTATCACTCTTTTTAGTCAAGCTATGAACATACTCTTTTTTTCCATCTTCCCAAAATGCAATATAATCACAAATAATACAGTCTGCTTTTTCTTTCAAAGCAAATTTATATAGCTTTTCATACATTTTTAAATCGACAACATCATCCGAATCCACAAAACCTACATACTTTCCCCTTGCCTTTTTTATCCCATAATTTCTGGCCATACCAAGTCCAGAATTTGGTATTGAAAATGCGCGAATCTTATCGGAAAATCTATATACATAATCATCAATAATTTCTTGAGAACGATCTGTCGAACCATCATTAATAACAATAATTTCGATCTCATCTAATGATTGTTCAACCAATGTATCAAGACATTCAGCCAAATAACTCTCCATATTATATACTGGAACTATTATAGACACTTTGGGATTATCTTTATAAACATTATATTCCATGTATTTTTCACTCATCTCCTCTGGCCCATCAAACAACTCAATCAGCTGTCGCTTTATACGTCTATTGTCATACTTATAAGTCTTTAAATATTCCTTTTTCTTTTCATACTCAAATGAATTCTCTATGATTTTCTCCAATTGATCTATAATAGCAAAAAGATTATTATCAATTATCCAACCACCTTGTACATCAAAAATCTCATCTACTCCCGTAGATTTTGTTGCCAATACTGGAGTTCCTGATAACATTCCTTCAACTACAGTCAATCCAAATCCTTCATATTCTGACAACAAACCAACAATATCTGCATGTCGCATATATGCATATGGATTTTCTCTATAACCCAAAAATTTTACGTTATTAAGATTATATTTCTTGCAACGTTCTTTTAATTCCTCATATTGATAACCTTTTCCCAAAAAGAACCAATTTATATTTTTTTTATCCTTTAAAATCTTCGCTACATCGATCGCTCTATCATATGCTTTTTGCGGTTCAAGTCTTCCCACTAGCAAAACATTTAATTCCTCTGGCTTCTTATTAAATATTTCCTCATCTATATCTTCTAAAGATTTCTGTTTTATCTTTTTTTCTTCTACCAAATTATATATGGTTTTGCATTTTTTCTCATACTCTGGAAATATTTCAACAAAACCAGCCTTTGCTCCTTCTGAAACAAACACAAAACAATCAAAGTTTTTATATATTTCTCTTTCCTTTATCAAGTCGGCATCTATTTTTTGTGTCCAATATTTATAATCAATATGAATCCATTGTATTTTTTTTATCCCCGTTAATTGGCATACTTTCTCTTTAAAAATAGAATTTTCAAATGGTACAATCACATAATCAAATCCTTTATATTCTTCTTTCTCAAGAATTTCTATCCTTTCATTCAAATAACTCAATGTTTCTTTATTCGCCTTTACCGGAGAAAAAATTGATACGTTTATTTCATTTTCACACCAAGTATTTGCTATATTAAACGTAACAAAATGTGCACCTCCTCTATAGTTAATATCATCCATTACAATTAATACTTTCTTCATCTTCCCCTTATATGATGTTCCTAGAAGCAAAAACAACATATTCCTTTCATTTTTATTATTCTGTGTTTTAATACATTGAGATATTATGAACTTTTTATTTTTTCCTGTCACTTGACCACTCAACAGGGATATTTGCCACTACTTTTATTTAAATTGTTTATAAGTAGTATATTTTCGTTTTTCACTCTAAATACTTACTTCAGCCACATCTATGATGGCTTCTATCTACTGCTTTCCAATCTTATTTATCCTGATCAGAACAACATCATCATAGATCTTGAATCAATGGAACTTTTTACCAATTTTCTTGCCATTTTAAATTTTTAGGTATGTCTTATCAATCTCTAATCAATTTGCTTTATGCAAAAATACCATTCACAATACTAAACACTATATTATAATCCTACAAACTAAATAATTTTTTACTTATTGTACAATTGATTTTTCATAAATAGTCATCTACTTTTCTTTTTATATAGCTTAATTATAATACAAAGACCACTATATAATATACCATATATAAGTAACCATGTTGCTCCAAATGATATCTCTCGCCAAACAATATTAGTATTTCTAGGAACATCTATAGAATACACTATATTATCTCCATCCTTTTTATACAAATCAATAACTTCAGTATCACCATTAGTACTGTCAACACTCACTATTCCAGACCACTCGTGCCTAATAAATTCAATTCGTATAACACCTGCTTTTATAAAAGAAAACTCTAGAATTGATTCTTTGTCTTTCGGAACTGCATATAAATATTCTGTACTTTTATCATAAGTCCATGCATCATCGTGCCATACTGTACTTAAATCCACTCTTTTATTATCTACAGTTATTTCCGAAATCCATATTTCTGTTCCTTGTGAATTTTCATTTTTTTCTCCGGTTGCAGTAATATACACAGTGAATTCATCTTGTGGAAATGTTATAAGCATATCCTCCCTACAAACCCATGCCAAACAACCAGAAATAATAATTAACAATACCCTAATACCTACACTAAATTTTATGTTCATCTTAAATATCAAATAAATAATAATTGATAGCATTAAAATAAAATACAACATCACAAATAGAAATTGCCATTTTCCTGCAATATAATTATTCACTAAAAATTTTTCTGTTCCATAAAAAGCCAACAACATAACTATTAAAATATTCATTATAGGTTTTAGTTGCTTCATTCAATACACCTTCTTCCTATCTATGCTATTTAATTAAATTTTCAATTTTTCCTAATAACTCTTGATTATGTAATTTATATTCCATCACAGATTGATCCTTAATATTCTTTTGTAATGCTTCCAACTTCGAAGAGCTCAACGATATATATAACATACTTCTCTCATATCGACTCACCTGCTCAGCAATTCCCCCAACTCTCGGTGCAACCACTCCAATCCCCAATACCATAGCTTCATCGATAGTAACCGGCGTTCCTTCATATTTGGACAGCAATACCAACATATTGCATTTAGCCATCACCGGATAGGGATTATTTAAATGTCCCAGAAACTGTACTTGATTCTCTAATCCCATCTCTCGACTTTTCTTTTCCATTTCCAACCGTTCCGGGCCATCGCCTATGATATACCACATAAACGAAGTCTTTCTTTGCAGTAGCTGAACTGCCAGTTCCAGAACTTTGTCTATCCGCTTTTCACGATCAATCCTTGCCACAGTTACCAAATTTAAACAGTCTGATTTTATATCTACTGGGCACTCTTCACTGGACAGCTTAAGAATCCTGTCTCCATCAATCAAATTAGGAATAACCACCGTCTTCTCTGCCACTTCAGGAACCTTCTCTATCAACCCCTGTCTGCAATGATTGGATAACACTACAATCTGATCAAAATGGGGATAAATTTTGTGATCGTTTTTAGTAACAGCCCGACTCCATTCAGAAAATTCACTCCACCGGGCATAATCAGTATGAATCCACTGGATTTTCTTTGGATGTTCCAGTTTTGACACCAATCTCCGCAGCTTAGACGCTTCACTGACAACAATTACTGTATCAAACTGTTCCATAACTGGCTGTAGCTTTCGTTTAATCTGATGTTCAAAATACATATCCCCTAAACCGCAGCGAAGGCTAAAAGCATACAAAATACGGGAACATTTCTGCCAAAAGGAATATTCATGATTCCTCAAGGCCTGTTTAAACGAAGCCGCATAAATCTCTGTAATTTTCCATATACAGGGGTCCAGCACATGATTCTGATCTAAAAAATCCAAGGGTTCCCTCGGTGCAGCTAACGACAGCAGATAAATATCATAATCCTTTTGCAGCTGTTTCATTTGAAGTATCGTAACCGCCTTGGCCCCACTGTTATAGTTAATATCATCAATAATATATAATATCTTTTTCATAATCTTCAGCCTTCCAACAGATGTTCAAACTCTCCTGCTCCAACATCATCAATACTCTCTTTTATCAAGTTTTCTCGAATCCGTCCTTGAAGCTCCAAATCCTGCAAAAAACTGGCGATTTTATCTGCAATTCCGGACGCGTCAAATGGTGTAATAATTCCGTTTTCTCCATCCTGAATCTGTTCCTTTGCCCCAGATGTGTTCGTTGCAATGACAGGTACTCCTAAAATCTTAGCTTCGGATATGACAAGAGACCATGATTCATGGTCAGACAAAACCATAACTGCCTTAGCCCGCTTCATATATCGGTAAGGATTGTTGTCTGCACCACACAAAATAAAATCATTCTGAAGGCGATACGCTTCTAAAAGCCGCATTACCTCTCTATATACGGTTTTATCTACAGTAGATCCTACACAAATCCACTTAATTGGAATCCCTTTATCCTTCAATATACGCATAACTTCTATTTGTCTAGGATAGTTCTTTTCTCCTCTAAGATTTCCTACACTTAACAAATATCCACTTTCAGAACAAGGTAAACTCACTTGTTCTTCTGCCTTATCCAAAATTGCCTTTCTATTTAAAAAATTATGAATTACCATAGATTTTTCTTTCATCTGCGGACACCGTTCAACAGAACTGCAGCGTGAAGTTTCTGAAGCAAAAATATAGCCAGATATATCTTTATCATACCGCACTAATTCCTCTTTATTAACAAAATCCGCTTTATCTAAATCTATATGGATCCACACATACTTCTTCTTTGCCGTAACTTTTCTGGCTATAAATGCAGGAGAAAGCCATTCTCCAAAAGAAATGGCTATATCATAGTTTTTGTGCCTTACAAAATCAGATGCTACCCGTCCATACGTCTGGATATGAAACAAACGTCGATACACTTTTTCAATAAACTGTTCTACGTTAAAGCTTGCTGTTTTATTTTTTACCACATCAAAAACTGAAATCCATGCTGGAATTTCTCCTATCAATGATGTCGCATCCTGATATTCAATCTGATTCAATACTAAAAAATCCACTTCATATTTCTCTGGATCCAAAATTTGAAACAAATTTAACAAGGATGATTCTGCACCACCCTTATAAAATTGTGTAATTACAAATAACAGCCTCTTTTTCATAAATTCTCTCTTATATCTTCTCATATGCGGAACATACTGTTTCCGTGTCGCCAAACATTACCACCTGACCGTGATCTAACCACAAGACTTTATTGCAGATATTACGTACCTGCTCAACAGAATGTGAAACAAACAGGACTGTCGTTCCTGCTCCGATGATTTCTTTTGTTCTGGCAAAGCTCTTTTCCTGAAATTTAAAATCACCAACAGCAAGTACCTCGTCCAAAATTAAAATATCCGGAATATTCATCGTTGCAATTGCGAATCCCAGCCTGGCCTTCATACCAGAGGAAAAATTTTTAAGTGCTGTATTTGTAAAGCCCTCTAACTCTGCAAATTTAATGATATCATCATATCTGGACATCATATACGATTTGGAATATCCAAGAATAGAACCATTCAACAAAATATTCTCTTCCGCTGAAAGATCATCATCAAATCCGGCCCCCAACTCAATCAATGGAGCAATGCTTCCCATTGTGGTCACTTTACCTTCTGTAGGTTTTAATACTCCTGCAATAAGCTTTAAAAGTGTACTTTTTCCAGAACCATTTAGTCCGACAATCCCTAAAGAGTCTCCCTTTTCTAATTGAAAAGAAACATTTTTGAGTGCCCAAAATTCATGGAACATCAATTCATGTTTCATCATTTTTATGATATATTCTTTAATATTATCCACTTTTTCCTGGCTCATATTAAACATCATAGAAACGTTTTCTACTTTTACAATTGCATTTTCCATTACTTTTCCTCTTCACTAAATATATAAAATGAAATTATCTTGTTTTCTGTAAAATACACAAATTCCAATTATCAACATTATAATACTCATTAACAGACATACAAAATTTTCTATTATACCGGGAACAACGCCATGTAAAATTAAATTTCTCATATAATCAATATAGTGATATAACGGATTCAGCTGCATCAGCTTTCTCGCAAAATCCGGCAAAATTTCAATGGGATAAAAAACGGGTGTAAAGTAATTCCATGCAAGCAAAAGAACCGAATAAAAGTATGCAATATCTCTAAAATAAACAGTTACCGCAGACAACAGTAATCCAAGTCCCAGAGAAAAGATAAAAGCATACGCAATCGGAATCGGAAGCAACAACAGCGTTGGCAAAAACGGTACTCTTAATATAATCATAACCAAAAACATTGCTATTAAAGAGAACATTAAATTTACTAACGCTGATCCGGCTTTTGAAAGCGGAAACAAATATTTAGGAATATATACTTTTTTCAGCAATGAGGCATTCCCGATAATTGCATACGTACAATTGTTGGTAATTTCTGAATTAAGTGTAAAAATAAGATTACCTGCCAAAAAATACACCGGAAAATTTTTAATTGTAGATTTAAACAGTGTCGAAAAAACAATCGTCATGACTATCATCATTAAAAGCGGATTCAATACCGTCCATAACATTCCCAAAAAGGACTTCCGATACCGCACTTTTATATCACGGGATACAAGATTATACAATAAATCTTTATATTGAAAAAATACGTTTATTCTAACTTTTATACTTTTTAACATGTTCATTAACTCATCATTTCCTTCTTATATATTAAACTTAATTTTTCAGCATATTCTTTTGGAGTTGTAAACCCTTCCGCCCGTTTCAACGCTCTCATTTTCCAGATTTGATACAGATCTGAATCGCTCAGTAATTTCTGAATTTTTTCCAAAAAATCATCTGGGCTATTACAGAGTTCTTCTGCTTTTGCTCCAAACAATTCTGTGACACCACCTGTTTTTGTTGATAAAACAGGAATCCCTAAAATATTGGCCTCCGCTGCAACCAGCCCATATCCCTCCCATCCAGATGTCATACATAATAATTTTGACATTCTCATATACAAATAGGGATTTTCCTGAAATCCCAAAAGTTCAATATTGGACTGCAAGCCTTTCTGTTTAATTAGTTCCTGACACACCTTCTCCAAATCACCCGTTCCAACCATAGCACACTTTATTGATCTTCCCGACTGTTTCAGTTTTCCTACAATTTCAATAAATATTTGTGGTGCTTTCTGTTCAACAAGACGCCCCACAAATAATAGATCATATATTGGAACCTGCTCTTTCCCCCCCATATCTAAAATTCTTTTCTTATCTATCGGATTACCTACAATACTCATCTTCGCTTGAAACATATCAGAAAATATCAGATTATGATACGCCTCTCCTGACACTGCCAAAATCCTTGCAATCCTGCGTTCCATACATACATAGGCTGCTGTTCTCAGATTCCATTTTCTGGCCCATGGCGGATCATAATGCAGATGAGATATAACTCTATATTTCCCACATAATGCACACATCACAGTAGCTGAAAAATCATGTGCATGTATTATATCTGGCTTTTCCTGCTCAAGTACTTTCTTCAACTTCTCATATTTAAATTCACTTAATAGACAAAATGGTACCTGTTCCTGCTCTAATTTTTCTCGAATTGGCCCTTCTGTAGCAATATATACAAAATCAAATTCACCCTGAATACTCTTTATGATGGTCAATACCACATTTTCAGCTCCAGAATAAATAGAGGACTTCAATACATGGGCTATTTTTTTCTTATTTATTCTATTCATTTCACTTTCCAGCCATCTATTAGATATTCTCTTCTTTCTTTTCTGTGCTCACACCCTCCGTGCTCTCTTTTAAAAGCATAATCTTGGGCGTCATCAAAATTAATTTCAAATCAAGGAGCAATGAGTATTTACGAATATACATCAAGTCAAGCTTTAATTTATCATACGATGTCGTATTATATTTTCCATATACCTGGGCAAATCCTGTAAGCCCCGCCTTTACCTTCAATCGATATGCAAATTCTGGAATAGTCTTCTGGATTTCCTCTGCTAATTCAGGTCGTTCCGGGCGCGGTCCCACTAAAGACATATCGCCTTTTAAAATATTCAAAATCTGAGGAAGCTCATCCAAACGAGTGGCTCGCAGAATTCGTCCAATCGGTAAAATTCTGGGATCTTTTTCTGATGCAAGTACTGCACCAGTCATTTTTTCTGCATTTACAATCATAGTGCGAAATTTATAAATCATAAAATGCCTTCCATCTTTAGTAAGTCGCTCCTGTTTATAAAACACAGGTCCGCCATCTGTACACTTAATTCCTATAGCAGCAATGAAAAATATCGGCGAAAAAATCATCAACATCAGGAAAGAAATTATAATGTCTTCAGCCCTTTTGAACCACTGCTGTTCAATACTAAGTCCCATATTGCGTGATAACATAAGCGGAGTGTCGAATATTGTTAATTCATCCGAAGTTCGCAGCAGCACATCTGAAATTTTGGGAACACTATAAGTGCGAATTTCTGACATATAACAATATTTCAGAAGCAAATTCCTTTCATGAGATGGCATATCTCCCAACACAACTGCATCATATTGGTCTATTTTCTTTTTTATATCTTCCATTCTGCTTTTGTAGGAAATCACTTCACAAATCTGGTATTTATCATCTCTGGCATTCATTTTATCCCTGAGGTGATAATCTTTCCTATCGCCTTCCACGAAAATCATTTTTCTTGGAGGAAACATATTGCGATAACCTGTTTGAAAAAGCATTGTCCAAATTATAATAAAAGCTATTTCAGCCAATGTCATTGGAAGCAAATAAATCGGATTTACCAGACGTCTGTCAATTACTGCAATTTGAAGATACGTTACAATATTAGTAAACAAAACGGATATAATCTGTGAATAAATAAGGTTTCCGTTTTTTAAATAACCAATTTTAAAACCTCCATATGTACTCATAAAAAACGCAAGGAGAATTCCATATATCAGCACCATCATCCAATTACCTCTTCGGTAAAATGGAGCCTGAAGTATAGTTTCATTATAATAGCCGCTCCATACAACCGCATAAAGCAGACACAATCCTAAAAGCATGATAACTGCAAAGCTCAATTTTATCAGACGTTTATATCGTTCTCTTATCTTACTATCTCTCATAATTCACTCAATTCTTACTCCATATCACATAGGAGATTTTTATATAATAAGGCATAATAAACCTTTGTACAGTATAGCATCTAATACCCTTTTTCGCAACTTGACAATAGCCGAAAAGCCTTGGAAAACCTTTAATATTTTATTAAAAGAGCCATATTTTCCCACTGAGCAGCAGCCATTTTCCTCATTGCCATAACAAAATAAGATTGGCGCCTCCAACTTTGTCAGGGCACCAATCTTTAAATTTTCTTACTAATTCTGTTTTTTTCTGAACACTGCTATTCCCATCATGATCATTAAAAACATAATAGGCGTTACAATAGGCACACTAATATTGACAACAGCCTGTGTACAATAGCATATTGCGGCAAAAGCCATAGCCATTACAACTGGCTTTTTTAAACCTTCCCGGATCATTTTTACAAAAGAAGTTCCAAGGAATGCCAGATACGCAGTCAGTCCCACAGCGCCAATGGTCACAAGATACTGCAGATATTCATTATGAACATTTTCATATTTCTGGCTCGTAGTATTTAGCATATCATCCCAGAAATTCTGAACTGTAATTACGCCAAATGTATCCGGACCATGGCCAAACAATTTATGACTCAGCGGAAAATCACGATAAATCTCCCTTGCGATTCTCCATACATACCCTCTTTCTGTTCCCCAGGAATCATTCATTACCACATAATTTGCAATAGAACCATATCGCTCGCTGTTTCCGGCTATGTTCGCATCATACAGTACAAATACAATCCCCAATACCCCAAGAACTACCAGTCCAAGCCACAAATACCATAAAATACGGCTTTCTGCTCTCTTCTGTCCCTGCTGTTCTGTTCTGCTGTTATAGATATACACCCCGGCAGTCAACGCCCATAGAAACAGAGCAATCGCCCATAAACCAGGTATACGGGTAAATAAATTGAAAATACCGCTGATTTCCTGAACACGCTCGCCAAATGTATGCTCAATCCAGTCAATCCCTAAGAGAACCGTCACAAACGTAGCAAGAATTGTGGTATATGAATAGACTCCCTTTCTGCTTCTGAAAAGATACAACGGCAGAAAACCTAACAAGGCAAATAATGTTAAATATGCATTATCACTGACTCCCATGATCAGCGCCATGAATGCAAATGTCATACAGATGTAATACCATATTTTGCGCTTTATATCCTTCTCTGTGGCAAACATAACTGCGCCTGCTCCCATAGGAAGTGCAAGATATGCCGTATATGTGTTAATATTTCCAATCGTGGATACAAAGATATTATAATCATCCTGAGAGATCTCTTTTTTAAATCCCAGCGGATCCAGGTTGAAGAAATGCAGAATCCCCAAAAGACAGACGATCAATCCAGCTCCTAAGAATACATCCATATACCATCTTTTAAATTCCAGACACCGGGTTACAAGAAAATAGCATATTGTATATAATAAAATCAAAAATAGTCCGCAGTACCGGCCTTCATTTCCCCAAAAGGACTCGTAAAGATATTCTGACTGCAGGGTAGAAATGACTGCTGACAATGTGAACGCAATCATAGCCCAGTCTACAATCGTGAGAGATGATATTTTTATCTCGCTGCGTATCGTCTTCATCACTTCACCGCCATAAAGAAGTCTGTCCCGGCGAATATAAACAAACGCTGCAATAGCTGTAAATACTGCCATTCCGATAATCATTGCACAGTAATAATAATATTTTACAACCAGAATATTAAAATAATAATCCTGATATATGATAGGAAGCCCTGCCAGAATCAGAAGTGTAAATGCACCGACAATCCTGCTGTTTGTCTTACGCCATTCATCTCTGAACTGACTGATCTGCGCCTCCATTGAATACAAACTTTGATTTTGTTCCATCTTTAACCTCTTTTCGACTTTACTTCTGTGTGGTATATTAATTTTCACGTTGTACAGTATATCATCTTGCCCTTAAATACGCAATGTATATGGTGCTTTCTTCTTGTGATTTTCCTTGTATTTTCTGTACTCCAAAAGCCTTCTTCCACCCCTCTCTCACTATGTGACGATAATTTTCCTTATCGGAAGTATAATCTACTCGTAATGCAATTAAGGAATTTCA
>OFMS01001677.1_pt1 | contig 13754 bp, 12 predicted proteins | sample 1541871 | NCBI WGS metagenome assembly OFMS01 (sample SAMN04209251, study PRJEB22552) | human gut metagenome | biome: gut; material: feces | host: Homo sapiens | place: USA: Oklahoma
TACAAGGATAATGCACCTCACAAGATATGCCAGTATATATATGAGGTTTCTAACTCATTTAACGGATTTTATCATAACACAAAGATTCTTGCAGAAGAGGATAAGAAACAGCAGGAAAGCTATATTGCATTAATCACACTTACTAAAGAGATACTTGAAACTTGTATTGATTTATTAGGTATACAGTGTCCTGACAGAATGTAGAGATTGGAGATATTATATGAAGTTATTATCATTTGCAATTCCATGTTATAATTCAGCAGCATATATGGAAAAATGTATCAAATCATGCCTTGCAGGTGGTGACGATGTAGAGATAATAATTGTTGATGATGGTTCAACAAAAGATGATACATTAAAGATTGCCAAGGAATATGAAGCAAAATATCCTAACATAGTCAAGGCTGTACATCAGGAGAATGGTGGACATGGACAGGCTGTTAATACAGGTCTTGCCAATGCCACAGGGATGTTCTTTAAGGTTGTAGACAGCGATGACTGGGTTGATGTTAAAAGCTATAAGAAGATATTAACTAAGCTTAAGAGCTTTGTTGAGGAAGATGACCTACCAGATATGCTTATTGCGAATTATGTATATGAAAAGGTTGGTGCTAAGAGAAAGAAAGTCATTCACTATGAGAATGCACTTCCAGTTGACAGAATGTTTGGATGGGATGAGATGGGACACTTCAAGGTAGACCAGTATATTCTTATGCACTCAGTAATATACAGAACACAGCTTATAAAGGAATTTGGTCTGAAGCTTCCTGAGCATACATTTTATGTAGATAATATATTTGTATTTGAGCCATTGCCGGTTGTTCAGAAAATGTACTATATGAATGTTAATTTCTACAGATATTTTATTGGAAGGGAAGACCAGTCAGTTAATGAAACAGTTATGATTTCAAGAATTGACCAGCAGTTAAGAGTTACAAGACGTCTTATAGATTCATATCTTGGCAATAAGCCTGTCAATGAAAGATGCAGAAAGTATATGGTGACATATCTTAGAATTATGATGGAAGTATCATCAATATTTCTGATTATATCAGGCACAGATGAGAACCTTGTTAAGAAAAAGGAACTTTGGAAATATGTTAAGGATTCAGATTCCAAGCTCTATAAAGAGTTAAGATACAGCATACTTGGCAATACAGTTAATCTTCCGGGCAAAGTCGGCAGAGGAATATCTAAGACTGGTTATAAAGTAATGAATAAACTTATTGGATTTAATTAAAATGGCGTGTGCAGAAATGAGGGAATACTATGATATTAGATTTGTTTAAACTTGACGGAAAAGTAGCAGTTGTCACAGGTGCTAACACAGGTCTAGGACAGGGAATGGCAGTAGCTTTAGCTCAGGCAGGAGCTAAGGTTCTTGGCGTTGCAAGACGTTCCTGCGAAGATACTAAGAATAAGATAGAAGCAGATGGCGGCGTGTTCGCAGAGGTTATAGCTGACCTTTCAGATATGGCTTCAATAGATGTAGTTATGAAAGCAGCAATTGATACATATGGCAGAGTGGATATTCTTGTTAATAATGCGGGAATTATTAAAAGACAGGATGCAATTGAATTCACAGAGGAGAATTGGGATTCGGTAATTCAGGTTAATCAGAAAATGGTATTCTTCTTAAGTCAGGCATTTGCTAAGCAGCTTATGAAGCAGGGAGAAGGCGGAAAGATAATTAATGTATGCTCAATGCTTTCATATCAGGGTGGAATAAGAGTTCCGTCATACACAGCAAGCAAGAGTGCAATTATAGGCTTAACAAGAGCGTTAGCCAATGAATGGGCAAAGTATAACATTAATGTAAATGGAATTGCACCAGGATATATGGCAACTAATAACACAGCACAGTTAAGAGATGATGCCGACAGAAGCGAAGCTATTCTTGACAGAATTCCGGCAGGCAGATGGGGCACACCACAAGATATGGAAGGTGCAGTAATATATCTTGCATCTAAAGCCTCAGACTACGTCAACGGCTTTACTCTGGCAGTAGACGGCGGCTGGTTGGCAAGATAAAACAAGAAGTTAGACTTATAGGAAAAAGTGTTGATAGAAAGCACAACTTATAAAAACAGGCAGACTTTAACGAAGTTTAGATGTTAAAGTCTGCCTGTTTTCTCATAATTAAACATATTTAATCCGTGTCTACATTTATAAATTTGGTGTAAGCACATTTTCTTTTATATTATAACATAAACAATACGATAACTATTCAGTGTCCGCTACGGCTACAAGTAGCGGACACATAAGCGGCGGTAATATAGTAAAACTACACAACGTCCGTATGAGCCTAGTACGCTATCCTGCACTTATTTCTATCTACATGCTCCATAATAAATCCGCCCACATTCTTCTTGATATTCTCAGGCATATCATTACTATTAAGCATTACAACCATTTGCTTCCCATTAAACAACATATAATATCCATATTTGAAATATACAGTTGTGAATTGTTCCCATTCGTAAGTATATATTAAATTATGGTCTGGGATATCAGCAAGTATCGCGTTATCCATTAATGTTATTGTGCAGGGAGCATCTTCTGATGCATCTCTGTGCTTCAAGTGGTAATTAACGCTTGATTTGAACTGGAATGCAAATATGTATATAGGATAGAACCAGCATATTGCATATATAATTAATAAAAATGTGTTGTATCTGCCAGAGGCAAGCATAATTATTGAAATAACGGCAGGAACCCACGAAAGTATAAGTTCGATAGGGTTTCTTAAAAATCTGTTCCAGAATACAATCTTTTTGTAATCATTGCCTGAAGCTTTCAGGGTAGTATTATATTTGTAAATATTATCCATAAATTCTCCTGTTCTTACATAGTAATGTGCTGCAATATTTTAATTGAGTGTTCTGCATATACCAGTTGGAAAACACTTGCAGAATGAGTTCCTAAAATCTGCATAAAAACATAATATTCATAATATCACGCATAGTTTAATAAAACAAGTGAACTACCACTAAGCTAAAGCTTACAGGCTTCTTGCTTCAACGTCCTCGTAACCTACTAACTCCACAAGCGTAACTTCGGGCTGAACCATCCCTAGTTGTATTTTGTTATGCAGAGAGTAGTCTGAGTCCCTCTGCTAATATATTCTGACTTGCATTGAGGTCTCTATCATGTTTTGTCCCACATACAGGACACGACCATATTCTTACTGCAAGATTTTTTACATCTGTATTCTTATATCCACAGCACCCACACAACTGACTGCTCGCATAGAATGTATCGACCTTTATATACTGACGATTGTTCCATTCAGCCTTGTATTCTAATTGTCGTGTTAGTTCATACCATGAGCAGTCTGCTATTGATTTTGCAAGGTTGTGATTTTTTATCATATTGGATATTGCCAGATTTTCACTTACTATCACTTGGTTATCGTTGATTAGTTTATGTGAGATTCTATGCAGATTATCTTTTCTGATATTTGTAATTCTTTCATGGCATCTTGCTATCTTTCGTTTCATTTTATAGAAATTGGCACTGCCTTTTTCCTTATGTGCAAGCTGACGTTGTAATTTTACCAACTGTTTTTCGTATTTCTTTAATGTCTCAGGGTTTTCAAACTTATCTCCATTTGATGTGATACATAAATCTTTAATTCCTAAATCCAGTCCAACCTTATTATCAGTATGTGGGAACTCGATATGCTCTGTTTCTACAAGTATTGACACATAATACTTTCCACTGGGTACTTGTGAAACTGTAACACTCTTTATTGTACCAATAAATCCACGATGCTGTTTTACCCTTACATATCCAATCTTAGGTAACTTTATGCATTTCCCAACAATCGCAACTGAACCTTTCTGATTGTTTGTTGTATAGGCTTTGTGGTTGTTCTTTTTGCTCTTGTATTTAGGAAAACCCACTGATTTATCACGAAAAAAATTGCGATATGCACTCTGTAAATTCATCTGTGCATTTGCAAGTGCTAATGAATCAACTTCTTTCAGCCATGGAAATTCCGATTTATACTTTGCAGGAGTAACAGATAAAGATTTACCTGTTTCCTTGTAACAGGCTATCTTTTCAGCAAGCATACGATTATATACAAAACGCACACAACCGAAAGTTCTGGCAAAATATTCTCTTTGTTCTTTGTTTGGATATAATCGAAATTTATATGCTTTTTGAACCATAGCTTATCCTTTCTCTGAAAGTTCTTTTTCCAGTTCTAAAATCCGTTCCATCATACCAATGATATATGGTGGGGGGGGAGTCCGTCTTTCGTGCTCCCAATCCTGTAATGTTGCTGCAGGTATGCCAATATAATTTATCCATAAGCATACCGCCTTTCTAAATATACTTATATTATAAGACATTGCCACATAATAGTCGACCATAATTTTACATTTACCCTTGGTTTTCGATATATTCCTTTGGAATTTTTTCACTGACATTTCCAACTGAACATACAAAATATCCATCCGTCCAAAAGGAATGTTCTTTCCAAAAGCATTTAGAAAGATTTCCATTCGCCCATGACAAATCTCCTTTATTTGATTTATCGGTAATGGACGATTGTTTTAGAACAATCTGTTTATGACTGACGCATTCATCCACTCAGCTAAAGCTAACTGGATTTCTGCTAAATTACCTTTAAAAATTGAATTCCATTTCGTATGTAATTTAAAAAATATATAAAAACAGTTCCCAAACTGGTATAAATATTATATAATTAGTCTATGTAAAACATTCTGGAGGCAGGAGTTTTGGGAGAGACTAATAAGAAGTTTGAAGTGTTGTCAGAGTTGATAGAAAGCCTTGAGTCAAGAGATACATTTCAGCATACAGTAGAACTAATATTACATAAGACTATAGCATACATTAATGCTGATTGTATTGCATTGCTTCAGAAGGGTTCAGATGATGAATGGACAGTAATTGCATCTGAGGGTGAATGTATAGAGGAAGTTAAGAAATGCGATGTTATGGCACTGAATGGTGAGAACAGCATAAGCGTTCCTATTAGGATTAATGACATAGATGCTATGCATTTTGTCATATATGATAAGAACAATATAAAGCTATGGTCCGATAATGAGGACAATATGCATTTTATATATGATGTTACAGGTATTATTCAGAGTATTGCCCAGATGAGAGTAACTAATAATTCACTGCTTTCATCATATGAAGTCTTAAAGGATATTCTTAATAACATAGGTTCAGGTATTATTGTATGTGATACTGCTACAGGCAATATTCTGTTTGAGAATAAGGTGGCGGCTGAGTCGAAGGAGATTAAAGATACAATAAAAGAATGTATGCAGGATATTCTTGTACCGACAGAAGAAGATGTAGAGAAGACACTTGAAGAATATATTAATAATGCTGAGGGCAATAATATTGATGGATATTATGATTTTTCTGATTATACAAGAGAATACATAAGACCTGTGGAGAAGTATAATGCTGAGTCAGGTCTGTGGTTTGAAGTAAGATTTACCAAGCTTATATGGATAGATGCAAGTGAGGTGATTGTATGTACAGCTTCTGATATAACACAGAAGAAAAAGAATCAGCAGAAGATTGAATTTCAGGCACATAACGATTTCCTTACCGGTCTTTATAATCGTATGAAGTGTGAGTCAGACTTAAAGACTATAATTAACGAAGCTATAAGAGATGGTGTTAAGGGTGCGGTTTTGTTTATCGACCTTGATGATTTCAAGCACATTAATGATGGCCTTGGACACCAGTATGGAGATATTCTTTTACAGCAGATTGCGGCAGGACTTCAGAGTATAGTAGGTCTTAGAGGCAGATGTTACAGAATGGGTGGTGACGAATTTGTTGCCATAGTAATGCCTGATATGTTCCTTGAATTAGAGAGAATTGCCAATAAGGTTAAAGAGATATTTAACAAACCGTGGTATCTTATGGAGACAGAATATTTCTGTACTATGAGTATGGGTATTGCGGTATTTCCAGATGACAGCAAAGATGTACACGAGATTATCAGAATGGCTGATATAGCAATGTATGAGTCTAAGAAGAATGGTAAGAATGGATATTCTTTTTATGATGTGTGCAACAAACAGAATTCTGTAAGACGCCTTGATATTGAAAATAATATGCGGCAGGCTGTTGCGACAGGAATTGATGAATTCGTTGTATTCTACCAGCCTGTAGTTGATATTAACACAGAGGAATGTGCATCGTGCGAAGCACTGGTAAGATGGGACAGTAAGTCGCTTGGATTTATGGGTCCGGGTGATTTTATTCCGCTTGCTGAATATCTTGGACTTATAACTTCAATTGGTGATTATGTTCTTGAGGAAGCTTGCAGACAATGCAGATACTGGAATGAACATGGTATGCCGGATTTCCATATCAATGTTAATCTGTCGGTTGTCCAGCTTCTTCAGAAAGATATAGTAGATACAGTAGCTAAAGTGCTTAAGAGGACAGGAGTTAATCCTGTGAATATCGTGTTGGAGATTACAGAGAGCTTTGCTATTAATGATATGGACAGGGTTCTTAATATAATTAATGGCATAAGAGAATTAGGACCAAAGATAGCTCTTGATGATTTCGGTACAGGATATTCATCACTTAACTACATTAAACAGCTTCCTTTTGATATTATTAAAGTTGACAAGACATTTATTGATGATATAACGGAAGATGAGTATGCACAGGCATTCATTAAGCTTATAGTTGAATTGTCTGCTACTATAGGAACTAAGATAGTTGTAGAAGGTGTTGAGGATAAGAGCCAGTTAGATATATTAAGAGAGCTGGGTGTTGACTTCATACAGGGATACTATTATGGTAAACCTGAACCTGCTTACGAGTTTGAAAGATTAAATTTTAAGGGGAGGATTAATATATGAGAATGTTGATTAAGAACGGAAGAGTTATTGACCCTGCAAGTAACACTGATGACATTAGGGATATTCTTGTTGAAGATGGGGTTATAGCAGAAGTGGCAAAGGATATTGACAAGGCAGCAGATACAGTTATTGATGCTAAGGGCTGTATGGTTATGCCAGGATTTGTGGATTTACATGTACATTTCAGAGAACCAGGCTTTGAACATAAGGAAACAATAAGAACTGGTGCAAGAGCTGCGGCAAGAGGTGGATTTACAACAGTGTGTCCAATGCCTAATACTAAGCCTGCAATTGACAGTGTTGAGATGGTTGAATACATAAAGAATAAGTCAGAAGAAGTAACAGATATTAATATTCTTCCTATAGCAGCTATGACAGCAGGTCAGGACGGAGAGTATATAACTGATTATGAGAGGCTTTATGAGGAAGGAGCTGTAGCAGTAAGCGAGGATGGGAAGTCTGTTATGAATGCTAGAGTAGCAAGACAGGCTATGAGGCTTGCGGCAGAAGTAGGAATACCGGTATTTGCACATTGTGAAGATAAGGATCTTGCAGCAAGGGGAGTTATGAATGCCGGCAATAAAGCAAGAGAACTTGGATTTTACGGAATTATGAATTCTGTAGAAGATATTATGGTGGCAAGAGATTTACTCCTTGCTAAGAATACGGGTGCCAAGCTTCATATATGCCATGTTTCAACAGAGGACAGCGTAAGAATGATAGCGGCAGCCAAGAAAGAAGGTCTTGATGTTACAGCAGAGGTAACGCCACACCATTTAACACTTACAGAAGATGATATTAATGAAGATGATGCTAACTACAAGGTTAATCCGCCATTAAGAACTAATAAGGATAAAGATATGCTTATTAAGGGCCTTAAGGACGGAACAATAGACATAATTGCAACAGACCACGCACCACATCATCTTACAGAGAAAGACAGAGGTTTTGTAGAAGCACCATTTGGAATATCAGGTCTTGAAACAGCTGTTGCTATTATAATGACAGATCTTGTTAAGAAAAATGTTATTACACCTCTTGAGATGGCAGATAAGATGAGTTATACACCTGCTAAGATTATCGGTATAGACAAGGGAACACTTCTTGTTGGCAAGACTGCTGATATTACTATAATTGATCCGGATGCAGAGTATGTTATAGACAGTAAGACATTTGCTTCAAGAGGCAAGAACACTCCATTTAACGGCAAGAAGGTAAGTGGTGAGATTAAGTATACAATAGCTGGTGGTAAGATTGTATATTCTAATATCAACGGAACAGAAGTTATTATTGATAAAGATGTTCCAAAGTTGTAATATAAGATAGATTAATTGATATGTAAGGAGAATATAGATGATTAACAAATTAGTTGACAAAATCGTTAAGACAAATGCACCTGTAGTTGTAGGCTTAGATCCTATGATGAAGTATATTCCAGAGCATGTTCAAAAGGAAGCTTTTGAGCAGTATGGAGAAACTCTTGAAGGTGCGGCAGAAGCTATCTGGCAGTATAATAAGGCAATCATTGATAATATATATGATATTGTACCAGCAGTTAAGCCACAGATTGCTATGTATGAGCAGTTCGGTATTGAAGGACTTAAGGTGTTTAAGAAGACTGTTGATTATTGTCACGAGAAGGATATGGTTGTAATCGGTGATGTTAAGAGAGGCGATATAGGTTCAACATCTGAGGCTTATGCAGTAGCACATCTTGGAAAGGTTAAAGTTGGTTCTAAGCTTTTAACACCATTTGATGAAGATTTTGCAACAGTTAATCCATATCTTGGTTCTGACGGAATTAATCCATTTATTAAGGTATGCAATGAGGAAGACAAAGGTATATTTATCCTTGTAAAGACTTCTAATCCTTCAAGTGGAGAATTTCAGGATCAGCTTATAGACGGCAAGCCATTATATGAGCATGTAGGTGCTAAGGTTAATGAATGGGGAAGCCAGTGTATGGGCGATACTTATAGTAATGTAGGTGCGGTAGTTGGTGCTACATATCCAGAGATGGGTAAGGTATTAAGAAAGGTTATGCCAAAGGCTTATATCCTTGTTCCTGGTTATGGGGCACAGGGTGGCAAGGCTGAAGACCTTACAGCTTTCTTTAACCCAGACGGACTTGGCGCGATAGTTAATAGTTCAAGAGGAATTATAGCTGCATATGCTAAAGATGAGTATGCTAAGTTTGGAGCTAAGAATTTCGGTGAAGCTTCAAGACAGGCAGCTCTTGATATGATTGCAGATATTAATGGAGCACTTGGAAAGTAAATAATTATTATAATAAGCGGCAGTACCACTCAGCAACAGACTGGTAATGCCGCTTTTATAAAGAATGGAGATAATATTGAGAACTTTAATTAAGAATGGACATATAATAGATCCAGCAAGACATATGTCATATAAGGCAGATATTCTTGTGGAAAATGGAATAATAAGCGGTATAATACAGGTAAAAGCATTTGATGTGCCTGTATTCGACATAGCTGTAGATGAAGTAATTGATGCAGAAGGTCTTGTGGTAGCACCGGGTCTTATAGATACACACGTTCATTTCAGGGATCCAGGTTTTACTTATAAAGAAGATATTAATACAGGAGCTGCGGCAGCTGCGGCAGGAGGTTTTACAACAGTTCTTTGTATGGCTAATACTAATCCTATAGTAGATAATAAAGAAACGCTGCAGTATGTAATAGATAAGGGAAGAACTACGCCGATAAATGTATATTCAGCTGCGGCAGTATCTAAAGGCTTTAAGGGAGAAGAACTTACTGACTTTACGGAACTTAAGAATGGCGGGGCACTTGTATTTACAGATGATGGTATTCCACTTAAGAGTGAAATGCTTGTAAAGGAAGCTATGCAGAAAGCTAAAGAGCTGGATATGCCGTTAAGTTTTCACGAGGAAAATCCTGCATATATAGAACAACAGGGAATTAATAAAGGCGTTGTATCAGACAAGCTTAATATAGGTGGAGCACCAGCCTGCTCAGAGTATATGATGGTAGCACGGGATTGTATGCTTGCACTTGAAACCAAGGCAACAATATGTATACAGCACATAAGCTCAGCGGTATCAGTAGAGCTTGTAAGGACAGCTAAGAAGCTGGGAGCAGATGTACATGCAGAGTCTACTCCACAGCATTTTTCGCTTACAGAAGATATTGTGCTTGAGAAAGGCACACTTGCAAGAGTTAATCCACCAATAAGAACAGAAGCTGACAGGCTTGCTGTAATTGAAGGCCTTAAGGACGGAACAATAGACATAATTGCAACAGATCACGCACCACATAGCAAGGATGAGAAAGCTAAGGAGTTCAAGGCAGCACCGAGCGGAATGATAGGGCTTGAAACATCACTTGCACTTGGAATTACTAATCTTGTAAAGAAAGGCTATTTAACACTTGAGGAACTGCTCACTAAGATGACAGTTAATCCAGCAAAGCTTTACAAAATGGACAAAGGCTGTATTGAGGCTGGAAAGATAGCTGATTTGGTTATATTTAATCCAGATGAGGAGTGGGAGGTTACAGAGAATTTTGTATCGAAAGCTAGTAATTCACCATTTATCGGACAGAAGCTTTATGGTAAAATAAAATATACTATATGCAATGGAAATGTTGTATACAAGGATTTGAAATAATTAATTAAGAATGGAGAATACATATGTCATACAGAGAAAATGCATTAATAATTAAGACTTCGTGTTTAGCCGAAGGCATATATGAAATGTGGTTAAAGACAGATAAGATGGCAGGAGAGGCTGTACCGGGACAGTTCATATCGGTATATTCTAACGATGGAGCAAGACTTCTTCCAAGACCAATAAGCATATGCAGAATAGATAAAGATAATTTAAGGATTGTATACAGGGTTGCTGGAAAGGGGACAGAGGAGTTCTCTAAGATGAAGGAGGGGGAATATGTTAATATTCAAGGACCTCTTGGCAATGGATATGATATTAAGTCTATTATGGAATATGTAAAGAATGTCACAGGAAATGATTGTGCTGACACAGAGTTAAAGGCAATTCTTTTTGGTGGTGGAATTGGTGTTCCTCCAATGCTTGAGCTTGCTAAGCAGCTTGAATGTAAGAAGCAGGCTGTACTTGGTTACAGAAACTCACAGATGTTTTTAAAAGATGAATTTGAGCAGTTTGCTGATGTATATGTTGCAACAGAGGACGGAAGTGCTGGAACTAAAGGTAATGTATTAGATGCAGTAAGAGAGAATAACTTAACAGCAGATGTAATATTTGCCTGCGGCCCTACACCAATGTTAAGAGCAATAAAGGAATATGCGGTAAGCAATAATATCGCCTGTTTCGTATCCTTAGAGGAAAAAATGGCTTGCGGAATAGGAGCGTGCCTTGCCTGCGTATGTCAGTCAACAGATATTGATGACCATTCAAAGGTTAAGAATAAGAGAGTATGTAAAGAAGGCCCTGTATTCAATGTTAAGGAGGTAGAGTTATAATGGCTAATAGAGTAAATCCAATTAATCCGGCAGACGTTAATATGAAAGTAAATATTGCGGGAGTTGAATTTAATAATCCTGTTACTGTTGCCTCAGGAACATTTGGTTCAGGTATGGAATATTGTGAGTATGTAGACCTTAATAAATTAGGTGCGGTCACAACTAAGGGTGTGGCAAATGTACCTTGGCCGGGCAATCCAACACCTAGAATAGCAGAGACTTACGGTGGAATGATTAATGCAATCGGACTTCAAAATCCGGGGCTTGATACATTTGTAAAGAGAGATATTCCATTTCTTAAGCAGTATGATACTAAGATAATAGTAAATGTGTGTGGAAAGACAGAAGAAGATTACGTTGATGCTGTGGAAAAGTTAGGCGAACAGCCAGTTGATATGCTTGAGATTAACATATCCTGCCCTAATGTAAAAGAGGGTGGTATTGCTTTCGGACAGGTTCCAGCTTCAGCAGAGCGTATTACAAAGGCGGTAAAAAAGGTTGCCAGGCAGCCTGTAATTATGAAGTTAAGCCCTAATGTGACAGATATTACCGAGATGGCTAAAGCTGTTGAGGCAGGTGGTGCTGATGCGGTATCCCTTATTAATACATTAACAGGAATGAAGATTGATATTAATAGAAGAACATTTGCTGTTGCCAATAAGACAGGCGGTCTTTCAGGTCCAGCTATAAAGCCTGTTGCAGTAAGAATGGTATATCAGGTTGCCAATGCTGTAGCACTTCCTATTATTGGAATGGGCGGAATTGCCAATGCAGATGATGCGCTTGAGTTTATTATGGCAGGTGCGACAATGGTATCAGTTGGTACAGCTAATTTTAATGACCCTCTTACAACAATTAAGGTTGTGGACGGAATAAGAGATTATTGTGCTAAAAATGGAGTAGCAGACATTAACGAGCTTATTGGCTGCGTTAAGTAAAATTATAATTTAACAAAGACTTTACATAGATTTCTCGTAGCAGTGGTATTGCATTTTACATACCACTGCTATTCTTTTATCTGTCGATAAGACATAGACCTTTAAAAGAAAAGTGAGGAAAAAATTTATGAGAAAGATGAATTTTAAGAAAAGCGCAGCTGTAATTCTTAGTACAGTATGTATGGTAACAGCACTTGTTGGCTGTGGAAGCAGCAGTGCAGATAATGGAGCAGATGCAGACTCTAACCTTAGCGGAAGCATAACAGCAGCAGGTTCATCAGCATTAAAGCCACTTGTTGATGATGCGGCAGACCTTTTTAATGAAAAATATCCAGATGTTAACATAACAATCGATGCAGGTGGTTCTGGTGAAGGACTTAAGCAGGTATCAGAGGGAACAGTTAACATTGGTAACTCTGATGTGGAGGCAGCAGAAAAGCTTGATGCAGCTAAGGCAGCAGAACTTGTAGACCATAAGGTATGTGTAGTAACAATGGCACCTATCGTAAACAAGGACGTAACAGCAGGTGGTGTTAAGAACCTTACAAAGGCACAGCTTACAGATATTTTTACAGGAAAGATTACTAACTGGAAAGAAGTTGGTGGTGCTGATGAAGCAATCGTGCTTATCACTCGTCCAGAATCTTCTGGTACAAGAGCAACATTTAAGAAATACGCATTAGATGGTGCAAGCGAAGCTTCTAACAAGTCAATGGAAACAGATGATTCAGGTGTACTTTTACAGAATGTTAAGACAACAAAGGGTGCTATCGGATATGTAGCTTTATCTTACCTTGTAAGCAACCCAGGCGTTGATACAGTATCAATTGATGGTGTTGAACCAACACTTGAGAATACATATGCTGGCAAATACCCAGTATGGACATACGAGCATATGTACACAAAGGGCAACGCAGATGAAGTATCCCAGAAGTTCCTCGACTACATCACATCAGATGAATACGGCAAGAAAATGGAATCATTAGGCTACGGCGTATCATCAAAGATGACAGTAAAAGAACACTAAAAAATAGTTGTTAAAACCCCCCTTAATTAAAAAGTAAGATAAAATCTTACAAATCATCAGCAGACAAAATTAACATTAAAAGATTGAAAGAAAATCAATCAAAAATTATAAGACTACAATTAAATCAAGATAAAAAATAAATGTTAGAAAAATTGATAGTCATAAAAAAATATAGCATTTAGGCGAGCAGTATCCTGCCCGCCTAAACGCATAGAAATTAATAACATATAAAATGAAAATGTAAAAAATAAATAACAAAGAGTAAAGAAGATACATAAAGCTGATAAACAATTCAACGCAGATTAATCGCAACCCAGTTGTGTGGAGTGTTATATTGCAAGCTGGGTACTGTTGAAACCGTCGGCACTTAGCGGCTGTCCTTTAGCCGCTTAGTACCGCTACGGTTTCAAGTAGCGAGAGCGTGCCCAGCGG
>OFMS01001682.1_pt1 | contig 13715 bp, 9 predicted proteins | sample 1541871 | NCBI WGS metagenome assembly OFMS01 (sample SAMN04209251, study PRJEB22552) | human gut metagenome | biome: gut; material: feces | host: Homo sapiens | place: USA: Oklahoma
GTTCGCCGGTAGCACTGCTGGATGGCTGACGGTTGAACCAGCACAGAGGTTTGTCTTTGTTTTCTACAGTTCCGTCTGCTGATGCAGTGGAATCTGTGGACTCTGCAGAATCTGTTGTTTCTGTTGTTTCTGTTGTATCTGTTGTATCTGTTGTTTTTGTAGAGTCTGTGGACTCTGATGTGGATCCGCCACAGCCAACCATGGATAATGCCATAGCTGCTGCCATAATTGCTGCTAATGCCTTTCTTTTCATTTTTGTTCCTCCTGTTTTCCCGTTTGGTGATTTTGCCGGATTTGCTTCGTCCCCGGCTGATGAATTCATTATAATCACAAGAGTCTTGAAAAAAAATAGAATTTTTTTTGATAAGTTATTGAAATTTTTAGTTATTTCATAAATATGACTCTATAAATTTTCAGATGGCGCGGGGAAATTATCCTGACACAAGTGATAGTGCAGCTTTTCTGTTTTTCCGGTAATATAATCATAGATAACGATGTACTGCAAAAATCAAAGCAGAATCATGTAAGCTGAGAGGGGGATTGTGTATGAAAAACAAATCGAGGAAAACAGGACACTTTATAGGTGAGGTACTAATAGGTCTTTTATTCCTGTTTGCAGTTGTAGGGATATTTTTATGGAGTGTTAACAGAATCGTATCCAGCATAGAATATAAGAAATCAGCGGATGTTCGGACGGTCACAGCCCGTGTTATCGATTATGACATAAAGAATTCGGACGACGAATATGACGATTACGACGAGTATGTGACGAAGCTTTCGTATGAAGTGGATGGAATAAAATATACAGGGAAACGTACCTACTACCGGGAAGTCAGCATAGGCGACGAAAAAAATGTCGAAGTTTATCTGACACCAAGAGGCAAATACAAAATGAAAGGCGACGATGACCCTTTAACGTTCCTTCTGGCCTGTATAGGAATTCCGGCAGGTCTTCTTCTTACATTTATCGGAGGCATGGTTCTTGTACAAATAATTGTCGGCCACTTTAAGAAGCCAACGGGGGCAGACGAGGAAAGAATCGAATAAATCGCAGCTCAGGGATAACATTCTTTCCTGAAACATGCCCCTGGTTCCACAGAATTTTTTAAAACGATACTAAGCAACGGGCTGAATAGCAGAAGATGCCATTCAGCCCGCTTTCATTGTACTGTTCCTTTTATATAATGATTCCGTTCCCTGATTACTCGAAATCTCTGGTAATATTCGTAAGCCATTTTCCTCTGATATAATGAACGAATACCACCGGCATTTTCTCGAATTCATCCAGGGTCATTACAAAGTATACCCAGATCGGCGGCAGCTTGAATACATATGCTGCCAGGTAGGTAAGGGGAACTGCAACAAGCCACATAAATATCGTATCCGTGATCATTCCAAATCTGGTATCACCGCCACCTCTGAAGCAGCCGCATATCAGGCAGGTATTGATGCTTTCCCCCATAAGACGCCAGGTTGTCATAATGATAAAGACACCAAGATAATAGATGGCGGTCTCTGTCAGTTTGTCACGATAGAAATTCAGTATCACTGGTCGAATCGCCAGAATAACGCCACATCCGATCAGGCTGACAACAATTGTGATCCTGAGCATGCGTTTTCCGTATTCTCTGGCTGTGTCAACACCGTTTTTGCCCAGCTCCTGACTGACAATGATCGTAGTTGCATTGGAGAAGCCACGACAGGCGATGGCACCAATATTTACCACCATAACAGCAACTGCATTTGCCGCAACCATATCATCGCCGATATGACCAAGGATCGCTGCAAATGCTGAAGTGGCCAGGCTCCAGACAACATCATTGATCACAGCCGGCGTTGCGATCTTCATAAAATCCTGGAACAGAACACCTGCTTTGGCAAAGAAATATTTTATCCGGAATCTGACATCGGAACTATGTAACGAGTAAACGAGGCAGATCACTACCTCTACGATTCTGGCAATCACCGTACCAAGGGCAACTCCGGTAACACCAAGCTTCGGAAGTCCAAACAAACCAAAGATAAAAGTGGCATTACAGATTACATTGACACAAAGAGAAACTACATACGTAACAGAAGGCAGCATGATCTTCCCGATACTTCGAAGGGCACTCATAAAAACCTGAGAGAATCCCATAAATACAAACGAGAAGGAAATCACCCTCAGATATTCACCACCGGAAGCAATCGTCTCCGGACTATTGGTAAAAATCTTCATAATAGTAGTTGGCATGGCAAAGGAGACAGCAAAGAATACAGCAGAAACAATCAGCGAGATTCGTTCCGCCAGACCAAGTATCTTTTCTACCGTCTTTTTATCACCTTTTCCCCAGTACTGGGCACATAAAACCGATGTTCCCGCTGCCATACCGTAGTATAAACAGAAAAGAATAAATGTAAACTGATTGGCAAGGGAGGATGCCGACATAGCCGTCTGACTCACATATCCAAGCATCACTGTATCTGCCATATTTACCAGTGTTCCGATCAGATTCTGGATCATAATCGGAAAGGCTAATCTTGATGCGTATTTTAAGAATTCTTTTTTATTTAGCATACGAACATTCTTCCTCAATTCTGAAAATTATAGTACCTGTGATAAAACTATCTGTTTTATCTTTTTTTCTCGAATCCATATACCCATTTTCCACGTAAAAACAGATACAGGAAAATCACCGAGCTGATGCTCCAGGTCAGCGGGTATGCCCAGAAGATCACACGAATATCCGGAATGTAGTGCACAGCAACGGTAATATAGCTGACACGGAACAGACACCAGACACAGAGCATGACGATCATAGGAACTGCTGCATGACCGGAGCCGCGAAGGACTGCTGCGATACAGTGAGAAAACGCCAGCAAAAAATAGAACAGCGCAATCGTCCGCGCCTGCATCACACCATAATGTACCACCTCCGGATCTCCGTTAAATGCCGCGATCAGCGTCGGAGCCGCCACATAGATCAGAACACCGATCAGTTCCGCGATCACTATGGAGCACAGGATGCCAAACCGCGCACCTTTTTTCGCACGGTCGTACTGCTTCGCACCAAGATTCTGGCTGACAAAGGTTGTCAGCGCCATCGTAAAGCATGTAACCGGCAGAAACGCAAATCCCTCAATCTTTGAATAAGAACCGCAGCCTGCCATCGCCATTTTTCCAAAAGCATTGATATTGGTCTGTACGAAAACATTGGCGATAGAAATCACGGAGTTCTGAAAACCGGACGGCACACCATTCTGAATGATCTGTTTCATCATGAGCCCGTCAAAACCAATCTTACTGATCTGTAACCGATATTCTTCTTTTGTCCGCATCAGGTGAATCATACAGAAAATCGCACTGGCAAACTGAGAAATCGCCGTTGCCAGCGCCGCTGCCCCGACTCCCATGCCAAGGCCTGCGATAAAGAAAATATCCAGCACCACATTGATACACGAGGACACGATCAGATAGATCAGCGGATGCCGGCTGTCACCGACCGACTGTAAAATACCGACAAAAATATTGTACATGACAAACCCAAGAGAACCCGCAAAATAGGTACGGAAATATTCGATCGACTGTGGAAGCACCTCCGACGGTGTTCCCATCAGCACCAGAATCTTCGGCGCCAGAAACATCCCGATCGCTGTCAATGCAAGACCTGCCGCCAGCCCAAACGCTACTGTCGTGTGGATCGCTTTCTGTAAATATTCCTTATTTTTCGCCCCATAATACCTCGCAATAACAACGCCTGCACCCAGCGCGATTCCGTTGATGAACCCGACCATCAGAAAGATCAGGTTTCCCGAGGAACTGACCGCCGCCAGGGCATTACTGCCAAGAAAATTGCCAACGATCAGAGAGTCTGCCGTATTATACAACTGTTGAAACAGATTTCCGATAAACAGCGGAATCGCAAAAAATATAATTTTCCTGGAGATGCTTCCTTCCGTCATTCGTGTTTTGCTCTCTGCATTCAAAAAATCCCCCCACTTTCCTTTGTTTTTTATTTAATGTCCGCAGATTCTATGCTACCTGTTTTTCTCTCATTTTCTCATTATTTTCCATAGTCCCAGGTAGCCTGACAAAAGCCATTGTAACACGATTTTATATAACTTGCCATGTCATTTGGCAAAACTGCTCCGAATACTCATTTTCAAAGATTCCATCTGTTACAAAAGTATATTTATGGTTAATGTTTTTTCGTTTTTGCCAATTCCTATCTCAAAACTCTTTCTTTCTCATCACTCTCATACTATACTTATACGAAGCATACCATACAAGCAGACTTAACACAATAAGTGCAATCGCAATTTCAAGATCTCCTGTTCCTCCTATCACATTCAGAATGCTTTCTTTTAATTCCAGGTTAGCCTTCAGAAAAGAACCAATTGTATAACAAATTGCAAAAATAATTAAAACTACGATCGGCAGCACGATTCGTCCCTTCTCTCCTTCAAACCTTAGTCGGATCGCAATCATAATTCCCGCAACTGCCTGAACCACAAAGAATGTGATCACCTCCATTGCCAGCATTTCCAAATTTAACACTTCTTCAGGATTTATAAGCGTGGCTATTCCTGCACAGATTGCCCCAATGCACCATCCACATACTGTCATAATAAAAGATAAAATATATTTTTCTCTGACATATATTTTTTTATTTACGGGTAAAGAAAACAAATATGTGTATCCATGATCATTTTCATCGTAGCTAATCGTATTACCTGAATATACTGCCATAACAGATGGAATATACACTGCAATGAAGTCAGCTCCCATTTTTCCCGTGAGTATAAAAAATATTGCTACAACTGCTAATACCAGAAAAAGATTGCCGCCTTGCCGAAGAAACAACCGAAAATCCTTTTCCAAAAGTCCTCTGATTCCTTTCATCATCTCTCGCCTCCTGTTAACATAAGAATCACCTGATCGAGTGATCCGCTCTCCACTACGATTTCCGGATAATTTTCCATATAATACTGCTTCTCGTTCGTCAGACAGACAATTCCAAAAAACTCCTTTTTCTCTTTTAAAAGATACCTTTTATCCATTGCCTGATACTGTTCCTCACTGACTTTCAACACCGCGTATTTTTCCAGAATCGTATCCATCTCTTCGTGAAGCACAATTTTTCCTTTATGGATCACATAAATATCATCACAGAGATGTTCCAGATCCGAAGAAATGTGTGAGCTGATCAGGATACTTCTCTCCGGCTTCTCTTCCATATACTCTCTTAAAATATCCAGCATCCCTTCCCTCGCTCCGACATCAAGCCCTGCTGTCGGCTCGTCCAGCATCAGGAATTCTGCCTGATGTGTCAATGCAATGATCAGATTCAGCTTTGCTTTCATTCCTGTTGAGTACTCTCTTATGAATTTATTCAACGGAATCTGATATTCTTCACACATCTGATGGAATTTTTCTGCTTCAAACTTTGGATACAATCTGGCAAGGACTGCTTCAACATCTTTTCCTTTCAAATATCCGGTGAATCCGGCTTCTGCCAAGACGACTCCCAGCTCCTCTTTCTCTTTTTCACTTAACTCTTCCTGTGTTTTTCCCAGAATCTTTATCTCGCCGGCATCATATGAAATGAGTCCGAGCACCGCCTTAAACAGAGTACTTTTGCCGGCCCCGTTCTCTCCAACCAGACCGGTAATTCTTCCCTTTTCTACATTTAACGAACAATCTAACTGAAATTCTCCGTAACTTTTCTTTACTCCTTTGATTTCTAACATACTTATTCATCCTCCATGATGAGTTCAAACAATGAACGGATCTCTTCCCCTTTCATTCCGCAGCGCCTTCCCTTCTGAATCGCCGCTTCCAGATCCGCCTCAACTTCTTTCCTGCGCTCTTCTTCCATCAGCTGTATGTTCGAAGCCGCTACATACGTTCCTTTTCCATGAACTGTGACAGTCATACCCTCTGCTTCCAGATTGTCATATGCTTTCTTCACAGTAAGTGCACTGATCTTCAGCTCCTTTGCCATCGTTCTCACAGATGGCAATATATCATTTTCTTTTAATTGTCCGGAGATAATCTGCGCCTTGATCTGCTCCATGATCTGTTCATAAATTGGTAATGTTCCACTCTCCGGTCACACCCGAAAACTGCACCCCAATCGTATCTCTGCGGAATAAATGCTCCGGTGTCTGGAACGTATCACGCATGAAATCATTGATATATTTTGGATCAATCCATGTGGCACCAATACGCACCTCAATCTCCGATGCGTCCAGCTCCCTCGGCTGTACCTGCGTAAGAGCCTGCACATTTGGAGCATATTCCGGATGATTTTCTGCATAGGTTGCTGCAATGGCAAGTTTCTCACGCACATTTCCGCTGAGATACTGGTCTGCTGTCTCCCAGACATCGGTAAGCGGGTTCTGGAAAATAACACCACGAAGCTCCTCAATCAGCGTATCCTTGTCCTTTTCAGTCAGCTGAAATTTTTAACGGATGGATCAGCAGGAATACTCTGCCTGCTCATGTCATCCGCAAGCTCCTCATCCAGATCAATCGTATCAATCTGTCCTGTAATATTTTCAAGTGCTTTTGCTAACTGCTCCGCAAAAGGTCTGCTGTCATCTGCCCTGCAGGTGCTTTCCATGCCATAAGGACCGGATACCATTTCCATCTTTCCTACGATCTGCTCCGGGTGCTCTGCAAAGTAAGCGTTCATTGCAATGCCATCTGCATCCTCTCCCAGATGTACCCAGTCCGGCTCACGCTCCACCATGCGGTCACGCTTCTGGAAAAATAAAATATCCGAAGTGACCTCGGTTCCTGCATTTGCCTTAAATGCGGTATTCGGAAGTCTGACTGCACCAAGCAGGTCTGCTCTTTGTGCAAGGTATCTTCTGACTTCCGGACTTGCCTTGTCCATGGTTCCCTTGCTTGTGATAAAAGCAACCACACCTCCGGGACGCACCTTATCCAACGTCTTTGCAAAGAAATAATCATGGATCAGGAAATTGTTTTTATCATACTGCTTATCTGCCACCTTATACTGACCAAAAGGCACATTTCCGATTGCCACATCAAAGAAATCATTGGGATATTCAGTCTTTTCAAAACCTTTGATCTGCACATCTGCCTGCGGATAAAGCTGTTTTGCAATGCGTCCGGTGATACTGTCAAGCTCCACTCCGTAAAGCCTGCTTTCTTTCATGGAATCCGGCATCATACCGAAAAAGTTGCCGATACCCATGGAAGGCTCCAGTACATTTCCTTTGGAAAATCCCATTTTCTCCAATGTTTCGTACATCTGGCGGATAATGACCGGACTTGTATAATGGGCATTCAAGGTACTCTCCCTTGCCATGCGGTACTCCTCCGGCGATAACAGTTCCTTTAACTGCTGATATTCCGCTGACCAGTTTGATTTGCTCTCGTCAAACGCATCGGCAAGACCTCCCCAGCCGACATACTGGGATAAAACCTGCTGTTCTTCCGGTGTAGCATATCTGTTTTCGCCTTCAATCTGCTCCAACATCTTGATTGCTGCAATATTTGTCTGAAATTTTTCTTTTGGAGAGCCTTCACCCAATCGGTCATCGCTGATATGGAAATTGACAGCGTTACTTTTATCTGGTGCTGATACCGACCTTTCTTGTGCTGATTGCCTTTCTGATGCAGGCTGTTTTTCCTCTGACGAAGGTGTAAGCGGCTCCCAATCTCCGGTAAGCACCTGCGACAGCATATCTTCAGTCTCTTGCTCTGCTTCTCCATTCTCCAGACGCTCACGAGCAGCCTGCGTGTCTATGTTGTCCAGTTCATCTTCGGTCTGTTCCCTTTCATCAGAGAACTCCGTCTCTGCTTCCCTGCCACTTTCTGCAAGCTCATTCCCCCAGTCCATTGCTTCCTGCAAAGTCGAAAATGTCTCCAATGCCGGACGGGTAGTGTCTGCCGTATCATAAATCGCATATCCATCCGCTTCCTTATCAATCCAAAGGAATACTCCCTCTGATAAGGTGGCACTCCATTGTGTCGGATTGCCATATTCATCATCTGCATCATGTACCACATGCCACGCTAATTCCTGCACTTCATCCAGCACTGCAATACCATCCGTCCCCTCAAAGCGTGAAAACACTTCTGCTTCGTGCCTGTCAATATCTTCCTCTGCAATGGCATTGGTATAATCGTCCTCTACTTCGCCACGCTCCGGCTTATGGTCATATTCAAAGGTTTTCCCATTGACCTGCGCATAATAAAAACTGCTGTCCTCTATGTTATTTCCAAGCAGGTATTTCTCTTTTTCACTGCCCCACTCATCAACCAGAACACACTCATATCCATCAATCGTGATTCTTTGCTGTGCTTCCTTTTCTTTTTCCCGAAGCACATTGATATATCTTCTCGCCTGATTGGTAAATCCGTCCAATACCGCCGGATGTGAGCTTAGAATCAGATCGTTGTTCTGCCACTCATTTTCCGCAACAATGCCCTTTGCCCAGTCCTTATTGTTCCGTGAAAAACGACCATCATAATCAAAATGCGTAACCGTATTTGCAAGAACAAATTCCACACAGTCAATGCCATATTTATCTATGATCTCATCTGCGGTATTCCTCGGAAGAACAAAGCCATTGAATTTCTCAGCAATCAGAGCTTCGATGTCCTTCTTACATTCAAGCCGTTGTCCATGCTCCAGACGGGAAAGCTCACGTTGTCTCGCTTTCTCTGCCTGTTCCTCTTTGTATGCCTTATAATTCTCTTTCCCCTGTGGAGATAAATATTTCTCCTCTTTGATCAGCTCACGCAGCCTTTTCTCCACAACATTCCAGTTCAGAAGCACTTTTGCATACGGATTGCCATAACTGCCCTTCTCCAGACGGATACCTTTTCCGTCATGTTCATTATGGGAATCATCATTGCCCGGCAGTCCACCGGAACCGCCACCGATGCCATATTCATTTTTCAGAAAAGCAACTGTTTCTTTCTGGTCATGTCCTTCTATGAAATACTCATAAATGCGGAAAGCTCCATGCTCATAGCCGCTTCCTCTGCCAAGTGCATAGTCGATTTCATCCTGTGTGATAAAATCTTCCTGTGCTACCTCTACCGCATCCGGCAATGGAAATTCCAGTCTCTCCCTGTCAAGGTCTGCTATCTCCGATAACAGATATTCCGGTGATTTCACATGCCGCCATTTTAATTCGGCTTCTCCAGAAGCAAGGCGGTTTGCCGCATCTTCCAAAATATTTTTAAGCTGTTCCCTGCCCTCATGGGTGGAAAGAAGCTCCATGAGTTTTGCTTCACTTTCCGGATAATTTCCTGCCTTTAAGCCAAGCTCCTCCGGCATTTCATCCATTCCATCTCGCAGGAAGAAATAGATCTGATTGGCAACACGATTTCGCTCCTGTGTATCCACCAGAAATGCTTCATTGGCACTCATATATGTACCATTTTCAATCATAGAGCGAATATGGTTCTCTACCTCTTCCCAATCCATCGTGACAATCGGTGTTTCCCTTGCCTGTGTTCCATAGCCGACACTCATGCCATGCTCATCGAACCACACTGATACGGGATTGCCGTTAATCTCAAAACCTTTTCCAGTCTGTCCGTACTCATTTTTCAAGAAATCTACCATCTGCTCGGCATTTCTGCCCTCGGTGTATTTTGCAAAAATACGCTTCCTGCTATGCTGTTTTCCTCCACCACTGCGAAGAATGGTTTCAAGCTCATTCTGTGGCAAAGAAAAAGCAGCGGGCATGGTATATTTCATACTTGCTTCCGCTGCTGCGACTGTTCCGACCTGCTCCTCAAAAGAAGGAAACAGGCTGAGTTGTGTAAATGTGGGTTCCGGTGCGTCTCCCCGGAGAAGTTCATCGGTATCTGTTACAGGCTGTAAACCAGCTCTCCCAGAACCACTTCCTCTGCTCGGTTTCGAATGCTGTTCATCTTCGCTACCCAGAGCATCTGATCGGCTTCCTTGAGTTGTTCGGTCACTCCCTCGGTTGCCGCCATCTGGCTCGTCAGCTTCTCCATTCTCTCCTCTGCCTGCTTCTGGATCGTCAGCAGGTGTTCTTTCAATGTTCCTTTCAGAAGAAACGCTGAGTACACGCCCCTGTGGTTCTCCTTCAGATAAGTCTCTCTCATCATTCCGTACTTCGTTACCGTTCCCTCCGGCTGAATGTCCGCCTGTAATGTCGGGATCAGGTAATCCCCGTTCTTTTCGTATGTCAGATTCATCGCTATTGCCCCTTTCTACGCTGTTTTGGTTGTTGTCTATCTGTTCTTCATGTCTGCTATCACTTTCACGTTTTAACGCATTGTAGTCTATTTTAGAAGTATTTGCAAGTCCTTTCTGCGTTAAATTTTCTGTTTGTTCCTGTTCGTGGCTCCTGTTATATGCCCTTATGGTTCTTCCAATCTCTAAAAGTACCGGTTTTGCAAGCTCATTGGCTGCATCTCCAAGTACTGCAAGGGTGTCCATGGAATTAAATTCATGGATAAAATCGAAAGAAAATTCCGAACCATATTCCTGCATATCTGCACCACAGGCAGATAAAAGTGTAAAGGAAATGCTGTCCGATAATGTCTCCCTCAAGCGGATACCTACATTCTGCTCGTCCAGTCCTTCTAAAAAACTGCCCTCGATCATGTACTGCAGATCCGGCAGCAATTCCTCATAATAATCTGCCGCAATCCTCTCAGCTATCTCCATAAGTCTTTCTTCAAACAGCTTCTTATCATCGGTAGCACCATAAGTCTGCTCCAGACGCTTAATTACATCTTCCTTATGTTCCTCATGTAATTCCCAGAGTTCCGGATACCGTCCGATTCTCCTTGCCGCATGGACATCTGAAACATCAAATACATATTTCAGACGCTTTCCATGTGCATCATCCTCGTCCAAAAGTGCGATACCTTTTGCGCCTTTGTTTACCCAGCAGTGCATACGCTCATTCCAAAGCTCAATGGAAGCACACGCTGTTGCGTCCGGTCTTTGTGCATAGATTAAAAGCTGTTCCCGGAATGGGTACTTATATAATCTCGCTGCTGTGGTAAGATATTTCATCCATTCCTCACGATTTTTGACAACCTCGGCTGCTGTCTCTTTTGCCAGAGCCGATATAAAATCATATTTTCTCACACAGTTCTCCTTCCTTTTTCTATATATCGTGTTATTATTGATTTACTCTGTATTCACTTTTTCATCTTTGCTTATGTCAACCTTACATGTCATTTGCATTTTTTATTATAGAATTTAAATTTAATTCCTTGTATCTCACTCTTTTCAAAGCGATTCCTGCATCTATCTCTTTTACTACCTGACCATAAATATACTCATTTGCCTTTTTTTCAAATATGGGATCAAATACTTTCTTTGGTAATTCCCATTTCATATTTGCATACTCCATAATAACGTTCTTTGTTACCAGTGGAATATTGGCATACTTTTTTTCACTTTTTTGGCAAAAATCATATATTGCTTTTACACTCTCCGCATTCTCAATAGCTTCTTTAACCGTCAAAAGACTAACTATCGGATACTCATCAGAAACGCAAACATCTGTTCCTGTATATAAATATGAAACTATCAATCCATTAATTCTATTAATCTTACAGTTTGATTTTAGCAAATACATTACTTCTTCACTGTTTTCTTTTATTGCATAAAGTTGATCTTTCATTTTTTTCTGTGCTTTTCTCAACTCACTATCCAAATTACGCTTTTCAGAATATGACTCTGGAAGATAAAAATGCTTAAATTCTATATACAAAGCATTTCCAATGGAATCAGAAATAAGTAAATCAAGTTCTCTCTTATTTTTTGTACCAGGAATTTTTAATTCAAAATTTGCTATTCTTTTTACCTTCTTTAATCGTCTATCCATCCATGACTCAACTTCTGGAATACAACGTTCTTTAATTTTATCTTTAATATTTAAAAATCGTTTATTGTCATGTCGCCTCAAATAGTTTAAAAACTGAGTATCAACAGAATTATTAAAAAGTAATAAAAATGGATTGACGAACATACATCCGTCTTTTGTCCTAACTATTGGTGCATCAGCCAAACTTGCTTTTGGATAATTTCCATTTCCTAATGGTTTATAAATACAGTCCTCAAGCGCTTGTTCATAAAATCCATCATTATCAGTCGGAATCATCGTTCGTATTTGCGTTGCTCCTATCTTTGAAAAACAAATCAATAGTTCTGTCCATCTTAATGAACGCACTTTAAAATCTGCATCATATAATAGAATATATCGCTTAGCAGCTGTAAGCATTAAATAATCTCTTAAACCACCACCCTCTATAGCAGAATAAGGTTCATAATCAACATTCCATACATTCTCATTCCAATAGCTATCAAACAACTCAAGAATTATTCTCTGACGTTGTATTATATCAGCTTTGGCAGTTCTACCACATCCATATTGTAAAATGTAATGAAGAGGTTTTCGTAACAAATAATATTCATATTGTTGCATACTTTCTCTATATAATTCTTCTTCATTCACAATAATTTTACCATCGCCTTTTAAAAAGAAGGCTTTATTATTATGTGCTTTAGGAAAAATGTCACACAATTCAGCATATTTATATGCTTCCATTAATAAGCTATATGCATATCCATATAGTAAATTATCCACTTCATAAATAAAAATGTCTTCTTCTTGTAAATACTTATATGCCAAATGTGTTAAATAATTTAGAGCAAACACTAAATGTCTTTCTGTAGATTCTGATGAACTAAAAAAACTGCCTGTTTCAATCACAGCATCAACATATGCACAATTACAGTGAAAAATAAAAGAATATCTTGGAATTTCTTTGTTTAACAATTGAGGAATCCAAGCATCTACCAATTTTTCCAGTTCATTATAATCTATTTGTTCTTTTCTCATTCAATAACCTCTCCATGTTTGTAGAATTTCGTCTAACTTAAATTCCAATTATCAGACAGTACATTATCTCTTACAACTATACCACTACTACTTTTATTTTCCCATACTTACTTTCTTCTGCGGAAATTCCATCTTAAATTTATACTGAAATCCCTTGATTTCCTTACCGTCTTTCGTGTAGAAAAATTTCTCGATGCTCTCTGGAATCAAATAAGCATCGTAGCTGCCTTTCTTGCCCTTCAGACCTTTTACAAGTATCTTTTTCCCTTGAAGCAGGCTCTTGACCTGTGTATCGGAAAGTGTTACCCCAAGTGCCTTGCCGACATTCATGCCACATTTCCCGGTACAATACGCTCCGAATTTTCCCTTGACTACATCAGCACCACACTTCGGGCATTTGCCTAGCACTTCTTGTCCACCCTTGCCTGTGCCAAACATGGCTTTATGTTCATCACTAACGCTGTGATAGGTCTTTACAAGATCAGTTACCATTGCTTCAATACCAGACATAAACTGCTCTGCAGCAACTTCTCCTTTGGATACAAGTGTAAGCTCATTTTCCCAGTCAGCAGTCAGTTTCGGAGATTTTACTACATCCGGAAGTATCGTGATCAGCTTCATTCCATCCTCTGTCGGAATCATCTGCTTTTTCTCACGCTTTACGAATCCGTCTTTTACCAGTTTTTCAATAATGTCAGCTCTGGTGGCAGGTGTGCCAAGTCCTTTTCTCTCCACTTCATCGCCCATATCCTCTGCTCCGGCTCGCTCCATGGCGGATAGCAGGCTGTCCTCAGTATAATGCTTCGGTGGCTGTGTGAAATGCTCGGAAACCTTTGTCTGCTCCACTGCAATCG
>OFMS01001685.1_pt1 | contig 13700 bp, 19 predicted proteins | sample 1541871 | NCBI WGS metagenome assembly OFMS01 (sample SAMN04209251, study PRJEB22552) | human gut metagenome | biome: gut; material: feces | host: Homo sapiens | place: USA: Oklahoma
CTGCAGATTCTGATTCTGAGAAGAAACTTCGAGTGGGTGCAACTCTTCCAGCTCGCTATCGGCTTTATCTTCGGAATGTTCATAGACCTCAATATGGTGCTTACGGAATGGATGGTTTCAGGAAATATTCTGGTCAATGCCCTTGTGCAGATAGCCGGTTGCACCATCCTCGGTTTCGGAATTGCCATGGAGGTGAAGTGCGGCTCAGTAACCATGCCTGGCGAGGGCATTTCCATCGCCATTCACAAGGTTGCCGGCTGGCCTTTCCCTAAAGTCAAGATTCGGGTGGACATAACGCTCGTGGTCTTGGCCGTCTTGTTCTGTTTCCTGCTTCTCGGTTCATGGAAATGGGAGATCGTGGGCATCGGAACGCTCTTCGCCATGGTCTATGTAGGTGTTACAGTTCGCCTATTCAACAAACATCTTGCATGGTTCGACCGCCTGCTCCACTATCGTCCAGGTTGCCGAAGATATGTTTACGGACTGGCTCGATACATAAGAAGACAGATGTAACATCAAGATTATTTAAGTACAACAGAAAAAAAATAGATGAACATGAATTTTCCAGAAATATATTCAGCAACAGGCATGATGGAGCTGATTCAGAAAATCGGCTTCCTCCCCCTCCTTGATAGTGGCATTGAAGGCTTCTCTGCCGAAGACATCGTGGCAGAGGATTGCCGATATGTAACTTTTCCTGAAGGCGGCTGGGACTGGCCGCTATGGAAATGGAAGGGCGAGATTGTGCAGGAAATGCCATGTATGTACGGAAAGTTCTTTAACAAGAAAGCAGGGTTCATCAGCCAGGAATGGTGGCCGGACTTCTGTAACTACAGAAGAAGCAAGTTCCCTCGCCCAGATGATGACTCGATAGAAGGAGCCATTCTCTGCACGCTTCAATCTACCGGCAGTCTCATCACGAGAGAACTTCGGGCTGCTTGCGGTTTCACCGGAAAGGGAATGAGAAGCAAGTTTGACGGTTATCTCACTCGACTGGAAATGGCAACTTACATCGTAACCGAGGATTTCATCTACCCTCATGACAAGCATAACCATGAATATGGCTGGGGATGGTCGCTGCTCAATACTCCCGAAGATCTCTATGGCAGGGAGGTTTGCCAATGCAACCGTATTCCCGAAGAGTCTTATCAGAGGATTTTCGAACATCTGAAAGAAATCCTGCCTGATGCTTCGGATAAACAGATTATTAAATTAATTGGATAAAATGACATCACTTCAAGAACGACTGTTCGCCATGCAGGATAAGCAGTATGCTGCTTTCCAGGCCAAACTGACACCGGGAGTGCCTGTGGAGAGTTTCATAGGCATTCGTGTGCCTGTGCTTCGCAAGTTCGCAAAAGAATTTACAAAGGAGGCAGAATGTGAGGATTTCCTTCAGCAGCTTCCTCACGAATACTACGATGAGAACATGCTTCATGGACTCCTCATTTCCCAGGTGAAGGACTACGAAGAATGCATTCGTCTTACAGACACCTTCCTGCCTTTCGTGGACAACTGGGCAGTTTGCGACATCATGTCTCCGAAGGTGTTTGCCAAACACAAGAAGGAGCTATTGGCGAAGATCAAGACTTGGAGTAAATCGTCACACGTTTATACTTGTCGCTTTGGAATAGAGGCGCTTATGTCTCATTACCTGGATAAAGACTTCAAGGCAGAGTATCTTGAAATTCCAGCCTCTGTAAGGAGCGAAGAGTATTACGTAAAAATGATGGTTGCCTGGTTCTTCGCCACCGCCCTTGCCAAACAATGGGACCAGGCGATTCCCTACATTGAGCAACGCCGTCTTGCTCCCTGGACGCACAACAAGACCATCCAGAAGGCCATCGAGAGCTACAGAATCACGCCCGAGCAGAAAGAATATCTGCGGACATTGAAGATAAAATAATTATGGCACAAGATACTTCTACATATTACGTTTGGATAGGTGGCTCATGTGATTATGGCCATAAAGAGCGAGCTGGTGGTGCTGCCGTTGTGATTGAGCATAACGGCAACATCATCAGCCGTGATGTAATCAGCGATTTGCACACCACAGAGTTCCGAATGATGCTTACCCTCATGATCAAGGTAATGCAGGAAATACCGGAAGGTTCCGACATTCTCTTCCTGACCAACGCTGCCTATATTCAGAACTTTGACAAGACTCCAACGGCTAAATCAGCCAACCGAACGAGCAGCGAGAGCAAAGATGCAAGCTCGCTTGCAATCTCTGCCGAGTCGCGAGGGAGGAAGGCGAGAGCCAATCCAGACTTGATCATTCAATGCATCGAGGAAAAGAAAAGGCACAACTCAGTCGGGGTCAAGATTGTGCAATACCACAAAAGCCCATTGCTGATAGAAACCCACGATAGGGCTACGGAAGCTATGACTAAGACAAGGAAGGAGTTTCATCAAAAAAAACAATAGACTATCGGTCTCGTCTGAAATCATTGCATCCGTCTCCATGCCACCATGCGCCCAGGAAGGCGAGGATGGCACGGAAAATTCATCCCACTTGTCAAGATAGAATGAAACAAACTGGTTCAACTCCTGCTCATTGAAGAGTTCCTTGTCTGTGCCACTCACTGTCTGGGTAAGTCGGCTGAGAATTGATTTCATTGTTGCTGAAATGCACGAATAATTATACGAAATGGAGAGGGGAAACTCATCCATATTAGGATAAAAATCGCAAAACATACCGATAAGTCGTGGAAATCTATTAAATATTGATACATTTCCACGACTTATCGGTATATTTTTGTATATTTGCAGAAGATACACGGATAATGCAGATTTTGAGCGTTTACAAAGGTTAAATATATTAAATCTTCAACCATAATTTGCGTGGTAAAGACTATGCACACAAACAGGATTATTAAAAAATATTATGCCAAGAAAAGAATACACATCACTACCAACCAATTACCCCATATGCGAGCATAACGACTGCCCAATGGCAACCAACTGCTTGCACCAGATAGCACACGCCATAATGTTGAAGAACGAGGAGTATCTGCGGCTCATAAACCCAACCAGATGCACTAAGGACACTTCATGCGCATATTATCGCAGCAACAGTCCGATGCTCTACGCTCGTGGCTTCACCAATTTTCAGCGACGCATGTTCCCCGATCAGTACAGACGTTTCATGGAGATTTGCGTCGGCGAATGGGGACGCAATCCTTACTTCGAGCGTCGACGTGGCGCACGTCTCATACCTATAAGCGAACAGGAATTCATACTGAAGGTACTGAAAATAGTGGGCGTAACCGAAGAAATGCAGTTCGATAGCTATGAGCAAGCTATCAACTGGTATGACTAACACATCAAACAGGTGCAACTAACGCATCTGTTCATTACAACTACCACAGTACTTTCCCCACGTAGTACTCGAGTAATCTCACCACTATACTGCAGTAATCTCGCTACTATACTCGAGTAATATGCCCACAAGTACTCAAGTACTCTCGCACAAGTACTATAACAAACCTCAACATTAGAACAAAAAGATATATGATTACAGTTGATGGACTGACCGTCGAATTCGGTGGCACCACCCTATTTAAAGATATCTCCTTCCAAATCAATGAGAAGGATCGTATAGCCCTCATGGGCAAAAATGGCGCAGGCAAGAGTACGCTCTTGAAGATTATGGCTGGCGTACGGCAGGCAACGCGTGGCACTGTTTCTGCACCTAAAGATTGCGTCATAGCCTATCTGCCACAGCACCTTATGACAGAAGACGGACGTACCGTCTTTGAGGAGACATGCCAGGCTTTCGCACATCTGCATGAGATTCAGGCTGAGATAGACCGCATAAATACAGAACTCACAACACGTACCGACTATGAGAGCGATGACTATATGCAACTCATAGAGAAGGTATCAACTCTCTCGGAGAAGTTCTATGCCATTGATATGACGCACTTTGAGGAAGACGTAGAGAAGACCCTTCTCGGACTCGGCTTCGAACGCTCCGACTTCAATCGTCCTACAAGTGAATTCTCTGGAGGTTGGCGTATGCGCATCGAACTGGCTAAACTCCTGCTAAAGTCGCCCGACGTACTGCTACTCGACGAGCCAACAAACCACCTCGACATCGAGTCTATCGGTTGGCTTGAGGATTTCATAATCAATAGTTCCAAAGCCGTAGTCGTCATCAGTCACGACCGCAAATTCGTCGATAACATCACCACACGCACCATCGAAGTGACCATGGGACGCATCTACGACTACAAAGCTTCTTACAGTCACTACCTCGAACTGCGCAAGGAACGACGCGAGCAACAGATGAAGCAATACGAAGAGCAGCAGAAGATGATTGCTGAAACAAAGGACTTTATCGAACGCTTCAAAGGTACGTACTCAAAGACATTTCAGGTACAGAGTCGCGTAAAAATGCTTGAGAAACTCGAACTCATAGAAGTGGACGAAGAGGATACAAGCCACCTTCGCCTAAAGTTTCCACCAAGCCCACGAAGCGGTGCCTACCCCGTGCAGATGAGCGACGTAGCCATGGCATTCGATGACAAAACAATATTCAGCGGTGTGAACCTCACCGTAGAACGCGGCGATAAGATAGCCTTCGTAGGTCGCAACGGCGAAGGAAAGTCTACACTCGTGAAGTGTATCATGGGACAACTGCAAAACCAAGGACAACTCAACCTCGGACACAATGTACAGATTGGCTACTTCGCTCAGAACCAGGCATCGCTGCTCGACGGTGAGCTCACCGTCTTCCAGACCATTGATGACGTTGCAAAGGGAGAGATACGCAATAAGATACGCGACCTGCTCGGATCCTTTATGTTCGGAGGCGAAGACTCCACGAAAAAAGTGAAAGTGCTGTCCGGCGGCGAGCGCACACGACTCGCTATACTCAAACTCCTCCTCGAACCAGTGAACCTCCTCATCCTCGACGAGCCAACAAACCACCTCGACCTCCGCACCAAAGACGTTCTTAAACAAGCCCTGCAGGACTTCGACGGCACCCTCATCGTGGTTAGTCACGACCGCGACTTTCTTGACGGACTCGTCACCAAGGTCTACGAGTTCGGTCACGGTCGCGTCCGCGAACACCTCGGTGGCATCTACGACTTCCTCGAATCAAAGAAACTCGAAAGCCTGCAAGAGCTGGAGAAGAAACGATATCTTTGAATGGAATAAAGAACGAAGTATATGAGCATTAAAAAGAATGGGATTTATTGGAAGGGCATCAAGCGCCGGATAGAGAAATTCTTTGAGAAGGTGCACGAATGTATACTTATCTTCACCGACTGGCTTGGGTAAGCACACAAAGTAAATAGACAGCAAAACATTGATATAATCTGATGGAAACAGAAAGAATTTTACTCCGATATTGGCAGGAATCAGATGCAGAGTCGCTCTTCAAGTACGCCTCTGACTCTGACGTAGGACCTCGTGCAGGATGGCCGGCACATAAGTCTGTAGAAGAAAGTCGGGAGATTATCCGGACATTCTTCCATAATGACACGACATGGGCGATTGTGTTGAAAGAGACAGGCGAGGCTATCGGTTGCATCGGCTACTACACCCATGAAACCAGCAACATCCCTATCGGAGAAAACGACTGCGAGGTGGGCTACTGGGTAGGAAAGCCTTATTGGAACAAGGGAATCTGCACCGAAGCCTTAAAGCTGATGCTCGACTACTGCATCCAAGTAAAGCATTTCGAAAACATCTGGGCAGACCACTTCACCGGAAATTCTGCATCGGGAAGAGTCATGGAGAAATGCGGTTTCGTCGATACTGGTATGTTAAATAAATGTAGCCAGCTCGTAGGTGGCGACAAGGATATGGTTAAAGTGTTTAAGTACAAAGGATAAAAACTCCGATAATGGTAATATCTTCCGGGAACCAGGTATAAGCTCTTTGGGAGAATGTGCGTATCTTTGCAGAAGATAAGCTGCACTCGGCAATTTGAAAGCAAGCTTTCATTGCGCTCGTTTGCATTATCTTTGCATAAATTTAAAAGACATAGGATGATGAAGGAATTATTCTTTAATACCATACAGGAGTTCAACGACTTCATAGGGGTGGAAACGCTTCATCCCTTAGTAAGCATTGCGCGTGTAGAGAACACCTCTCCTATACAGGAGGCTGTGCATCACTACGGACTTTATGCCCTCTTTCTGAAGGAAAACAAGGGCTGCAAATTGTCATACGGCAGAACAGAATATGATTTTGACGAGATGACCGTAACCTCGTTTGCTCCAGGACAGTCGGTTAAAGTGAAACCTAATCCAGGAGTACCGCTTGCCAAATATACGGTATTGGCTTTTCATCCCGAGTTGCTCAACCGCACCCAGCTTGGCAAGAACATCTCCCGATACGAGTTCTTCGACTATACAAGCAACGAAGCTCTACATCTATCCGCTGCCGAGGTAAACATCTTCCGTGATGTACTCTCAATGATTAAGCAGGAACTCGAGCATCCTATAGATAGGCATTCGCGTGAACTCATCGTTTCTAACATCGAGTTGCTGCTGAACTATTGCCTGCGCTTCTACGACCGTCAGTTCATCACACGCGAGGAGATAAATCATTCGGTGGTCAAGAAATTCATCTCTCTGCTCGATGAATACATTGCCCGTGAAGCGGAGCGTGAAGGGCTGCCTACCGTAGCCTACTTTGCCGACAAGTGCTGCTATTCGCCTAAATATTTCGGTGAATTAGTCAAGACCGAGACAGGCAGAACCGCAAAGAGTCTGATCAACGACCGACTGCTTTCTGCAGCCCGCCAACTACTTGTAGATGACACCCTCAGCATTACACAAATCAGCCAGCACCTCGGCTTTGAGTATCCTCAGCACTTTGTCCGCTTTTTCAAGGCGCAGACGGGGAAGACTCCAAACGAGTATCGCAAAACTGCGTAGATACAATGAAGCATGTTTAGAATAACTATTATTCTTATTATTTGATAGAAACGGAATATCGGTAATGTCGTCCGAAAACCAGGTATAAGCTCTTTAGAAGAATGTGCGTATCTTTGCATCAGTTTTTAATATGAACAGATTTTTCACAGTTATAGCAATAGCCCTCATTTTTTGTGCAGGAAATCAAACAAAAGTAAAAGCAGAAACTATGGACAAAGAGATGAAATTAGTACAGGATTGGGACAAGACTTTTCCTAAAAGCGAGAAGGTAAAACATGAGAAAGTAACATTCAAGACCCAATATGGTCTTACTCTTGCAGCCGACCTCTATATTCCGAAGAACGCTGAAGGAAAGTTGCCTGCCATTGCCGTGAGCGGTCCTTTCGGAGCCGTCAAGGAGCAATGTTCAGGTCTCTATGCACAGACCATGGCAGAGCGTGGATTCATCACCATCGCTTTCGACCCTTCGTTTACTGGTGAATCTTCGGGCGAACCTCGTCGTACGGCTTCTCCCGACATCAATACGGAAGACTTTCTGGCAGCTGTAGATTATCTCAGCATGCGAGATGATGTAGATGCAGGGCGAATCGCCATCATTGGCATTTGCGGTTGGGGCGGAATCGCTCTGAATGCTGCAGCTCAGGACCCTCGCATCAAGGCAACTGTGGCAATAACCATGTATGACATGAGTCGAGTAAACGGAAATGGGTACTTTGACGCAGATGACAGCGAAGAAAAGCGATATTCGGCACGAAAGGCATGGGCTGAAGCTCGCACAGCCGACCTCAAGAACAGAACATTCACTATGGCTGGCGGCGTGGTTGACCCATTGCCGGAGGATGCACCGCAGTTTGTAAAAGACTATTACGCCTATTACAAAACACCACGTGGCTATCATAAGCGTTCGGGCAACTCAAACGACGGTTGGCGCACCACCGGCTGCCAGGCTTACGCCAACACCCGTTTCCTCTATTACATCAACGAAATCCGTTCGGCGGTACTCATCGTGCATGGAGAGAAAGCACATTCCCGTTATTTCGGAGAAAGTGCCTTCAGATATATGATGGATGGAAAAGCCGAAGGCTACGACTTTGTACGAAAGCCCAACCCGGTTCCAGAAAACAAACAACTGATCATTATCCCAGGAGCCTCTCATTGCGATCTATACGATGGTGGGGGAAAAGGAATGATTCCTTGGGACAACATCGAAGAGTTCCTAAAGAAGAATTAAAAAAGATGAAAAAAATTGCAACATTCACCATATTAACGACTATTTCACTCAATATAATGGCACAACAGAAAATAGTACAGACAGCAGGGCGCACCCAGTTAGGTGAGTTTGCCCCGGAGTTCGCCCACCTCAACGACGACATCCTCTTCGGAGAAGTATGGAGCCGCAATGACCTGCTTTCATTGCGCGACCGCAGTTTGGTAACCATCACTTCGCTCATCAGCCAAGGAATCACCGACAGCTCGCTGAAATATCACTTGCTGTCGGCAAAGAACAACGGCATTACCCGCACGGAAGCGGCAGAAATTATTACTCACATCGCCTTCTACGCAGGTTGGCCAAAGGCATGGGCTGCCTTCAATCTGGCAAAGGAGGTATGGAACGAAGATGTGAAAGGAGAAGACGCCAAGGCTGCTTTCCAACGCGAGATGATATTCCCTGTTGGCGAACCCAACACCGCTTACGCCAAATACTTCAAAGGTCAAAGCTATCTTGCGAAAATATCCGACAGTCAGATACCTTTCTTCAATGTTACCTTTGAGCCCGGTTGCCGCAACAACTGGCACACGCACCACGCCACAAAGGGTGGCGGACAAATGCTGGTAGGTGTAGCCGGACGTGGCTGGTATCAGGAAGAAGGCAAACCTGCGCAGGAAATCCTTCCCGGCACAGTCATCCATATTCCAGCCAACGTGAAGCATTGGCATGGTGCTGCAAAAGACAGCTGGTTTGCCCACCTCGCCTTTGAAATACCTGGCGAGAACACATCCAACGAGTGGCAGGAGGCTGTGAGCGATGAGGAATATAACAAGATAAAATAACAACTATAAGATTTTACAATTATGAAGAAGATAAAGTTAAGCAATGGCGTGGAAATGCTGCAACTGGGTTATGGTGTTTATCAGGTGGAACCTGATGAGTGTGAGCGTTGTGTGCTGGATGCGCTCAGCGTGGGTTATCGGATGATAGATACTGCGCAGGCTTATCTCAACGAGGAAGCCGTGGGCAACGCATGGAAGAAGAGCGGCGTGAATCGTGACGAGATTTTCCTCGTTTCTAAGGTTTGGCCTTCCAACTATGGCGACGGACAGACCATGAAGAGCATCGACGAGAGTCTGCGCAAACTGCAGACTGACTACATCGACCTGATGCTCCTCCACCAGCCTTACTGCGACCGCTATGGTGCCTACCGTGACTTGGAAAAAGCTTACAAGGCAGGAAAGGTTCGTGCCATCGGAGTGAGCAACTTCTTCCCTGATCATCTTATAGACCTGGCTTCAAACATGGAGATTGCGCCGATGGTGAACCAGATGGAGACGCATGTGTTCAACCAGCAGCATGAGACCCGAAAGTTCATGGATGAGTTCGGCACCAAGCTCATGGCGTGGGCTCCGTTGGCAGAAGGTCAGAAAACCCTACCCTCACCCAGATTGGCGAGAAGTACGGCAAGACTGCTGCACAAGTAGCCTTGCGCTGGCTGCTGCAGAGCGACGTAATCATCATCCCGAAGACTGTTCATAAGGAACGAATGCAGGAGAATCTGAATCTCTTCGACTTCGAACTTGATGCTGAGGACATGCAGGCGATTGCTGCGCTCGATACCGCTCACAGCCTCTTCCTCGACCATCATAGCGGAGAAACAACCAAGCAGTTTATGGAATGGAGAGCTGTGGTAAAACCAACTGAATAAAGTGACTTTGTACGGAAATCAAGTGAACGATTATGACACAAGACACTTCTACATATTACGTTTGGATAGGTGGCACATGTGATAAATGTCACATAAATATTGTATTCAACAAATCTTTATATTCAAGAAACCACTGTTCTGCCTTATAATCATAAAAATGATGATCGGCATTAATGGCGAAAGGAACTCATATGACCTGCCACCGAAAAACAGTTGGCACAACGCGAGAAGTTTGCAACCAAGCAGGCAGCCTGCACGGCATGGCTCAACACCAACCGCCCAAGCGAGAAGAACTGGCTGAAGGGTAGCGCCGACTATCAACGTGTACAGAAGCTAAAGCGTGCCTTTGCTTTCTCCAACATCAATCAGGTAATCTACAAGTACATGGACGATAAAGGCAACATCAAACTGCCAGAGAGCACCACCCCAACGACTAAACCGGGTAGTGGTGTTGGAGGTGGCGGTGGCGAGGTGGATGCTTAGTACCATCCCTGCAAGGTTGACAACACCATCATAACTTCTCAAAACAAAAACAGCGTTTCTTGCACTATTACCAAAAGGGTAATGCAAGGAACGCTGTTTTTTGCCTTTATCATGGCATAAGTAAATTAATTTTTCAGTTATTTCGCAACTGACAGTCTGTAAAGTGTATATTCTCACATATTTTTCGTAACTTTGTGGCGCATTCGCAATAAGTGCGTTTGCAAACATACATAAGGCGTCGTCAACGCTTTGCTCATTGATTATTCTGAACGTAGGAAATTCAAAATGCTTGTCAATGGCTTAGCAGAGAAGATGTCACGGGTAGGTTGTATAATCAACCCTCGTAGTGTGCCAAGGAGGATTAACCTCATCGGCACACTTTTTGGGGGTACGTATAACTTTCAGCGTGAGATTCTATCTGTTCGTCATCAAGCAATGGTTCCCTACGACCAAGAATAAGTGGCGAGCAAGTATAGAGTCTCACGTCTTTTTGTACTTAATAAACATATACAACAACCCGCAAAAAAATGGAAGTATGAAAAAGAAAATTATGTTAGCTATCATAGCTATTGCAGCAAGTTTGAAAATTAGTGCACAAATTCAATTTTCAGAATTTAAATTTTTCGTGGCTAACATATATGATTTTAGCCAACTTCAGCTTGAGGTGAAATTCAAGGTAACAAGTGAGAGAAACTTGAAATATGTCAATGTACATTTCTGTCCTGTCAATCAAGTCGGAGATGCAATTTGCGATGACATTGTTGGTGGTGTAAATGCCAATACAAAGTTTTCAAAATATCAACTAATTCAAGCAACTGGTCCATTTGAGACAAAAAAATCATACAAAAGACATTTTGGTATTTATCATATATCTGGCAAGAAACCGACACCTTTTCCATATATGGTTACCATAGACTACATGGGAGGGGGCAGTGACACAATTCGCATAACAAGAGATAATATAAAAACATATTTTCCTAAGACAAAATGGATAGATGTAGACTATAAGAGTGGGTTCCAACCTGATAATTAAAAACTAAATGGCCTATGAAAAAGTTTTTAACGATATTATTACTTCTTGTAAGTATAACGATGTCTTCTATGGCGCAAGCAAAAATAGAAAAAGCAGAGTGTGATACTGCAAATTACGATCTAACAATTGTATTGTCATGTCCCCAATCAAAGGATATCTTATATCGTGCAGCTAAAGAGTGGCTTGCTACCCATATACAAAACTTTCAGCAGAGATTACAATATGATGACAAGGAGACAGGAACCATAAAATTTAGAAACTCATCATATCTTCACGCAAAGAAACTATTTCGACAAACTGCTACAATTGATATGGTTGGGACTTGTGATTATATGGTTACAATCACAATCAAAGATTGTAAATAAGAGTAAGAGCCGAAGACGGAATAGCTAATTGGCATGAAGATTTTATTTTCAATGGGACAAAATCAAGTAATGGAACAAAAGTACTTGAATTGAAAAATTTTGTTCGTTGGAGCGAAGATAGAAATGCACTCAAATCATATTCAAGTGATGTTGGCAGAATTGCCGATGGAATATGGTTACGTGCAAAGGAATTGGAAAATGATGATTTCTAATTGGTTGTTCAAATTAAACTCAATTTGACTGAAAATTCTGTTCTTACGCTATCGACAACTAATAATGCCTTTATGGTGAGTCCAGCATATAATTCACTCCATAATTGAATTGATGTTTAAAACAAAGGAAAGAGAATGAAACGATTTATAATACTTATTATTTCTTTTTTGTGCTTCACACAGGCTTTTTCTGAGGAACATTTGAAGTTCCTTGGATTTCCTATTGATGGAACTGTTAATGAATATGCCTCAAAACTAATGTCGAAAGGCTTTTATATTTCTCCAGATAACGAATATGCTAGTAAGGGGCTTCGTGTTATGGAAGGTCCTTTCCTTGAAAACACAGAATCATTTGGTTTGCATTATGATACTGATACAAAAAAATGTACTCCGTAGTGTTTTGTCATAGTTTCTTCAAAAAAGAAGAAGCAAAAGAATTATATGACAAATTGGAGTCTTTGCTTCATGAGAAACATAATGAGGCAACATATAAATCCCCACTGGTAGGTTTGTTTGTTTCATCGTGCTCTTTTCAAAGCAACAAAGGTATCATTACATTAATAATTATTGAACAAGATTATGATTATCAAGTAAAAATGTCATATACTGATAGAATCAATTACATTCCTGTATATAAGAAAAATCATCAGAAGAATCTTGATGATATGTGAAACGCTTTGTAATGTTGTTACATTGCTGGTTATGTATTCTATTTTGTATCAGATGTATATCCAAAAACAGCAAGAAAAGTAGAAGATGACATAAAGAATGTCATTCTTGATGAAATTTCTATTTTATTTTACATAATTCTAATAATAATCATTATGACAGAAGAAGAAAAGAAAGAGTTTGAGGAATACTTAGAATGGAAGGCCGAAAAGAAACGCAAAGAGGAAGAAAACAAGGCGAAACAAGAAGAGGCTGAAAGACAAGTTAATGTTAATGTTCAAATGCCTCAAGAAGAAGAGAAAAGCATGGAATTTGATAACAAACAAGTTCCTTATTCTTCAAATAATAAGAATGAAAGCAACAATACGGGAAAAAAATCTTCAACCTTCCCATTAGCTTTTGTATTACTAATTTTTTTGATTATTTTTCTCTTTTGTATTTGTCTACTAAAAGATTGTTCTGATAATTATAAAACAACTTCTTATCAAACAGAGTCAACTTCTAATAGTGAGGCTAATAAAGAAAGACTTGATTCTCTCGCTGCTATAGATGCAGCAGAAACCAAGAGACAGGATAATCTTAAGAGAGCTAAGAGAATAGACCTGTTAAAAAATACGATAAAGATAAAGAAGGCTTATCTATCATCTCCTAATAGTGCTGGCGGTGTAGACGCTCATCTTGTATGGAAGAATGTATCTAATAAGACTATAAAATATTTAAACTGGAGAGGCTATCCAATAAATGCCGTGGGCGACCCAGTTTCATGTGAAGTTCGTAGAACCATTGAAGGTGGTGGTAAGGTTACTGGCCCTATAAAGCCTGGCACAACTTATGGTTATGGAAAATATTGGGATTGTCTCTGGTACAATTATTCTGCTAAGAAACTTGTGCTAACAGAAATCAACATCGAATACATGGACGGTAGCTCTATCCATATAAACAAGAACGAATTGAAATATGTTCGTTAATTCTTAATTGAATACATTAAATAATGGGCTTAAACAATTAGGTGTGGATCATATCGTGGATGTTTGAATAACGCCGAAAGATAAGGAGGAGAGCGCAAAGAGAGTGTAAAATAAACTGTGTCAGGCTATAATAATAATAGTTTAACACAGTTT
>OFMS01001692.1_pt1 | contig 13658 bp, 8 predicted proteins | sample 1541871 | NCBI WGS metagenome assembly OFMS01 (sample SAMN04209251, study PRJEB22552) | human gut metagenome | biome: gut; material: feces | host: Homo sapiens | place: USA: Oklahoma
CACCATAGGCAACTTGGCCATGCGGCAGGCACGCGCCCAGTTCAGTTGTAACTTCCTGGCTTGCGCAGGCTACAAGGTGATAGACAATTTAGGTTTCCCAACCGTGGAAGAAGGCGTGGAAGCCGCCATGAAGGCAGGTGCCGACATCGTGGTGCTTTGCTCCAGCGATGACGAATACGCCGAATATGCCATCCCGGCCTTCAAAGCCGTAGACGGCCGTGCCATGTTCGTCGTGGCCGGTGCTCCGGCCTGCATGGAAGACTTGAAAGCCGCAGGCATCGAGAACTTCATCCACGTTCGTGTAGACCAACTCCAAACACTGAAAGAGTATAACGCAAAATTGGGAATCAAATGAGACAGAATTTTAAAGATATAAACATATTCTCCGGTTTCGGCCGACAGAACGGTCAGGACTGGCAAAAAGAAAACGGTATCACCGCCAACTGGAAAACGCCCGAACAGATCGACATCCAGCCGGTGTACACCCAAGAAGATTTGGAAGGAATGGAGCATTTGGACTTTGCGGCCGGTATACCTCCGTTCCTGCGCGGCCCGTACAGCATGATGTACCCGTTCCGCCCGTGGACCATCCGCCAGTATGCAGGATTCTCCACCGCCGAGGAAAGTAACGCATTCTACCGCCGCAACCTGGCCAGCGGACAGAAAGGCTTGTCCGTGGCTTTCGACCTCCCGACACACCGTGGCTACGACCCGGACAACGAACGTGTGGTAGGCGACGTGGGCAAGGCCGGCGTGTCGATCTGCTCCTTGGAGAACATGAAAGTGCTTTTCGAGGGAATCCCCTTGAACAAGATGTCCGTCTCCATGACGATGAACGGTGCGGTGCTCCCCATTCTGGCCTTCTACATCAACGCCGGACTGGAACAAGGCGCACAGTTGGAAGAAATGGCCGGAACCATCCAGAACGACATCCTGAAAGAATTCATGGTGCGCAACACCTATATTTACCCACCCGCCTTCTCGATGAAGATTATTGCCGACATCTTCGAGTACACTTCACAGAAGATGCCTAAGTTCAACTCCATCTCCATCTCCGGTTACCACATGCAGGAAGCCGGTGCCACGGCGGACATCGAGCTGGCCTACACATTGGCCGACGGTATGGATTACCTGCGCGCCGGAGTGAACGCCGGAATCGACATCGACGCATTCGCGCCTCGTTTGTCTTTCTTCTGGGCCATCGGCATGAACCATTTCATGGAGATTGCCAAGATGCGTGCAGCACGTTTGCTGTGGGCCAAGATTGTGAAGGGCTTCGGCGCGAAAAACCCGAAATCCATGGCGTTGCGTACCCACTCGCAGACTTCCGGCTGGTCGCTTACGGAACAGGACCCGTTCAACAACGTGGGACGTACGTGTATCGAGGCCATGGCAGCCGTTTTGGGGCACACCCAGTCGTTGCATACCAACTCACTGGACGAAGCCATCGCCCTGCCGACGGACTTCTCGGCCCGTATCGCGCGTAACACTCAGATATACATCCAGAACGAGACCCAAGTGTGCAAGCATATCGACCCGTGGGCCGGTTCTTACTATGTGGAAACCCTGACGAACGAACTCGTCCACAAGGCTTGGGAACACATTCAGGAAATCGAGAAACTGGGCGGTATGGCCAAAGCCATCGAAACCGGTCTGCCCAAGATGCGTATCGAAGAGGCCGCAGCCCGTACGCAGGCCCGTATCGACTCCGGCGCACAGACCATCGTGGGTGTGAACAAATACCGTTTGGACCATGAAGATCCTATCGACATCCTCGAAGTGGACAACACTGCCGTCCGCCTGCAACAGGAAGAAAACCTGAAGAAACTGAAAGCCGGACGGAACGAGGAAGAGGTGAAAAAGGCATTGGCCGCCATCACCGAATGCGTACGCGAGTTCAACGAAGGCAAGAAGAGCGAACACAACCTGCTCGATCTGGCCGTAAAGGCAGCCAGCGTACGTGCCACGTTAGGAGAGATTTCAGACGCTTGCGAGGCTATCGTAGGCCGATATAAAGCCGTAATCAGAACTATTTCACAAGTGTATTCATCAGAAAGTAAAGCAGACGCCGACTTCGCCGAAGCTTGCGAGTTGACGGAAGAGTTCGCCCGACAGGAAGGCCGCCGGCCGCGTATCATGATTGCCAAGATGGGACAGGACGGCCACGACCGCGGGGCCAAGGTTTGTGCCACGGGTTATGCCGACTGCGGTTTCGACGTCGACATGGGACCGTTGTTCCAGACACCGGCCGAGGCTGCACGCCAAGCCGTAGAGAACGACGTGAACATCATGGGCGTAAGTTCGCTGGCAGCCGGACACAAGACCCTCATCCCGCAAGTCATCGAAGAGCTGAAGCGGTTGGGACGCGAGGACATCATGGTCATCGCAGGCGGTGTCATCCCGGCACAAGACTACGACTTCCTGTACAAAGCAGGCGTAGCGGCTATCTTCGGTCCCGGAACCTCCGTAGCCAAAGCAGCCTGTGAAATGATGAAAATCCTTTTGGACAAAGAATAAGGACCGGACAAGGTTCCTATCCCAAACTATCAAGTAGGAGGAAAGCAAGGTGAAGCTTTTCTCCTACTTTCGTTTTCCCACCTTTTAAAAAGCCGGTCTGCCGGTTTCCTTTTCAGGAAACGCAAACTATCCGATTGGCCGAAGCCAACGAACCATTCCGCATAGGTATGAACCGTTCCATACTGACAAAACTTCACGTAAAACGGGATTTTCCATCCAAAAAGACATAAAACACAGTAGAAAATGCAGAAGATAAAATGTAATCCGGAACGGAAAACCAGACAGATTCTGCATATTCATACAGAATTGCCCCGTTTTTTTCGCATATATACCGTATAACACGCGTTTTTTCTAAGCCGAACAAAAAATCAATCTAAGCCAAACAAAAAAAAGTTCTCCGCATATCTGCATTGCAAACGGCTCCAAACGGAGAAAAGACGGCAGCAAAACCGCACGCGTCCCGCCCAAAGGATGGTTTTTATAATTATTTGAGAGCAAAATACAAACCGTTATGCCCAATCCGTTTGCCACGGAAAAACTTAAAAAGATGACACGACACGAACCTATAAGCGTACAACACGCACAGCGACAGAACACGAAGAAACTGTCAAACGCGTAGAGGTGACAAAACGGCAATCCCCTATTCCACGAGAATCGCGTAAAATCCGACACAAGGGCAACCCCATGAAAATACGGCAAGGAAAAAGAGGAAGCATTGACACTTTGACAAAAAGAAATCTTATGGTCTTACCGTTCCACCGTTTCGCCATGCTGCATAAAAAGCAGGCGGTCGCCCAACATCAGTTCCAGCGAACCGTTCGGCACAATATAACGGTCACCCCGCTTAATCATAATAACCAGCGTTCCTTCCGGGAGCGACAGTTCGCGAATATGACGTCCCCGTTGCAGAAGCTCTTCCGTACAAAGCACTTCACGTAACGTGCTCCCGACATCCTCGGTCAGTTCGATACCGAAGTTGTCCTCTTTTTCCGGCAAGGGCTCCGTAAGGCCCAACTTACGCGCCACCCATGACAAGGACATACCCTGAAAAAGCAAAGATATCAACGTGACGAAAAACACGATATTGAAAATCTGACTGGCACCGTCCACTTGCGCCATCACCGGATAGGTAGCGAAAATAATGGGAGCAGCCCCACGGATACCGACCCAGGAAATAAAAAGCTTGGATTTATTCGTGATTTTCCGTCCAAAAGGCAGAAGGCTTAACCATACGCTAAGCGGACGGGCCACAAAGGTCATAAAGACGCTGACCAGGACGGCCGTCAGCATGACGGGAAGCATCTCGTGGGGATTGACCAGCAGTCCCAACATGAGGAACATCACAATCTGGAGCAGCCATGTCATGCCATCGAGAAAAGTTCCTATTTCCTTCTTCTTGAACAGGCGGCTGTTGCCGATGACCATACCGGCAATATAAACCGCCAGATACCCATTGCCTTTCAGCAAATAGACCGAACAATAAATGATGAAAATGAAACAAAGCACCATGATGGAATAAAGCTCGGCATTCTTCAGGCCCACACGGTTGATGAGCCATACGGACAAACGTCCCAACAGATACCCCCCGGCTATGCCGACTACAAACTGCAGCAGAAAAGACCACAGGATTTCCCAACCTGAAACTCCTCCGGCCTGCAGGCATTGTATCAGGATAATGGTCAACAGATAGGCCATCGGGTCATTGCTCCCGCTTTCGAGTTCCAACATCGGCTTAAGATTATGTTTCAGGTTGATTTGCTGCGAACGAAGGATGTTGAAGACGGAGGCGGAGTCGGTGGACGACATCGTGGCGGCCAGTAACAAGGAACCGATGAGGGTGAAACCGACGCCCGTATGCAGTTGCCAGCCGGAAACCCAATAGACGAACAATCCGCAAAAAAGCGTAGTCAGAAACACGCCGGAGGTAGCCAACATGACCCCCGGCGACAATACCGGACGGATGTCCTCCATCTTCGTGTCCATTCCTCCCGTGAAAAGAATGATACACAATGCCAACATACCGATATGTTGGGCCACCGACACATCGTCGAACTGTATGCCCAGACCGTCTGTGCCGAACAGCATGCCGGCCAACAAGAACATCAACAGGGTAGGGATACCGAAACGGTAACCGGTCTTGCTCATCAGGATACTACAGAAAATCAGAAAGGCGGATACAAGCAATCCTATTTCAATGGAAACATTCATAGTTACGGCTCTTGGAATTTAATTGTACAAAGATGAAAAAAATAACATTCTTCGTCAACCGTCCGTGCCGTAAAAAAACAAAAAAGATATTTCCGAGTGTAACCGTACAAGGCCTGTCCCCACAAAAAAAGGAGCCCGAAAGCTCCTTTTATCCTCATATCACTTCCTTTACAGACCGGGTTGACGGTCCAAGTAACTGCGAATGTCGGGCGAAGAAGGACGCAACATATTGGCATTCACAATCTTCCCCTCGGGATCGAGCAGGATGAAATGGGGAATACCGTCGGCCTTGTATGCCGTCTGGAAACGGCTTCCCGTACCCAAAAACAACTGCATTCCCGTCATCGGATGACTTTTCACCATCTTCAACCAATCAGCCTTACGTGCATCCGTAGAAAGGCTCAGGAAGGTGATATTGCGCCCTTTGTATTCTTCTTCCAACTGCTTGAGGAAAGGCATCTCACGGCGACACGGACCGCACCACGTCGCCCAAAGGTCGATGTACACATATTTTCCCCTGAAATCAGCCACAGTGTATGACTTCCCGTCCACATCCCATGCCCGGAAATCGGGGGAAGGGTTACCCGGACGGGCCAAATCCCAAGCATCATATTTTTCTTTGAAGGCAGCCTGCAGTACGGGATCGGTCACGTAAGTGCCGTGCAGATTCAGCAATTCATCTATATTGCTGATGCCGTACTGTTCCACTTGCTCGATAGCCAACACGTTCAACAGTGCCTGTTTCACTTTGTCATCCTCGATATGGTCGGCAATATAGTTCATCATGCAAATAGTACGGTCGTATGGTGTCTTTGCTTCTTCTTTCTTGCAGCCGAACATTCGGGCTATCTCCTTCATATACTCACGATACTCTTTCAGTTCTACCAGGTTTTCGTCTGCCACAGCATACTTTTTAAGCGTATCGTAATAGGCTTCGTCCGGGCGGTAAGTGGTATCCTGAGCCACAAAAGGATGCCCCACAGCGTACATCATCAGCGAAGAAGCATAGGCATAACGGATGCGGCCGGTTTCGACGGCAACGAAACGCGGACTGACTTCGTCCAACTTCCATGCCTTCAATATACGCATCATGGACTCTTCTTTCTTGTCCACCAACGCGGCGTACTCATCAAACGGCAGGGCCATCTTCTCTTGCGGGACATCCAACAGGGTCACCTGATTCAGATACTTAAAGATTTTCTCTTTGCCTCCATCCGCTTCAAATTTTACGGTTCCCTTGAAATCAGCCCCGTCGAAGGAGATATGGATACGCTCTCCGTCTTCCAAAAAAATATTTTTGCTGTCCATTCCATAAAACAGACTGGCATGTACGGCACCTATATGCTGAAAGGTATGGCTACCGTGCCCGTTGTCGTCCAACGGAATCTCTACGATCGTAGTCTGATACACCACAACAACTGTCGAAGCCGTCTTATTTGCCACATCGACTGTCAACTGAATATCGGCCCGACTCTCTACGAACCCCAAAGCACAAAAGACAAACGTTAAAAAGGCTGTCTTAAACCACATATTATTTTTCATCATCTCATTCATTATTAATTATTGTTGATAAATTACTTTCTCGCGGTAAATCACGTCCACAATATCTGCAAAACCGGAGTATCGTTCCACCGGAACGGCATTCTGGAAATTGCCTTCATTCGTGAATCCGTCATAAATACGCAATGTACCCTCGCCCGTATCATTTTTCTTGCTGCCTACAATCAGGTCGTAAGAACGGTTGTCTGTGTCTTCTTGTTCCCACAGATAGAATTTCAAACAGGTAATTTCTTCTCCTTCTGGCAATTCGAACTGTAATTCTGCCGCCGGAGCCGCATTGGAAAAATTCACGCGATAGACCTTTCTACCCACGGCATAATACATAAATGTCTTCAGGGAACTGAACGCAAAGTGTGTGGCCCCGGCAATGTCGGTACAAGCAGACAAATCCACATAATAAGCTTTCTCATAGGCATAACCGTATTTGGCTTCGGCAAAAGAGTAAAGTTCATTGAGAATGATGCCATACAAGAAACGTTGGTTGTCTTTACCCAAAACGGCATATGTCATCCCGTTACCGTCCTGATTACGGTCGTAGCGGGTATTCTCCATACAGATAAAGTCCATCCGGTCTGCTCTTTTCGGCCATGCGAAAAGCTCTTCATTCACCGTAGGGAAACCGTCGGCGGCCAATTCATCCATCGGCACGTCTCTCACATTATCCAATCCGATAGACGCGAACTCCGAAGCACAGACCACAAAACGGCGGTTATTCTTGTCCCACATCATAAAAGCCGGAATAAAAGGAGTCCCTTTGGCATTATAACCGACTGCCGGCTCTACATAAAAACCATTGGCTCGGACGGAACCGAACAACCCGTCGCCGGACAAAGTATTACAATAATACACACGTCCCGCAATATCGACAAACAACTTGCCTGGCCTGTGAGAAGCCAAGCAACGTACCGTACCGGTATACATTCCGTTACCGAACTCATAACCTATCATATAGGAGTCGTTCCATTGAAAATCGTTATTGCTCAAACGCGTAGTCCCACTACCGGCCACCAAATAGAAAGGCTCTTGCATCCCAGGGTCGCAAACCAGCTGGTAAGGTTGTAGCCAATCCTCCAACTCCGTCCCTTTCAACAAATCATAATACACATTATCCGTTTCCTTGATGTGCGACACCATGTCCAGACGCACACGCCCGTTGTCGGAGCACAATACCAACCACCCCAACGAAAGCGGCGTATCCACGTTCAACGTGGCCGACTTTTGATAATACAGCCCCGATGCCTTCTCCCTAATGGTCAGTACCAACTGATAGTTGCCCTGTGCAAGAGTCAATTCCACATCCAGATTCAAAGCCGTACCCAACACAACCGGTTCCTGGCTCCCAGCCTGGTCGTACGCCTTCCATTCATAAGTATAAGCATCCGGTACGAACTCTTTTGCTGCCACCTCCGGCTTTATGACGAAAGGTTCACGGGAAATGGCAGAATAAGCGTCATCGAACGAAATGTTCAAATCGTTCAAATCCCTGTAATCGTAATTCCCCTTATCTTCCGCACAGCTTTGCCATAAGAACGGCAACACCAACCATAGCAAACGGATATATTTCATTCTTTCCATATCATTCCATTTTAGTTATCAGAGGTTATGGGAGTAAAATCCAACAGTTGGCGATCATCCCCTTCGGCTGCCGGGTCCACCAATGCGTCTACATCCACCGTTCCTTGTTCATATCCCAACAATATATATAATTGCTTCGTCATATAAGTATCTATTTCCCTTTGCATGTACACCCATTTATTGAAAGGAATAGCCCCCTTCACATTATAGTCGGCACGATCCACCACATCATCGAACAGCTTCCACATCAGACGTAACTTACGTTCTGAAAACTCGCCGACATACTCGGGAAGCCATCCGGCCGGAGGAGTAGAATAGAAGTCGGAAAAATCTATCCGGAACTTCAACATCTCGGTGTAAGGACGTTCCTCGCTTCCCGTAGAATCCCTCTCCAGAAACGTAGTGAAATACTCGTTAGCCGACAGTTCCAGATAAATGGACTTCAATTCCGTTTTAATGGCTTCCGTACGTTTCAAACGAACCACATAGGAAAACATGGAAGCATGAGCCGGTACCACCGCCGGTGTCAGCAACTCATAATCCACTCCTTCCTCGGCATTGTCCGACCAAACCTTGAGATTGACCGGACGATCGATATCAGCCTGCCTTCCAATGGTCTGTATGACTACCGGTACGTCGAGATACATCGTTTCGTCCGGCCCATAAACGAAAGTCAAAGTCGTCGTATCTACCAACACACTCCCCGAAGTCCGGTTATTAAAGTAAATTCCGTCGGGAGCACTATACAAATCCGGCGTACGTTCATCGCATGCACTCCACAAGCAAAGCGCAAGGCACATCGGAAACCATATTTTTAAATTCTTCATCATAACCTGTTTATTGTCTGTTGTCTGATTCCGTATCCGGTAAAGGAACTACAAAAAATTTCTCCGAAACCGGGATGAATTCCGTAATAGGATCAAAAGTAATCAATACCGGTGAATAGTTCCGCTTATGATAGAAAAAGATTTGTCCCTCCCCATACAGCTCTCTCACGACCTCGTATCCCAAGACACGCGGAGCATATTTAGATTCATCCATTTTCTCTACTCCACGGTGTTCCCGTAACTTATTCACCCAATTGCCCATAAGAGGGCGTTCGCTCACCTCGTCGTAAAGGTCTGCAATAATCAGATACATTTCTCCCAACCGTATCATCGGAACGATGGTGTTCTCTATCTTCCCCACTTCGGTAATGTCCGCATACTTATAGAAATAGTAATTATTTCCGCTCTTTTTCCAGTTGGCAATGTAACGATAGTCGTCAGTAGACCCGCCGTAGTCCGCTCCGCCGCCGAAATAAGGCATCTCCAGAAGAGCCGGATCCATCCTGAGCACCGGCTTCGGGCTTCGATCCGGATCGTTGTTGTTCTTGAACATCAGATTACGGTTCACATTCGTCAGACCGAAAATCACTTCCGTAGCAAAAATGCGATCCACATTCTCCGGTGTCCCTAACACGTCCGCTTTATTCACAAACGGGAAATGCTGCGGGGCAATATTAATAATCCCTTCGGCATAGCTTTTAGCCTTGGCTTTATAGTCCTCCTGATGCTCATCCTTGTAACTGGATATATAGTGATATGCCCGCGCCAACAACGCCTGTACGGCATAATAATTAAGCCTCAACGTACGGTACTCCAAGAAATTGCTTCCCCCCGTCGTCGCATGATTGACCAAATGGTCCGTCGTCGTGATAATCGGGTCATCGGCCAACAGTTTTTCCGCTTCAGACAAGTCCTCTATGACATGGCGCATCACTTCATTCCCCGGTAACAGTTCCTGCACCTGCAAGGTAGTGGATGTCTCATAGGGAATACTGGTCTTCGTCGGGTTCAGCTTATACACGGGACCGAACAGACGGAACATGTCGAAATGCAGCAAAGCCCTTAACGCCAACGCTTCTCCCCGAATCAAATTATAATTGTTGCCTGTAAAGACCGACTTACGACTCTCCATCTGTTCCAATATCGTATTGCAATTACGAATCAATGCATACGCCTTGTCCCACGTATTGTCGAGTCTCGTACGCCAATACTCGGTAGTGAAGTTCCGGTTGTTCAAATCAATATAATCGCCCCAAGTCAATGGATCGGTACCAATCAGATAAGACCCTCCCATAATCTCCACCATTTCCACGGTAAGCGTCTGGCCGTACAGCTCGTCCTTGTTCAAATCAATATACACTCCGTTAAGCAATTTCTTGAAACCTTCTTCGGTACTTAACAAATCACCTTCGGCCATGGTGTCGTAGGGCTTCACTTCAAGCCAGTCACTACATCCGGCCGTGAAAAACAAGCCGGAAAAAGACAATATGATATATTTTAATATTTTCATAATTTCTATAGCTTTAGAATACGGCTGAAACAGAAAATGACACAGTTCGCGCAAAAGGATAATCAATACCCCGTTCCGCTTTTACGGTAGACACCCGGAAGATGTCGTTCATGTTAGCCTGAAGGGTCAACGACGACAGACCGACCTTTTTAATGAAAGGTTGCGTGAATTCATATCCTACATTGAAGGACTCTCCGGCAAACGTATTCTCATCCATTACGAAACGGGAAGACTTGTCCGTTTTCTGCACTAAGGAGATACCCTTAAACTGCGCTTCCTGACCTGGAACGGACCAACGGTCATACAGCGCACGCCGGTCCTGATTGTAGTTTATGTCACTCAAATCGATATTCTCCACCTTATTATATAAGTCTGAATTGAATATCTGCCCCCCGAGTTGATAACGGAAATAAGCTCCGAACGAAAAGCCCTTGTAATAAAAGGTCGTTCCCAAGACCCCTTCCAATTTGGGCTGCGTGTCACCGACGACCACTTCGTCATTCACATCATAATCGAACGAATAACTACCGTCTTTCTTAATAAAAAGCTCTTTACCCGTAGCTGGGTCAATACCTGCCGAACGGACAGCCCAAATAGCCGTCGGGCTTCCCCCATCGTAATAACGCGTCGTCCCCGTCACCGAAGCCTGTCCGGCTTTGTTCAAGGCACTCAAAGAATTGCCTATATTAGCGTACTCCGATTTATACGTCCGCGCATTCAAGCTGACGGTCCATTGTATCCCCTTCTCCACGTTATGAATAGGAGACACACGCAACGTAGCCTCCAGTCCGTTCGTATTTTGCTGGCCGGCATTCATCGCTACGCTCTTTACGCCTACCGAACCCGGTGTCGTAATGACAGCCAACAGCGGGTCTGTAATTTTGCGGAAGACATCCACAGTTACATTCAAACGATTGTCGAACATGGCTATATCCGTCCCTACCGTATAATTCAAAGTGTTCTGCCACTGAAGGTCGGAATTTCCCAAAGCCGATATCAAAACACCCGCACCGAACACATTGGTCATCCATCCATTGAATTGATAAGTCGTGAAAGCCTGATAAGCGGAAAAGTTCTGATTACCGGGATTGCCGACAGACGCACGCAACTTGAGCAGTTGGAACAGGTCCGTGCCGCTCATAAACTTTTCCTTGTGAATGTTCCAACCTATACCCACCGACCACGTATCGCGGAAACGGTGGCTCGACCCGAACATGGAAGCCCCGTCGCGCCGATAGTTAACGTCGAGCAAATAACGGTTGTCATACGCGTATCCACCATTCAAATAGAAACTGGCCGCACGCGTGGTGCTTTCGGAATATGACGGTTTTCCACCATCCGGATAGCCATTGGCAAAAGAAGGTGCACCGAACTGGTCTTCGGTGAAGCCTATTGCCTTATAACCGTTACGGGTAGACTCCGTGTTGGAAAAATTAAACCCGCCGACAAGATTGAGCATGTGGACTTCCCGGAACAGCTTGCCGTAAGTCACGGACAGGTCCCCTTCATACTTCGTGACAGCGGTAGTGGAATGTTCGTATGAGCCTTTCTCCGTATCGCTCATACTGTCGAAATCCGTATGCAACGGAGACAAACGCGTTTCGGCTGTGGCCGTAGTTTTCGTCACTCCGAATTTGGCACGGGCACGCAAATCCGTCGTGGCAAACCATTCCGCAATGAAGTTATTCGTAAAGCCAAATTCATCCCCACGGTCATAATTGCTCAGACGGGCATTCCAAAGCGGATTCGGAACAGGAGCCTCGTCGTCATTCTCCGGAACATACAAATACTTGTCTACTCCGCCATCGGCATTGTACTTGCGGTAATAGGGATTAGCCAAAGCATATTCGGAGAACGAGACCACAGGGTCGGACGTTTCCAGATAATCAATCGTCAGTTTATTACTGAACTGAAACTTCCCGGTACGATAAATCAAATCCAGATTTCCGGATAGGGTCTGGCGGCTCGACTCCTTCATCACGCCTTCCGTATTCCCGTAAGTCAGCCCTAAGCCATACCTGATTTTCTCTTCTCCGCCATCGGCATAAACATTATGTTTTTGCACGAAACCGGTACGCAACGGCTCACTCAACCAATAAGTATCCACTCCACGTGCCACTTCTTTCAAACGTTCGTTCCTCAGGTTGTCCAACCTCAGTTGGTTTAACGGGTCGTTCGTCAAATCAGTATATAACCCGGCCAATTCTTCGAACTTTATCTTTTCGTTGGCATTCATCAGGTTATAATCCGTCAAGTCGGCCTTTGTCAGGGAGAAGTCGCCTTTATAACTCAAGCGCAACCGTCCCTTCTCCGGCTTCACCGTCTCGATGACCACAACACCATTGGCCGCTTTCGAACCATAAATAGCCGTAGAGGCCGCATCCTTCAATATCGTAACGGAAGCCACGCGGTTCATGTTCAAATCCGAGACCGTCTGCAAATCGGTTTCAAATCCGTCCAGTATGAACAAGGGCTGATTCGGATCCGTACCATATTCCTCTTTCAACCCCATGATGCTGCTCTTGCCGCGGATTTCGATGTCCGGCATGCGGTTGGGATCTGAACCAAACTGGATGTTGTCCGCGATTTTGAAAGATGGATCGAGGGTTTTCAAACTCTGCAAGACATTCTGTACCCCGATTTTTTTCAATTCCGGTCCCTCGAAAGTAGCAGCCGACCCCGTAAAGCTTTCCTTCTTACGTTGGTATATTCCCGTCACCACCACTTCATTCATGGTTTTCGATGCCGGGGCCATCACAACCTTCTTAAAACTTTCCGTATGGGACGCGTCCAATTCCCGCTCTAACTTTTCGTAGCCGATATAAGTGAAAACCACTTTATAACGTCCTTTGGGCAAAGTTAATGAATAAGCACCGTCTATATCCGTCACCGTAATCACGTCCGTACCCAACACGCGAATGGAAACTCCAATCATGGTCTCTCCAGTCTCCTTGTCCACCACAACTCCTTTTACCGTCATTTTCTCCGGACTTCCGACTGTTTCAGCACGAACCGCCCCTCCGACACCTGTACCGTTCTGTGCATAAAGCGCAGAGACCGATGAAAGCGCCATAACAAAAACGAAAAGGGCAAACCCGGCACCGCAAGCCTTTAAACGGAAAAATACGATTCTCAAGTTTATTTTCATACTTCTTTCGTTATATATAAAAAGCAGGACATTATTACTCCTGCCAACCATTTTATATTCCCTTTCTCCAACACTTTGGAAAAAGAAAAATAAAACGAAGAGAAAGAAGTCCCACAAGACCCGGTTCCCTTCATTTTACATGTATATCTTCAGGTTATTTCACTACAACTTTCGCTGTCTGATTGCCAAATTTCACCAGATACAGACCAGACTTCAGACCGTTAAATGCTGCTGTAGCTCCGTGCGCAGATGCCACCAGCATACCCTGTGCGTCAAACACACAGATTTCGGCATCTTCCAACCCATCCACGTG
>OFMS01001704.1_pt1 | contig 13565 bp, 15 predicted proteins | sample 1541871 | NCBI WGS metagenome assembly OFMS01 (sample SAMN04209251, study PRJEB22552) | human gut metagenome | biome: gut; material: feces | host: Homo sapiens | place: USA: Oklahoma
AAGCCATTGTCTGCACCCACCCGGACGGACACAACCACAGCGGCAATATCCATGTTCATATCGTTATCAATTCTCTGCGTATTGAGGAAGTACCCTTGCTGCCCTACATGGACAGACCGGCAGATACCCGTGCCGGGTGCAAACATCGCTGCACGGACGCTGCTATGGAATACTTCAAAGCCGAGGTCATGGAGATGTGCCACCGGGAAAATCTCTATCAAATCGACCTGCTCCATAGCAGTAAAAACCGCATTACCGAGCGTGAGTATTGGGCGCAGAAGAAAGGACAAGCCAAACTTGACAAGGAAAATGCCACCCTTGCAGCCGAGGGGCAGCCTGTAAAGCAGACCAAGTTTGAAACCGACAAGGCGAAGCTACGGCAGACCATACGGAACGCCATGAGCGAAGCTACTACCTTTGACGAGTTTTCCGCTTTACTTCTGCGGCAGGGTGTGATCGTCAAAGAGAGCCGAGGGCGGTTGTCCTACCTTACCCCGGACAGGACGAAACCCATTACTGCCCGAAAACTGGGAGATGATTTTGACCGTGCCGCCGTTCTTGCCCTTTTGGAGCAGAACACCCACAGAGCCGCCGAAAAGACCGCACCCATACCCGAATACCATACCGCTGAAACAAACCGCACAGAGCGAGGAAAAACGCAGAAAATCGCCCCGACAGGCAACATACAGAGAATGGTTGACCGTGCGGCGAAGCGAGCCGAGGGAAAAGGTATCGGCTATGACCGTTGGGCGGCTGTCCACAATCTCAAACAGATGGCGGCTACCGTTGCCGCTATGGAGCAATACGGCTTTACCCCGGATGAACTGGACGCAGCCCTTGTGTCTGCCAATGCGGATTTACACAGCAGCACCGCCAAGCTGAAGCCCATTGAAACGGCTATCCGTGAGAAAAAGGACTTGCAGAAACAGGTGCTTGCCTATGCCAAGACAAGAGATGTGCGTGACGGATTGAAAAAGCAGAAAACCGATAAGGCACGCAAAGCCTACCGGGAAAAGCATGAAAGCGACTTTATCATAGCAGACGCAGCCGTAAGATATTTTCGGCAAAAAGGCATTACCAAGCTGCCCACCTATAAATCGTTGCAGGCTGAAATCGAGCAGCTTACCGCCGAGAAGAACGCCCTTTACAACGAGTACCGGGCAAATAAAGAGCGTGTCCGGGAGTTGCAGACCATGAAAAGCAATCTTTCCCAAATGCACCACGGCGAACCGAGCAGACAGAAAAAACATGAACAGGAGCGTTAAAAACCGCCCCGAAATGATACCGAAACCAAACAAAAACAGGGATATGCCATTACCCCTATCCGCAATACTCCCCGACCTCAAAACAGGGCGTACAGGGCAAAAAATCCCCGAAAATGATACCGAGAAAATACAGTTTTCCCGCCCTATCCGTGATACCCACGGAAACGGCAGAAAGGAGCGTACCAATGCCACGCATGAGCAACAAACGGCAGCTTGAATGGAGCTTTTTCCTCAACCACCGAAACCGAATTACCTATAACGACCTTTGCCGGGGCTGCACCCACGATTGCAAGCAGAGTTTCCGAGCCGTGATTATCCTCTGCCACCGGTATTACTCCAAGCGTTGGAAACCAAAGGAGGACACCGCCTATGGCAGATAACCGCAAATATTACTACCTCAAACTGAAAGAAAGCTATTTTGATGATGACGCTATCGTGCTGTTGGAGAGTATGCCGGACGGTATTCTCTATTCCAACATTCTCTTGAAGCTGTACTTAAAATCGCTGAAAAACGGCGGCAAGTTGCAGCTTGACGAGAATATCCCTTACACAGCACAGATGATCGCCACTCTTACCCGTCAGCAGGTAGGCACGGTGGAACGGGCGTTAGGGATTTTTCAGCAGTTGGGGCTTGTGGAGCAGCTACACGGCGGCTTGCTCTACATGACCGATATTGAACTGATGATAGGGCAATCCTCTACCGAAGCGGAACGAAAACGGGCGGCAAGGCTTGCAAACAAGGCTTTGCCACCACCCCGGACAAACGGCGGACATTTGTCCGACATTCGTCCACCAGAGATAGAGTTAGAGTTAGAGAAAGAGATAGAGATAGAAAAAGAGAGAGAGGGAGAAACGGGACACCCCGCCCCCGCCGCTTATGGCAGATACAACAATGTGATACTGACCGATACAGAGCTTTCCGGGCTGAAAACAGAGCTGCCCGACAAGTGGGAGTATTATATTGACCGGCTTTCCTGCCATATCGCTTCCACCGGGAAGCAGTACCACAGCCATGCAGCCACCATTTACAAGTGGGCGCAGGAGGACGCTGCCAAAGGCAAGGCTGCCCCGAAACAGGGCATACCCGATTATTCATGCAAGGAGGGCGAGAGCTTATGAAAAACGAGATTGAAGCTATGATTACGGACATTACAGCCACTACCGCCGAAGCGGAGGACTACACAGGCGAGGACGGGCTTTTATACTGCGGCAAGTGCCATACGCCCAAAGAAGCCTACTTTGCAGAGGGAAAGACCTGTTTCGGGCGTGACCGCCACCCAACAGACTGCGACTGCCAGCGAGCAGCCCGTGAAAAGCAGCAAGCCGCCGAAAGCCGACAGAAGCACCTTGAAAAAGTGGAGGACTTGAAACGCCGGGGCTTTACCGACCCTGCTATGCGGAACTGGACATTTGAGCATGACAACGGCAGAAACCCGCAGACCGAAACCGCCCGCTTTTATGTGGAGAGCTGGGAAACCATGCAGGCTGAAAATATCGGCTACCTGTTTTGGGGCGGCGTGGGGACAGGAAAAAGCTACCTTGCCGCCTGTATCGCCAACGCCCTTATGGAGAAAGAAGTTGCCGTCTGCATGACAAACTTTGCAACGATACTGAATGACCTTGCCGCCAGCTTTGAGGGCAGGAACGAATATATTTCCAGCCTTTGCAGCTACCCCCTGCTGATACTTGATGATTTCGGTATGGAGCGAGGGACAGAGTACGGGCTGGAACAGGTTTACAGCGTGATTGACAGCCGTTACCGAAGCGGCAAGCCGCTGATCGCCACGACCAACCTCACGCTGGAGGAATTGCAGCACCCGCAGGACACGCCCCACGCCCGTATCTATGACAGGCTGACTTCCATGTGCGCCCCCGTCCGCTTCACGGGCAGCAACTTCCGAAAGGAAACCGCACAGGAAAAGCTGGAACGCTTAAAGCAACTGATGAAGCAGCGAAAGGAGAGCCTATGACAGAAACGAAACAGACAAGCACCACCAAAACAGACCGCCGCCCGGACTGTGTGACGGAAATCCGCATGGGCAACTCCGTCCTTACCGTTTCCGGCTTCTTCAAGCAGGGCGCAACCGACACCGCAGCCGACAAAATGATGAAAGTGCTGGAAGCGGAAGCTGCTGCCGGACATACGCCGCATACGGTATAACTTCCAACAGAAGAAAAGCGGTCACGCCCAGAAACATGACCGCTTTTCCAAAAGAAGTGATTACTCTACTTCCTTTAAAAGTTCTTCAGCAGAAATCCCGTATAATTTTGCGAGTGCAAATAGATTAGATGTGCTGGGGTCAGAATCTCCTTTCTCCCACTTTGACACAGCTTGACGACTAACACCAATCGTTTCAGCGACAAACTCTTGCGTCATTTTGCACCGGGTACGATGAAATTTTAGTGCTTCACCTAATGACCTTTTAATAACCTTTTTCTCATCTCGGACTTCTTTTGATTTTAAGTATTTCAAAAGTGCCCGGATAACAAGAACAATCAGCGTTACCAAGACTGCGAGAATGAGAAGTGAAAAAAATATTGCGATAGTGCTTGTAATTGCTGAAATCTTCATATACACCATCTCCTTTCTTATGGCTATATTTTAGCAAAAAGAATAGGTTGCTTCTACCAACTATTGCGCAAAAATAAGTTGCAAACAGGTTGCACGACAAGCCACATACGGAAAATCGTCATTTTTACCGACCATAAAGAAGCAGATTTGACGCTTTTTCCGCTATACAGACAGCCGCCCCATGTGGTACAATCAAGGTACGGAATAGTGGGGATGGCTGTCGGAAACGGAGGATTTTATGTTAAGACAGACCAACCAACAACCAATTACCGCCCTTTACCCAAGACTTTCCCATGAGGACGAGCTGCAAGGCGAGAGCAATTCCATTTCCAATCAGAAGCGTATCCTTGAAACCTATGCAAAGCAGAACGGCTTTTCCAATCTGCGCTGGTACACGGACGACGGTTATTCTGGTGCGAACTTTCAAAGACCCGGTTTTCAAGCCATGCTTGCGGACATTGAAGCCGGAAAAGTCGGGACAGTTATCGTAAAGGATATGTCGAGGTTAGGGCGAAACTACCTGCAAGTGGGAATGTACACGGAAATGATTTTCCCACAGAAAGGTGTCCGCTTCATCGCTATCAATGACGGAGTGGACAGCGCACAGGGCGACAATGACTTTGCCCCGCTGCGGAATATCTTTAACGAATGGCTGGTGAGAGATACGAGCAAGAAAATCAAAGCAGTGAAACGCTCAAAAGGCATGAGTGGCAAGCCTATCACAAGCAAGCCTGTGTATGGCTACCTCATGGACGAGGACGAAAATTTCATCATTGACGAGGAAGCTGCACCCGTAGTCAAGCAGATATACAACCTCTGCCTTGCCGGGAATGGTCCGACCAAGATAGCCCGTATGCTCACAGAGCAGCAAATCCCCACGCCGGGGACGCTGGAATACCGCAGGACGGGCAGCACCCGCCGCTACCACCCCGGCTATGAGTGCAAGTGGGCGACCAATACCGTGGTTCATCTGCTGGAAAACCGGGAATATACGGGCTGTCTGGTAAACTTTAAGACCGAGAAGCCGTCCTACAAGCTGAAACACAGCATAGAAAATCCCCCGGAAAAGCAGGCGGTTTTTGAGAACCACCATGAGCCTATCATTGACCGGGAAACGTGGGAACGGGTGCAGGAGTTACGCAAGCAGCGCAAACGCCCCAACCGTTATGACGAAGTGGGCTTGTTCTCCGGCATACTCTTTTGTGCCGACTGCGGCAGCGTCATGTACCAGCAGCGATACCAGACGGACAAGCGCAAGCAGGACTGTTATATCTGCGGAAGCTACAAGAAACGCACCGCCGACTGCACAGCGCACTTTATCCGCACTGACCTCTTGACCGCTGGCGTACTCTCCAATCTGCGGAAAGTTACCAGCTATGCGGCAAAGCATGAAGCCCGGTTTATGAAGCTTTTAATCGAGCAGAATGAGGACGGGGACAGACGCAGGAACGCCGCCAAGAAAAAGGAGCTGGAAGCCGCCGAGAAACGCATAGCCGAGTTATCTGCTATCTTCAAGCGGCTGTATGAGGACAGCGTAACCGGGCGCATATCGGACGAGCGTTTCACAGAGCTGTCGGCAGACTATGAAGCCGAGCAGAAAGAACTGAAAGAACGTGCCGCCAGACTGCGGGAAGAACTTTCCAAAGCGCAGGAAGCCACCGCAAACGCTGAAAAGTTTATGAATGTGGTACGCAGGCACACTACCATTGAAGAACTTACCCCTACTCTGCTGCGGGAGTTTGTGGAGAAAATCGTTGTCCATGAAAGCGTTGCCCTTGACGGGAAACGCCGGGGCAAGTTACGCAGACAGGAAATCGAAATCTATTATTCTTTTGTCGGCAAGGTAGAACTGCCCGACACCTAACCGCCCGACCTATCCGACATACCTCATGTGCCGGATAGGAACGGCAAAATTTTTTACACTTCTATTACTTCTTTATCACACATCAGTATACACTTCCGGATTATCGTAAACACGGATATGCAGGACAACTGATCCAATGTGCAATCAAGGATGCAAGAGAGCAGGGCAGAAAAGGTCTTGTGTTGACCTGCAAGGAAAAACTGATCAAGTATTATGCAAAATTTAGTTTTGTTGATGAAGGCGTGTCCGATAAATCCACACACGGAAACGCTGTGTGGCATCAGATGCGGCTGACTTTTTAATTCATTGTAATGCGTATAAGTAATCGAAAAATCAATCGTATTTTTTTACGATTGATTTTTTGATTGCTTTTGCATATAAATAGCTTACATTGTTTTTGCAACGATTTTCTCATCGTCATTCTGAATCTCGTTGGTGCTTTTTTCTTTCTTATGATTGATAAATAATGTCCGGAAGATCAGTCTTGCAAGCGGTCCTACAAAAATAAGCTGCAGCGGAAATGCCATGATAAAATTTTTGCAATAGGTCATAAGATAATCCGGTATAAAGTTGGCGGTAAATCCATGTCGTGTGCTGCGTAAAATCGGAGAACATGATCATGAATTCTTTTATAAAAATGAAAAGATTGACTGGGAAAATCTGTAGAACTATGATAAAACTAACAAAGAAAGTTAAAAAGTTATAATGGTCTCGATTTTCTTTACCATTGAATTTTTTTTTTAAAGATATGGTATACTCGGTTTAATCAGTTGAACGAAAGCGAGGATATTAAAATGGATATATTAGAGACCATGAAAGTGCGACACAGCGTAAGACAGTATAAAAATTAGGCAATTGAATCTTCAAAGAGAGAAAAAATCAATGCGTTGATAAAAGATGTTAATGCGGAAAGTAAACTGTCGATACAGGTTTTTTACGATGAACCGAAATGTTTTGATTCATTTATGGCTCATTACGGAAAATTTGAAAATGTAAAGAATTATATCGCGATTGTCGGAAATAAGAATGATCAGGAAAAGGCAGGATATTATGGCGAGAAGATTGTGCTGAAATGTCAGAAACTTGGGCTTAATACCTGCTGGGTGGCAATGACGCATGGAAAATCAAAAGCGCAGATCAAAAGAGGACAGAAGCTACTCATTATTATCTCACTGGGATATGGAGAAACACAGGGAGTTCCACATAAAAGCAAAAGTATCGCAGAACTTGGACAGGCGGATCAGAAGAACGAATGGTTTGAAAAAGGTATGGAAGCGGTAAGTCTTGCACCAACTGCTGTCAATCAGCAGAAGTTTTATTTTGAACTGAAAAACGGAATTGTAACAGCCAAAAATCTTGGTGGTTTTTATTCCAGGATTGACCTTGGAATTGTAAAATATCACTTTGAGGCCGTGACAGGACATGAGGTAAAATAATGCCGGACATTATTGTCGTAGAGGACAACAGGGAGATCGGAACACTTTTGTGCGATTTCCTCCGAAAAGAAAATTATACGGTGAGCCTTGCGGACACCGGGGAGAAGGCACTTCAGATCTTTGAGCAGTACGGTGCCAATCTTGTTGTGATTGACATCGGTCTGCCGGGGGTGGACGGTTATTCCGTCTGTTCCAAAATAAGGGAGACTTCAAACGCACATATTATGATCGCGACTGCAAGAGACGACAAGGAAAGCACATTAAAAGGCTTGCAGATCGGCGCGGATGATTACATCTGTAAGCCTTATGATATCGATATTCTGATCGCCAAGATCAACGGCATTTTCAAACGAAAATATGCATTGGACGAAATCGTATGCGACAATCTGAAATTGAACAATGTCACGCAGACACTCACCGTGAACCAAACACCGGTCAATGTCACGGAAAAGGAATTCCAGCTGCTGAAACTGCTGGTCGAAAATAAAGGAACGACATTGAAGAAAGAATACCTGTTCAACCGCATCTGGGGAAGCGACAGTGAATCGGAGCTGCAGACGCTCACGGTACATATCAAGTGGCTGAGGGAAAAGATCGAGAAGGATTCGAAGAAGCCGAAACACATTATTACGGTTTGGGGAACGGGATACCGATATGAATAATTACAAAAAATTTGCAGCAAAGTTTTGTGGAGTGGAGCTGCTTATTATTGCACTTGCGAATATCGTTTATTATGTGACAGCAAATAATCAGGAACCGTGCATTTCGCGTGTGCAGGATAAAACCGAAACAATCTACAGGATCATTTATACACAGACAGACGACAGAACCTGGATTCTCATGGATATTGCCTTGGGAATTCTGTTTTTGCTGTCTGTTTTTCTGATTTGTTATATCGGAAAGAAGATCATAAAGCCGTTTGAACAGATGCAGTCGCTGACCGAGGATCTGGCGAAAGGCAATCTCTCAGTGCCGGTCAAAGCCGAAAAAAGCAAATTCTTAGGCAGATTCCTATGGGGAATGGATATGCTGCGCGAAACATTGGAGAGCAACAAAGAAAAAGAACTCGCGCTGCAAAAAGAAAAAAAGACGCTGATCCTGTCGCTGACACATGACATCAGGACGCCGTTATCTGCGATCCGGCTGTATGCGAAGGCGCTGGCAGAAAATCTTTATACGACCGGGAAGCGGCGTGTCGAAGCATGTCAAGGGATTGAAAAGAACGTAAAAGAGATTGAGGAGTATGTCAATGAGATCACGCTCGCATCGAGAGAGGATTTCCTGCAACTGAGTGTCAATCCGGGGGAAGTGTATCTGTCCCATGTGATCGATGCGATCCGGGGACTTTATGAGGAAAAACTGCATAATTTACATACCGGATTTCAGATTGCATCCTACACGGATCTGTTGCTGAAAGGGGATGCGGACCGGCTGATCGAGGTGTTGCAGAACCTTTTGGAAAACGCGATCAAATACGGGGACGGCAAGTGTATTTCCATCGACTTTTCGGAGGAAGAGGACTGCAGACTGATCACGGTAAGAAATTCCGGATGCAGCTTAAAGCAGGAAGAACTCATAAATCTGTTTGATTCTTTTTATCGCGGAAGCAATGTCGGCTCGACGGATGGTTCGGGACTCGGACTGTATATCAGCCGGCAGTTGATGCAAAAAATGGATGGGGAAGTATTTGCGGAAATTAAGGAAGATGATTTCTGCGCGACAGTTGTTGTGCGAAAGGCATAATGTGCATTTAAGGATTGTTTAATAATTTCTCCTGTAAGATGAGTACATCAAACGAGGGGAGGAACGTTAAAATGCTTTTTCGTATTTTGAAAAAAGATTTGAAAAGAAAAAAAGTAATGAACGCAATATTGCTTTGTTTTATTCTGCTGGCAACGATGTTCGTAGCGAGCGGAATCAGCAATGTTGTTTCCGTCATGAACGGAACGGATTCCTATCTGGATAAGGCGGAGATCGGCGATTATGTGGTCATCTCGATGGGTGCGGACAGCAAAGCGTCCATCGATGAGATCCTGCATGAGATGGAATCCATCCGGGATTATCGCATTGAGCCGGTTGTATTCGGAGAAAAATCCAATCTGAAAGATATGCACGGAGAAAAACTGGAGGCAAAGAATTCTGTTATTTACCAGTCCATCGAGGACAGCCGGCTTAAATTCTTTGATAAAGAGAATAAGCAGATTACCCAGATCAAGCCGGGGCATGCATATGCAACCGGTGATTTTATGGAGAAAAATCATTTGCAGCCGGGGGATAAAATCAGGATTACGCACAACAGTATTTCTTTTATGGTAACGCTGGATGGTATGGCAAAAGATGCGCTTTTAGGGTCTTCCATGATGGGCAACAGCCGTTTCCTTTTTCATCGGGAGGAGATCGAGAAGCTGCTTTCGGATGAAACCATTTACAATGGGTATCAGGGGCAGATCAGCTATATGGATCTAAAGGATGAGGCAGGCGTATCGGAGATTGCTTCGGCTATTTCACAGGCTCCGGGCATCATGTTTTCCGGCGCACGTTCGCTGATAAAAATGTGCTATGTCATGGATATGATCGTTGCGTTTACGATGCTGATTTTAAGTATCTGCCTGATCATCGTGTCGTTTGTCGTATTAAAGTTTTCCATCTCGTTTACGATCTTTGAGGAGTTTCGTGAGATCGGTGTGATGAAAGCAATCGGTATCAGCAATTTCAAGATCCGGAGTCTCTACCTGACAAAGTATCTGATGCTGGCTGTTGTCGGAGCGTTTGCGGGATTTTTTGTGAGTATCCCGTTTTCAGATCTGTTACTGCAATCGGTCAGCAGCAATATGGTTCTGGAGGCGGATAACCATTTTTTATTGTCTGTTCTTGGAGCAGTTCTGGTTGTTATTGTTATTTTGCTATACGCTTTTCGTTGCACGAAGCTGGTGAAGAAGTCTTCTCCGATCGATGCGATCCGTTCGGGGCAGACGGGCGAACGTTATAAGAAGAAGTCGCCGTTTCGTCTGGTTAAAAGCCACGGAAGCACCGGTTTCTTTATGGCGGTCAATGATGTGTTCAGTGCACCAAGGCGGTATATGACGATCATAATCACATTCTTTTTGTGTACGTTGTTTGTGCTGATATTTGTCAATACCTCATCAACGATGCGAAGCGATACCTTTATTACAACATTCGGAACGCGGAGTGATCTGTATTACACCGATCTGACGGAAGCGATGAGCAGCATGAATCCGGATGGCAGAAAGCAGATTGAGGAGTATTTTGCAAAAACGGAAGCGCTGCTTAAGAAAAACGGAATGCCTGCGAAGCTTTGTGTGGAAACACAGTACAAATATAAGGTTCGATTCAATGGGAAAGATTATTCCATCAATTGTCAGCAGGGAATCCATACGAAAGCATCCGCGTACGAATATACCGAAGGGGTGGTTCCGCAAAACAAAAATGAGATTGCGATTACACCGACGGTCAGCAAATTGACAGGGGCGAAACTTGGAGACACCGTAACGATCGATTTTGGAACCGGGACACTTGATTGCGTTGTGGTTGCTTATTTTCAAAGCATGAATCAGCTGGGAGAAGTCATACGACTTCACGAGGATGCACCGACCGATTTTACCTATATTGCCAATGTCATGAGTTATCAGATCGATTTTGAGGATCATCCGTCTGCAAAGGAGATTGAGGTTCGAAAAGAAAAAATCAAAAAGCTTTTTGACAATGAAAAAGTAATGAATGCCACAGAATACTGTGATGACTGTATGGGAGCGGCATCGACGATGGAATCGGTACAGTATCTGCTTCTTGGTATTACACTGATTGTTGTAATTCTTGTATGTATTCTGATGGAACGGTCATTTCTTGCTGATGAGAAAAGCCAGATCGCGGTTCTTAAGGCGATGGGATTCAGTAACAAACGGGTGATGGAATGGCATATGATACGATTCGGCATTGTTACGCTTGTGGCTGTTCTTTTGGCGGCAATCTGTTCGATTCCGGCAACGTATCTGATCGACAATCCGATATTCGGAATGATGGGGGCGGGAAAAGTGGCTTATGTGATCCGACCGTGGAAAATCTTTTTCCTGTATCCGGGCATTATTTTCCTTATGACGCTTCTGGCATCGGGAATGACAGCATTACAGATCCGGAAGATTAAGAGTAACGACACAACCAATATAGAGTAAACGGAGGAAAATCTTATGGCAGCATTGCTTTGTGCAAAAGATCTTTGCAAAACCTATGTAATTGATAAAAGGCAGAATAATGTGTTAAAGAATGTAAATCTTGAAGTAAAAGAAGGGGAGATGGTTGCAATCATGGGACCATCCGGCTCTGGAAAATCCACGCTTTTGTATGCTATCTCGGGTATGGACCGGGCGACGAGCGGTCAGGTGCTTTTTGAAGGGAAGGATCTGACGAAACTGAGCGAAAAGGAACTTGCAAAAATCCGCTTGGATGAGATGGGATTTATTTTTCAGCAGATGTATATGATGAAAAATCTTACGATTCTCGACAACATCGTGCTTCCGGCGGCAGAAAGCAAAAAGTCCAGGGAAAGCAGGCAGGAAAAGCAGGAAAGAGGCGAGCAGCTTATGCGCAAAATGGGGATCATCGAGATTGCAGATAACGATATCAACGAGGTTTCCGGCGGACAGCTTCAGCGGGCATGTATCTGCAGAAGTATGATGAATCGCCCAAAACTGCTTTTTGCCGATGAGCCGACCGGCGCATTAAACCGTACTTCCTCCAATGAGGTTATGGATGAACTTGTGAAGTTAAACAACGAGGGGACAACGATCGTCATGGTAACGCATGATGCGAAAGTTGCGGCAAAATGCGGCAGAGTGCTTTTTATCGTGGACGGCAATATCAAGGGAGAGTATACCGGTCTCAAGGAGATTACCGATGGAAAAGAGAGGGAGAGAAGTCTGAATAACTGGCTGCTGGATCTGGGCTGGTAGCCGGGAAAGGAGTGTTTATGCAGATAGTAAAAGATTACAGAGACAATAAAGTGTTGTCGGCGTGTGAAAAGCTGCGATACAGTGAGATACGCAGGGAAATGTACAACATTACCGATGCAGTTCTGGCAGCAACCTTAAAAGATCTGACCGAAAGTGTTTGAGTTATAGTGAAACCAAAAGTTTGAGAGGAAGATATGATGAACGTAAGAATTGCCGATTTGAAAGATTTTGAGAAGATTATGAAAATATACCAATATGCGCAGGACTATATGATACAATCCGGAAATCCTACACAATGGGGACATTTTTATCCGGATGAAGAACTGATTCGGTCGGACATTCATCAGAATGCCTGCAAGGTAATATACGACGAAAATGGGATACATGGGGTATGTGCACTGTTTGAAGGTGCAGATCCTACATATGAACATATTGAAGACGGCAACTGGCTGAATGATGAACCGTATCTTACAATCCACAGGCTTGCCGGGGATGGACAGGTGCATGGACTGTTTCAATGTGTTGCGGATTACTGTAAAAATATTTCCCGGAATATCAGAGTGGATACCCATGCCAATAATCGGATTATGCAAAAGCTGATGGAAAAGAACGGTTTTACAAAATGCGGTATTATATATGTAAAAGATGGTACGCCGAGAATTGCATATCATTGGACTGATTTGTAATGAAGATGAGAATATCCTTGTAAAATGATAAATTTGATATATTTTACATAATTTTACAAAAAATTCAATAGTTATGGAACAAGAAAATGCAATAGAATATTATGATAAAGCCATTGCCTCTGAAATTTGTTGTATATTTATCAAAATTTGTTATAATATAGGTAAATATATTATTTTATTTTTTACGTCCTTCCGGATGTATGATTTTTTATTTTTACCGTGGTTGTTTTTCTGCGGGATATAGGGTTATCCCTGATATGTAACAGGGATAACCACTATTTCCCTGCTTATATATAACAAAAACTGCATAAGCAGGGAAAGAGAGGTATAGTGGACATGGGAGAAAAAGACATGTCAGAAAAGATTCTGGAAGATTACAATGATGTATTTTCCGATATCGTAAACGTTCTTTTATTTCACGGTCAGGAACTGATCGAGCCGTCAGCACTTGAGAGCATATCCGTACATTCCCAGTATAAGGGAGAGGATGCTAAGTTGCATGAACAGGAGCGTGATGTTGCAAAAAAGTGGAAAAGGTACAATGTGCAGCTTGCTATCATAGGCATTGAGAACCAGACGGCAGTAGAAAAGAAAATGCCGTTCCGTCTGATTGGATATGATGGTGCAAGCTACAAAAGCCAGCTGCAGGCGAATGCAGCTTCAATTGCTCCAGTTGTTACCATTGTATTGTATTTTGGTGAAAAGCACTGGTGCAAGGAAAGAAATATCAAGTCATTGATGAATATCCCAAAAGAACTTGATCCATATGTCAATG
>OFMS01001711.1_pt1 | contig 13542 bp, 8 predicted proteins | sample 1541871 | NCBI WGS metagenome assembly OFMS01 (sample SAMN04209251, study PRJEB22552) | human gut metagenome | biome: gut; material: feces | host: Homo sapiens | place: USA: Oklahoma
CACGTCAGCACCGATCATCTTGCTGGCCATGACGATATAGGCTCCGCCGTAGGCTTTACGTGTAATCAGCGTGATTTTGGGAACGGTGGCCTCGGCGTAGGCATACACGATTTTGGCACCGTGACGGATGATACCGTCATGTTCTTGTGCCGTGCCCGGCAAGAAGCCCGGTACGTCTTCGAACGTCACCAAAGGGATGTTGAAACAGTCGCAGAAACGGATGAAGCGGGCGGCTTTGTCCGAAGCGTCGATGTCGAGCACGCCGGCCAGGAATGCCGGTTGGTTGGCGATGATGCCGACGGTTTGTCCTCCGAGGCGGGCGAAACCGATGACGATGTTCTTGGCAAAATGCGGCATCACTTCAAAGAAATATTGGTTGTCAACGACGGGTTCGATAACGTCTTTAATGTCGTATGGTTGGTTCGGATCTTCCGGAATCACCGTCTGCAAACTTTCCACACGGCGGTTCGCGTCGTCGCTGCAAGGCACGATCGGCGCGTCCTCCATGTTGTTGGACGGCAGGAAACTGAGCAGTTCGCGGAGTTGCATCAGTGTTTCTTCTTCCGTCGGATAGACAAAATGAGCCACGCCGCTCTTGCTACTGTGCGTGTAAGCTCCTCCCAACTCTTCCTTGTCCACCACTTCATTGGTCACGGCCTTTACCACATCCGGTCCGGTGATGAACATGTGGCTGTTTTCGTTGACCATGAAAATAAAGTCGGTGAGGGCGGGAGAGTAGCAGGCACCTCCGGCACATGGGCCGAGGATGGCCGTGAGCTGGGGAATCACACCGGAGGCCATCGTATTCTGGTAGAATATGGAAGCGTATCCCGCCAGACTGGTGATGCCTTCCTGTATGCGGGCGCCTCCCGAATCGTTCAGCCCGATGATGGGTGCGCCGCTCTTTAAGGCCAAAGTCTGCACTTTTACGATTTTGGCTGCGTTGGTCTCGCTCAACGAACCGCCGTGTACGGTGAAGTCGTAAGCGTAAACGAACACCTGCCGTCCGTCTATCTTGCCGTGACCGCACACCACGCCGTCTCCCGGAATCTGTTTCTTGTCCATTCCGAAGCGGGTGCAACGGTGGTTCACGAATTTGTCTATTTCGCAGAACGTGTCTTTGTCGAGCAACATGTCGATGCGTTCGCGTGCCGTCATGCGGCCCGAGGCGTGTTGCTTTTCTATCTTGTCCGGTCCGCCACCCTGCGAAGCCCGTTTGTCCAATTCCTCAAACCGGGCATATAGTTCTTCTCTTTTCATGCTTCTTGTATGAGTTCTAATTCTATCAACGTTTGATTGTCTTGTACGGCCTCTCCCTCTGTCACGAGAATGTTTTTCACCCTACAGTCCGAACTGACCTTATAATTGCTTTGCATCTTCATGGCTTCGAGTACGATGGCGATGTCACCTGCCTTCAACTCGTCGCCCGGCTGTACGGGGATGCTGACCACCTTGCCCGGCATGGGAGCCACGATTTTATCCGACTGGCGTTCGTCCGCATGCTTTTTCATGCGGAGGTATTTGGCCTGTGTGTCCACCACGTCCACGTGGTAGGAGCGGTAGAACATGTTCACGTCGTAGCTCTTTCCGCCTTCGCCGCGAATCAGTTCCGCATTATAGGAATTACCGTCGTGCAGGATGGAGCAACTGCCGTTTTCGGCCATGACGATGTCCACCACGCACGGTTTGCCGTCGATGGTGAGTTCCACGCGGTTTCCCTCTTTGTTTACCAATGTCACGTCCGCGACACGGTCTCCTATGTGTATTTCCATAAAATATCCCTTTCCTTTTATATACGTAATACTCCCTTTTGCAGGCCGAACTCGCGCCAACGGCTGATGGGGCGGGAGTCTGTCGTGCGCACGGGGCTGTTCTCTTCCAGATTGAACAGGTAGTCCACGTAGGCGGCTATCATGGCCATGTTTTCTATCTCTTCGTTCTCTCCGTTGCTGCGTTGCAGCGAACGGGAATATTTTGACAGGAATGAAGTGTCGTATTCGCCTTTCACAAAAGCCGGGGCGTACATGATGCGGCGCAGGTAGCTGATGTTGGTTTTCAGTCCCGTGATTTTGAATTCATACAACACACGCCGCATACGTTCGATGGCAAACTGGCGGTTTGTGGCCCATACGATGAGCTTGCCGATCATCGGGTCGTAGTAGAGGGGGATTTCGTAACCTTCGTACACGTAGCTGTCGATACGCACACCGATGCCGTTCGGCTCCGTGAGTTGGCGGATGATGCCGGGGCAGGGGATAAACCCGTTTTCCGTGTCTTCGGCACAGATACGACACTCGATGGCGTGTCCGCGTTGGAAGAGATCCTCTTGTTTGAAGCGCAGTGCTTCACCACCTGCCACATGGAGTTGTTCTTTGACGAGGTCTACGCCCACCACTTCTTCCGTGATGGGGTGTTCCACTTGCAGACGGGTGTTCATCTCCAAGAAATAGAAGTGGCGGTATTTGTCCACCAGAAATTCTATGGTACCGGCACCACGGTAGTTCACCGCCCGGGCGGCGGCTACGGCTTTCTCGCCCATCTCCCGGCGGAGTTCCGGCGTGAGGAAAGGCGAAGGGCTTTCTTCCACGATTTTCTGGTTGCGGCGTTGCACGGAGCACTCCCGGTCGAAGAGATGCACCACGTTGCCATAGGCATCCCCAAGTATTTGGAATTCGATATGATGCGGCTCTTCCACGAATTTCTCCAGATACACCGTGTCGTCTCCGAAAGAAGACATGGATTCCGAGCGGGCCGAGTCGTAAGCCTCTTTCACTTCGTCTTCGCTATGGATGAGGCGCATGCCTTTTCCGCCGCCACCCATGGAGGCTTTCAGCATGACGGGAAAACCGATTTCCTTGCAGATGCGTACGGCTTCGTCGGCGTCTTTCAGCGGTTCGGCAGTGCCCGGAACCACCGGTACTCCGGCCGCCATCATGCGTTGTCGGGCTGCAATCTTGTCTCCCATGGCTTCCATCGTATCGGCTGTCGGGCCGATGAAGATGATGCCTGCGGCCTCGCAACGGCGGACAAACTCCGCATTCTCGGACAGAAAGCCGTAGCCGGGATGGACGGCGTCGGCTTTGCATTTTACGGCCACGTCGATGATACGGTCGATGTTCAGATAACTTTCGTGCGACTCGGCCGCGCCGATGCAGTAAGCTTCGTCGGCATACATCACGTGCCTTGACGTACGGTCGGCCTCAGAAAATACGGCCACGGTACGCAGACCCATTTCGCGGCACGAGCGCATGACCCGTACAGCGATTTCGCCACGATTGGCGATCAAAACTTTTTTAATCATCTTTATGTCATTTATCCTACATGTTCTCCTAACCCACGAGCAAGAACAGTTCTTTAACGAACGGCAGGTCTTCTGACTCGCCCCCTTTCTGAAACCTTCCCGGCCATGACAAACAAGTGGCCAGTGGTGATGGTGCTTTTTCAGAAAGTTCACGGAGCATCACAGCAGCGGGACTGTCCGGGATTTTCACCCGATTCCCTTTTAATCCGTACGCAAGGGCTTGCGCACAGAACCGATTCTTGTGCAAAGGTACGTCTTTTTTCCATTACAGCCTAATGGTTTCAAAAGAAATTAATTCTCCGTAGGACGGAAGATGTCGGGCGGATTTGTGGAGAGGAGATTAGACATAAGCACAAAAGAACATATTTTCCCCGTAGAAGTCATTTTGCCTTTTTGTTCTTTTGTTCTTCTGTCTCATAAAATGTCTTTTTGTTACTGTATGGGAGGATTTCAGTTCAAAAAGACAGCGTTTTCGTTTTATCTGACAGGCCAAAAAAGGGTGAACCGTAGCATACAGAGCATATTCTTGTATATTTATACGGTATATGCGTTGCTGTTTTGCATATTTTCTGCATATATGCAATTCAATCTCAAGAGAATGACAAATCATTCGGCTGAAAGCGGAAAATCATTCTCCGCATGTCGGTTCGTGTTTCTCTTTCAAACGCCGGAAAAATGTCTTTTTTCCGGCAAAATTCCGGCTTGCAAACTGCGTGCCGGCTTTATTTGGCTGCTTTTTCCGTTCCAAAATCCAGTAACATCATGCAAGCCGGATGTGTCTTTAAGCTTACTCACCGAGCCACTTCATGCGGCAGGAAAGGCATGAACGGGTGACAGAGGATAAATATTGCTTGCGTATGAGTTGTCATTTTGTTATTCCTGACGGGCTGTATGGTTGCGTTATTCTTGTCCGAAGCGTTATCTATGTGCAAATACGCGATTCTCAGGGATGCAAAATTGACATCGTGTCAGAGTGTCAACAGTATGCCGGATTGGGCTTTAATATTTTTTAAGTATAATATCACGTCTTCCGGCAAGTATTTTATGAGGTTCGTTCGTATATATATTATATTCACGTTAAGTTGATAGTATGAATAAAATATTGTATGGCGCGCTGGGAGCCTTCTTCATTTCTTTTCCCATGCAAGCGAAAATACTCGTGTATCCGAGGATAGAAGACAAGGCCGTTGTGGACGATGGCCGTTACAAGGTGTACGTCAGGGAAGCCGGGACGGAAAATGCGTGGCGGGAGTTACAGGTCTTTTCGGTGGAAGTGGACATGGACACCCGGAGCCGGGCGGCCATGGCGCAGTTCGACGCAGACGATCCGGTGGAGGTGAAGGTCGTCACGCCGGGACAGATGGACGACAACGTAAAAATACGGCCACTCTCGCAAGGTATATTATATAATAAGGTGGGCGAGCACGCCTTGACGTTTCGCTTGGAGCGTCCGGCCAAGTTGAGTGTGGAGTTCGGGGGCGACCGCATGGGCAATCTCCATTTGTTTGCCAATGCGGTGGAGACGGAGACGTATGACGGGACGGAGGGCGAAGGCGTCGTGGTTTGGGACGGCGGTTCGAAAGATATTTTCCGGAAAGATTGCCGTCTGATTTATTTCGGTCCCGGCGTACATAAGCCCAAGGATCTGCCCAACGGTGAGATAGACGTACCGAGCAACTGCACGGTCTATCTGGCACCGGGAGCTTTGGTGAAAGCCAAACTCCGGGTGGACAGGGCGAAGAATGTGCGGATTGTGGGACGCGGGATGCTGTTTCAGCCCTTGCGCGGCGTGGAAATCACCCGTTCGCGCAACGTACACGTGGAAGGCATTACGGTGGTCAACCCTCAGCATTACACCATATTGGGCGGCGAGAGCCGTAAGGTGACGGTCAGGAATGTGAAGAGTTTCTCGTCCCGGGGGTGGAGCGACGGAATAGATTTGATGTGTTGCCACGACTGGTTGGTGGACGATGTGTTTCTTCGTACGAGCGACGACTGTCTGGCATTTTACAACCACCGTTGGTGGTTTTGGGGAGGGACGAGCAACCTGACGGTGCAAAACTCCATTTTGTGGGCCGATGTGGCGCATGCCATTAACGTGGGAGGTCATGGCGACGACCGTTCCCCGAAGGGAGAGACGCTTCGCGGCGTGAGGTTCCGCAACATAGACGTGCTGAACGTGGATGAGGATGACGACAATTACCGTGGAGTGATGGCCGTGTGTGCGGGCGACAAGAACCGGGTGGAGGATGTGTCGTTTGAGGATATCCGGGTGGAAGACTGCGAAGAGGCCCGGCTGATAGACATCCGTGTTATTTTCAATGAGAAATACAACCGTGAGCCTGGCGGTCCGATTCGTAACCTTGTCTTCCGTAATATCCGCTACCAAGGGGAAGGGGGAAAAATGTATCCTATGCGGATAAAAGGATATGACGCAGACAACGACGTGCGCGGCGTACTGTTGGAGAATGTCACGGTAGACGGAAAGAAACTGACGGGCACGGAAGGGATGGAGATGAACGGCTTCGTTTCCGATGTGGAAGTAAAGTAGGGCGCTTGTCTTTCGTTTTGTTCATGAAAGCGCGGATAGGTTGCTTTTTTGTCATGAGAAGTGTCTTTTTCGGCGTAAATAGCGAAATAAATTGCAAGTATTCGCATTTATTTGTACCTTTGCCCCCTAATAAGGTTTGTAGAGAACGATTGTCATGGAACAGTTGAAACATGAATGCGGTATCGCTATGATACGCTTGCTGAAGCCCTTGGAGTATTATCAGGAAAAGTATGGTACTTGGATGTTCGGCTTGAACAAGCTTTACCTGTTGATGGAGAAACAGCATAACCGCGGACAAGAAGGCGCCGGACTGGCTTGCGTGAAGATGGAGGCGAATCCCGGAGAAGAGTATATGTTCCGTGAACGGGCGTTGGGTACGGGTGCCATTACCGAGATTTTTTCTTCCGTGCAGTCCCGGTTCAGGGATTTGAGCGCGGAACAGCTTGCAGACGCCACGTATGCCAAACGGCAGCTTCCTTTTGCCGGTGAAATTTATATGGGCCACCTTCGGTATTCAACGACCGGAAAGAGTGGCCTTTCTTTTGTCCATCCGTTTTTGAGGCGCAACAACTGGCGGGCGAAAAACCTTGCGTTGTGCGGTAATTTCAATCTGACGAATGTGGATGAGGTATTTGCCGACATTACGGCCAAAGGGCAGCATCCCCGGATTTATTCCGACACTTATATCATGCTGGAGCAAGTGGGGCACAGGCTCGACCGCGAAAGCGAACGCCTTTACGCCGAAGCCGTAGGGCTGGGGCTGTCCGGTATGGACATTACACACTATATCGAGGAGCGTATCGACGTGAACAACGTGTTGCGCACGGCGGCCCCCTTGTGGGACGGCGGTTATGTGGTGTGCGGGGCGACGGGTAGCGGCGAGATGTTTGTCCTGCGCGACCCGTGGGGTATCCGGCCGGCCTTTTGGTATAAAGACGATGAGGTTTTGGTCGTGGCTTCCGAGCGTCCTGTCATCCAGACGGTTTTCGCGTTGGAGACGGAGCAGATACACGAACTCATGCCGGGGCAGGCGGTCAGCGTGCATAAGGACGGAGAGATGCGTCTGGAACAAATCCTGCAACCCAAGGAGGTGAAAGCCTGCTCGTTCGAACGAATCTATTTCAGCCGTGGAAGCGACCGCGATATTTACCTGGAGCGTAAGGCTTTGGGCATGCAGTTGCGCGATGCCATCCTGAAAGCCATTGGCGGGGATTTGGAACATACGGTGTTCTCTTTTATTCCGAACACGGCGGAAGTCGCCTTTTATGGCATGTTGGACGCTTTCAAGGCATATTTGAACCAAACCAAGATTGCCCAGATAGAAGCGTTGGGACATAAGCCCACTCATGAGGAGCTCGAACGCATCCTGAGCCAGTATATCCGTAGCGAGAAAGTGGCTATCAAGGACATCAAACTGCGTACGTTCATTACGGAAGGCAACAGCCGGAACGATCTGGCCGCGCATGTGTATGACATCACTTACGGGAGCGTGAATGCCTACGAGGACAACCTGGTGGTCATCGACGACAGCATCGTGCGCGGGACTACGCTGAAAGAGAGCATCATCCGCATCCTCGACCGCCTGCATCCGAAGAAAATCGTGCTGGTGTCTTCTTCTCCGCAGGTGCGCTATCCCGATTATTACGGTATCGACATGTCCAATATGGACGAATTCATCGCTTTCCGCGCAGCCGTGGAGCTGTTGAAAGAACGGGGCATGGCGCACGTGGTAGGCGAGGTTTATGAACAATGTAAAATGCAGATGGGGTTGCCTAAAGAAGAGGTGGCGAACAGTGTGAAAGCCATCTATGCCCCTTTTACGGACGAAGACATTTCACGCAAGATGGTGGAGATGTTGCGCCCGGCAGGAGTCACCACGCCCATTGAAATCGTATACCAGACGCTGGAGGGTCTTCATGAGGCCTGCCCGGAGCATTCGGGCGACTGGTATTTCAGCGGCGACTATCCGACACCGGGCGGTGTGAAGCTGGTGAACCGGGCGTTCATCAGTTATTATGAGAATGTGTTTAAGGCAAATAAATAAGATAATAAAGATTGTATTTCTGCAATGAGAAACGTGACACTTATCCTCGACGACGGGAGCCGTTTTCACGGCAAGTCGTTCGGTTATGAAAAACCGGTGGCCGGCGAAGTAGTTTTCAATACGGCCATGATGGGGTATCCGGAGAGTTTGACCGACCCGTCTTATGCCGGGCAGTTGATGACGCTGACCTATCCTTTGGTCGGGAACTACGGCGTGCCGGCTTTTACCATGGAAGAGAATGGCCTGGCCACTTTTATGGAGAGCGACCGGATTTATGCCTCGGCCATTATCGTAAGCGATTATAGTCTGGCCTACAACCATTGGAATGCAAAAGAAAGTCTGGCAGATTGGCTGAAACGGGAACAGGTGCCGGGCATCACGGGAGTGGATACGCGTGAGTTGACGAAAGTGTTGCGCGAGCACGGGGTGATGATGGGTAAAATCGTGTTTGACGACGAACCGGATAACATACCCGAGGCCGATTATAACGGTGTGAACTTCGTGGATAAAGTGTCGTGTAAGGAAATCATCCGCTACAATGAAGGAGACGGGCGGAAGAAAGTCGTGCTGGTGGATTGTGGCGTGAAACACAATATCATACGTTGCCTGCTTCGTCGCGGCGTGGAAGTGATACGCGTGCCTTGGGACTATGATTTCAATACGTTGGAGTTTGACGGCCTTTTCTTGGCCAACGGTCCCGGCGATCCGGATACGTGCGAGGCTGCGGTGGCGAACATCCGCAAGTTCCTTGCTTCTCCTTCGGTGCGCCCCTGCATGGGCATCTGTATGGGCAACCAGCTTTTGAGCAAAGCGGCCGGTGCCCGGATTTATAAATTGAAGTACGGACACCGCAGCCACAATCAGCCGGTGAGGATGGTGGGCACGACCCGTTGTTTCATCACGAGCCAGAATCACGGTTATGCTGTGGATGCGGAAACGCTCGGGGCAGACTGGGAACCCTTGTTCGTCAACATGAACGACGGTTCCAATGAAGGCATACGCCATAAAGTGAATCCTTGGTTTAGCGCGCAGTTCCATCCGGAAGCTTGCAGCGGTCCGGTGGATACGGAGTTCATGTTCGATGATTTTGTTAATTTGCTCAAATAAGAAACAGGTGGTCTATGGAAGATAAAGGAATAAAGAAAGTCTTGTTGTTAGGTTCCGGTGCGCTGAAGATCGGCGAGGCCGGTGAGTTTGATTACTCCGGTTCGCAAGCATTGAAAGCGTTGAAAGAGGAAGGGATAGAGACGGTACTCATCAATCCGAACATCGCCACTGTGCAGACGAGCGAAGGTGTGGCCGACCAGATTTATTTTTTGCCGGTGACTCCGTTCTTTGTGGAGAAAGTCATCCGGAAGGAACGGCCGCAAGGCATCTTGTTGGCGTTTGGAGGACAGACGGCTTTGAATTGCGGTGTAGCCTTATATAAGGAAGGCATTTTGGAGAAATACGGCGTGCAGGTGCTCGGAACTCCGGTACAGGCTATCATTGACACGGAAGACCGTGAATTGTTCGTGAAGAAGCTCGATGAAATCGACGTGAAGACCATCAAGAGCCATGCTTGCGAGAATATGGAAGAAGCCCGCAAGGCGGCTGCCCATCTGGGCTATCCCGTGATTATCCGTGCGGCCTATGCGCTGGGTGGATTAGGCTCCGGATTCTGCGACAATGAGGACGAACTTAACAAGTTGGCAGAGAAGGCTTTCTCGTTTTCACCTCAAGTGTTGGTGGAGAAGAGTTTGAAGGGATGGAAAGAGATTGAATACGAAGTGGTGCGCGACCGGTATGACAACTGTATCACGGTGTGCAACATGGAAAACTTTGACCCGCTCGGCATTCATACCGGTGAAAGTATCGTGATTGCTCCCTCGCAGACGTTGACCAATTCGGAATACCACAAATTGCGGGCGTTGAGCATCCGCATCATCCGTCACATCGGAATCGTGGGAGAATGTAATGTGCAATATGCTTTCGACCCTGAGTCGGAGGATTACCGTGTCATCGAGGTGAATGCCCGTCTGAGCCGTTCTTCCGCTTTGGCTTCCAAGGCCACGGGGTATCCGTTGGCTTTTGTGGCGGCCAAGTTGGGGTTGGGTTACGGGCTGTTTGAACTGAAAAATTCCGTGACGAAAACAACGTCGGCCTTCTTCGAGCCGGCGTTGGATTATGTGGTGTGCAAGATACCGCGCTGGGATTTGGGTAAGTTCCGGGGTGTGGACCGCGAGTTGGGTTCCTCCATGAAGTCTGTAGGCGAGGTGATGGCCATAGGCCGTACTTTCGAAGAGGCTATCCAGAAAGGTTTGCGCATGATAGGTCAGGGGATGCATGGTTTTGTGGAGAACAAGGAACTGCAAATCGACGACATCGATGCTGCCCTGCACGAGCCGACCGACAAGCGTATCTTTATCATCTCCAAGGCCATGCAGCAAGGTTATACGATAGACCGGATTCATGAACTGACGAAGATAGACAAGTGGTTCCTGCAAAAACTGCATAACATCAAGGATACGTCCAAGGCTTTGCATGCCTGTAAAAGCATCAATGTGATGGACAATGACTTGCTGCGCCGGGCGAAGGTGCAAGGCTTTACGGATTTCCAGATAGCCCGTGCCTTGGGTATGGAAGAGGAAATGGACATCGAAGAGGCTTCGCTGATAGTGCGCCGTCGCCGCTTGTCCGCAGGTATCGTACCGGTTGTGAAGCAAATAGACACGTTGGCTGCCGAGTATCCGGCGCAGACGAACTATTTGTACATGACTTATAGCGGTATAGCCCATGACATTCATTACGAACACGACAAGCGCAGTATTGTGGTTTTGGGTTCGGGTGCCTATCGTATCGGGTCGTCCGTCGAGTTCGACTGGTGCGGTGTGCAGGCGTTGAACACCATCCGTAAAGAAGGTTTCCGTTCGGTGATGATTAACTACAATCCCGAAACGGTATCTACCGACTACGACATGTGCGACCGCCTTTATTTCGACGAACTGACTTTCGAGCGCGTGTTGGATATTCTGGACTTGGAATGTCCGAAAGGGGTTATCGTTTCTACGGGCGGACAAATCCCGAACAACCTGGCCATCCGTTTGGACCAGCAGCGTATTCCTATTCTCGGCACGACGGCCAAGAGCATCGACAATGCGGAAGACCGTGAGAAGTTCTCGGCCATGTTGAACCGTATCGGCGTGGATCAGCCGGAGTGGAGTGCGCTGACCAGCATGGACGATGTAAACGCATTTATAGATAAGGTGGGCTTTCCGGTTCTGGTGCGTCCTTCGTACGTGCTTTCAGGTGCGGCGATGAACGTATGTTCCAATCAGGATGAGTTAGAGCGATTCTTGAAGTTAGCCGCCAATGTGTCTCATAAACATCCTGTTGTCATCAGTAAGTTCTTACAGCATGCCAAAGAGGTGGAGATGGACGCCGTGGCACGTGAGGGAGAAATCGTGGCATACGCTATCAGCGAGCACATCGAGTTTGCCGGCGTGCATTCGGGAGATGCCACAATCCAGTTCCCTGCACAGAAACTGTATGTGGAGACGGTACGCCGCATCAAGAAGATTTCCGGGCAAATAGCCCGCGAGTTGAAAATCAGCGGACCGTTCAATATCCAGTTCTTGGCTAAGGACAACGACATCAAGGTCATTGAATGCAACCTGCGCGCTTCGCGGAGTTTCCCGTTCGTGAGCAAGGTGCTTAAGATCAATATGATTGAACTGGCCACGAAAGTCATGCTGGGATTGCCCGTGGAGAAACCGAACAAGAGCCTGTTCGATTTCGATTATGTGGGTATCAAGGCCAGTCAGTTCTCGTTCAACCGCTTGCAGAAGGCCGACCCCGTACTGGGAGTCGATATGGCATCGACCGGAGAAGTCGGTTGTTTGGGCGACGATTCGGGAACCGCTTTGCTTACGGCTATGCTTTCGGTAGGGCATCGTATTCCGAAGAAGAACATTCTTTTGTCTACCGGTGGTGCTAAACAGAAAGCCGACATGCTGGAAGCAGCCCGTACTTTAAAGGAGCATGGTTATGAACTTTATGCTACGGGAGGGACCAGTCGCTATCTGACAGAGAACGGTGTGGCGAATCATCTGGTGTATTGGCCGAGCGAAGAGGGGACCCCTCAAGCGCTTACCATGCTGCATAATCGGGAGATAGACATGGTGGTCAATATCCCGAAAGATTTGACGGTAAGCGAATTGAGTAACGGTTACAAGATTCGCCGTGCTGCGGTGGATTTGAACATTCCTTTGATTACGAACTCCCGTTTGGCAAGTGCCTTTATCCAGGCTTTCTGCCATATTGATATGGATGATCTGCCCATAAAGAGCTGGTCTGAATATAAGTAAACACTACACAATCATACCATACCATGAATTTTGAAATTGTTTATGTCTTAATCTGTCTGGCCGCTATGGTCGTAGCACTTATCTACGACCGTATGCGTCCGGGCATGATACTTTTTTCTGTCGTCATCCTGTTTTTCTGTGCGGGAATACTTACGCCCAAGGAAGTGTTGGAAGGTTTCTCGAACAAAGGCATGATTACGGTGGCTCTTTTGTTTCTGGTCAGTGAAGGAATACGTAAGAGCGGAGTGTTGGAACGTTTGATTTTTGCCATGTTGCCGCAAAAGAAGTCTACGGTGGCAGGCACTAATCTACGCGTTCTGCCGGTCATTGCTTTCATTTCGGCTTTTCTGAACAACACGCCGGTGGTGGTTATTTTTGCGCCTATCATCAAGAACTGGGCGAGACGGATGAAACTGCCACCTGCAAAGTTTCTGATTCCTCTTTCGTATGCCACTATCCTTGGCGGTATTTGTACGTTGATAGGAACTTCTACGAATCTGGTGGTGGACGGAATGATACAAGACGCAGGTTTTAAGGGCTTTTCCATCTTCGAGTTGGGACAGGTCGGGGTGATTATAGCCATTGTGGGTATCATCTATTTGGTTTGTTTTGCCAAACGTTTATTGCCCGACCGAACCCTGAAAGATGACGACATAGAAGAAAGTAGCGACTCGGGCGATGTTGTGCGCGTGGAAGCCGTGTTGGGAGCACGTTTCCCCGGAAACGGAAAAACGTTGCGCGAATTTGATTTTCACCGTCACTATGGAGCCACGGTAAAGAGTCTGCATCGTAATGGTGAACGTCTCCAAGGGGATTGGATGAATGTACGTCTGTCGGAGAATGATACGTTGATTCTGGATGCAGACGGCACCTTTATTCCGACATGGGGAGACAGCCGTGTGTTTTTGATGTTGTCGGTGTTGGATGCGGAACCCGAAATGGGAAAGAAAAAGAAATATCTGGCCATGATTCTGTTGTTGGTGATGATTATCGGGGCAACGGTAGGCGAGCTTCCGGTCGTGGAGCAGGCTCTTCCCGGACTGAACTTGGATATGTTTTTCTTTGTTTGTGTCACAACGGTGATTATGGCTTGGACGGGAATGTTTAATCCTAAGAAATATACGAAGTTCATTTCATGGGACGTGTTGATTACCATCGCCTGTGCTTTTGCTATCAGTAAGGCGATGGTGAACTCCGGCGTGGCGGATAGCGTTGCGAAGTTTATTATCGGATTGAGTGATGATTACGGCCCGCATGTGTTGCTTGCAATGGTATTTATTATCACGAACTTGTTTACGGA
>OFMS01001730.1_pt1 | contig 13330 bp, 10 predicted proteins | sample 1541871 | NCBI WGS metagenome assembly OFMS01 (sample SAMN04209251, study PRJEB22552) | human gut metagenome | biome: gut; material: feces | host: Homo sapiens | place: USA: Oklahoma
CCACCACTGTGCCGGTGATGCCGCTGAGCATGATCTGCCCGTTTTTATCGGTATGGTACAATCCCTTACTGGACAGGCTTCCATTCCCGGCGTCCACATAGGAACCGTCGGAGTAGGTGATCTCAAATTCCACTCCCTCCAGAGGCTTATGCGTCACAGAGTCCAGCTTGTTGATGACCAGGCTGCCCTTTGGTTGGTTGCGGAACTCCAGGGTAACGGTCTGTCCGGCCTTGATCTCCGCTGTCTGAGGGGTGTCATCCAGCAGGTAGCCCTCCTTGGCGATGGTCTCCTTAGCCACCAGAGTCGTACCAGGGTCGATACCCTCAATCAGGATGGTTCCTGCGGAATCGGTAGTAAAGTAGCCATTGCTATCGCCTACTACGGTACCATTGCTCTCAGTGACAAAGAACTGCACGTCGGACAAGGGTTCACGGGTAGAAGCGTCAATCTTTTTGATCAGTAGGCTGCCTTTGGGAGAATTCCCGAAATACAGCTCCACTACATCCTGTTCCTTTCCGCTGATGTAAGCGGTCTGCGGCGCCGTGTCGATCACATGGCCGCTGTCGCTGGCCAGCTCCTCGACCACGTAGGTGCCGGCCTCCAGCCCTGTGACCGTGAAGGAGCCATTGGCGGAAGTTTTATAGGTCCCGATGACCGTCCCTCCGGTTCCGGAAGTGCCGCCCAGGTACTTGATCTGGAATACAGCGCCTTCTACCGCTTCGCCGGTCACAGAATCATACTTGTAGACAATCAGCGCGGAGAGAGGTGTATTCTCAAAGATTAAGGTCTTAGAAGTCCCGGCCCCAATAAAGCACTCCTGGGTGGCCGGGGCCTTGATTTGATAGCCGGGCGCCGGTTCCAGTTCTGTGACCTTAAACCAGCCGTCGTTGACATTTTCGAGGGAAATTTGGCCGTTTTCATCGGTATAGTAGGTGCCCAGGTCGTTCAGTTCGCCGGTTTCGGTGGAGTTGGACGCATACCAGATTTGAAACTTTGCCCCTTTGATGGGATTGCCGGTGATGCTGTCAATCTTTTCGATCGTCAGGGAAGTAAAATCTCCTTGACTGAGGCCGGAGAGCTGTTACTGAAGCATAGTGAAAAGATTTTGGATGATTATAAGCAATTGGAATACGAGATGCACTTGTTGCATGACGAATATATCGGAGAATTAAAACTGGGTGCCAGCACTACGATTGCGCAATATGTCCTTCCTCCTTTATTGGCCAACTTCATAACAAAGTTTCCACAAATCAATCTTTCTTTGATAAATGGGAATTCCCGTGGAGTGGAGGTGGCGTTGCAGGAACATCGTATTGATCTGGGATTGGTAGAGGGTATCTTCCGTTTACCGAATTTGAAGTACACTGCATTCCTGCAAGATGAACTCGTGGCTGTGGTTCATACGCGGAGTAAATTGGCGGTTGCCGACGAAATCCTTCCGGAAGAACTTCCAAATATCCCTTTGGTCTTGCGCGAAAGAGGTTCCGGTACATTAGATGTATTTGAGCGTGCGCTGCTGCAGTATAATCTGAAGCTCTCTTCTCTGAATGTTTTAATGTATCTTGGCAGTACGGAAAGTATCAAGCTTTTTCTGGAGCATACGGATTGTATGGGAATTGTTTCCATCCGTTCGGTACATAAGGAACTTGTTGTCGGCACTCTGAAGGTAGTTGAAATAAAAGGAATGCCGATGCAACGTGAGTTTAACTTTGTTCAGTTGCAAGGGCAGGAGGGAGGATTGTCCCAAGTTTTTATGCGTTTTGCGGGACATCATAGCAAGAGTTTATAACCTCGCTTAGGAATCTCTACTAGAAGAAAAACAATATTATCTCTCATCTCTCATGATTTGCTTGTAAATTGTTGATTATCAGTTTAGCATTTTATGAGAGATCTTTTTTATGCTACCATCTCTCATGCTTTCCGCACCTTTTGAGACATAATCTTTAACTCATTATTCTTCTTGTTTCTTTTTTATATAGATTCTGTGTGCACCTCTTCCAGCGATTCCGATTCCGGAATTGGGTTGATCTCCCCATTGTTTTAATTCTATGGTTGCTGCCGTTTGTAAGAGTCCTGTTAGTTTCCGATATTCATGAACCGTAAGGAACGAATGCTCGTCGAGATATTTCAATGCCAGTTTGAGACGTTGCTCCGGTGTGAACTTCTGTGAGGAACGTTGCTTTTTCCAAGAGGCTCTTTCCAGTCGGCATCTTTCATTAATTCTTCTCAGCATGATTTTGTCTACTCGGAAATTTACATTTCCTACATAAATACTCTGTGCATTACGATGTTCACTTCCTTCTTCAGCTCCTTCCCGTTCTTTATCTTTGTACAGGGCCAGCGACGCTGTGAATGTGCCGATTCCGTCTATCTTAACCGAGCGTCCTTCCGCCATTATGTGTGCCATTTCGATGGAGGTTTGGAGCAATATACCTTCTATATCTCCTGGGCTGAAACCACTGACGTCACCCACTCGTTGGGCAAGTTCTTTTATGCTTGCATTGTCTACCCGTGCAAACTTCGGATATGTGATTCTCTTCCCCGTATTCTGTAAGTCGGGCATCTCCTCCATTATGTACTTTGCCATACTGTTTGTTGTTTGAATTATTAGTAGATAAGTTCTTGTATACTAGGGCAAAACTTCTTTTTCTCTAATAGATAAGTACTTTTGGGTTAAGTATAAACTATAAACGGAGCTTTCGTTTTTACAAATGAAAATTGCGTTTATAAAAACGAAAGCTTTGGTTATAAAAACAAAGCCTTCGTTTATAGTTTCCTCTTGTACAAAGGTAGGTTTTATATTTGAGAAAAAGAAGTTTAGCATTAATAAAAAGGAATTTATTTATTAATAGATTGTATGGAAAGTACTAGGATAAAGTGGAAGTAGGAAAGGGTGGCTGCGGAGTATGTTTATATATTTGGCATACTTTAAAAAGTGTACTGTACAGATTCCCGTGCTTTTTCTTTATATGGTAATCGCTTATCTAAATTTAGAACGCAAGTAAAAAATACTCTAATAGGTGTACCGATTGATGATATAATTGAGACATCCAATCATTTTGGTTCGTGAATGCCTTCGTCATAATATCGTTCCATTTATTATAGATGAGCGCCATAAGCAATTTTATTATCGTGGACTTAGGGAGTTCGCGACTACTCGTGGATATTTGCTAGATACTTGTCTCTCTGCTCAAGATACTTATGTAGCGTGGGTAAAGTACTTTTATCCGGGATTATTAGACTGATAGATAGAAATAAAATCTGACTTTTATATGGGCTGTTTAATGAATCTTTTATGGTTGTTGCTTGACTGCATTAGCGTTATCACCTTTTGGAAAAGATAGTGTAGAAGTGTAATAAGGTAATCTTGATAAAGAAGAGGTTAGAGCTATAACTAAAAGTTATAACGTATAATTAGAAACGATTAGCGTGTCTTGATTGTTTGTCATACCTTTGCGCTCCAGAAAAACAATTAAAGATATATTATATGATTTCAACAGCTACAAAAACATTGCAGGCAAAAAATAAGACTATTTATGTCGCCCTGCTTTCTACTTTGACTCTTTTCTTATTTTTGGATTATATTCCGGGTTTGCAGGCATGGTCTGCATGGGTGACTCCTCCAGTAGCTCTGTTCCTCGGACTTATTTTTGCATTGACTTGCGGGCAGGCACATCCGAAATTCAATAAAAAGACTTCTAAATATCTATTGCAATACTCCGTTGTCGGATTAGGATTCGGTATGAATCTGCAATCAGCGTTGGCTTCCGGTAAGGAAGGGATGGAGTTTACTATTATTTCGGTGGTAGGTACATTGGCGATAGGTTGGTTTATCGGACGCAAGATATTTAAGATAGATAGAAATACTTCTTATCTGATCAGTTCGGGAACGGCTATTTGTGGTGGTAGTGCCATTGCGGCAGTAGGACCGGTATTGAAGGCAAAAGATAGTGAAATGTCTGTGGCATTGGGTACTATCTTTATTTTGAATGCTATTGCGCTTTTCATATTTCCAATGATTGGTCATGCTCTGAACATGAGCGAACATGAGTTTGGTACTTGGGCGGCTATTGCTATCCATGATACAAGTTCTGTGGTTGGAGCCGGTGCTGCTTATGGAGAGGAGGCTTTGAAGGTGGCTACTACCATCAAATTGACTCGTGCTCTTTGGATTATTCCGATAGCTTTCGCTACTTCATTCATTTTTAAGAGTAAGGGACAAAAGATTAGTATTCCCTGGTTTATTTTCTACTTTGTACTGGCGATGATCGTAAATACTTATTTGCTGGATGGAATGCCGGAAATTGGAAATGCTATTAATGGAATTGCTCGTAAGACATTGACAATTACGATGTTCTTTATTGGTGCTTCTCTTTCGATAGATGTTCTGAAAGCAGTTGGCGTAAAACCGTTATTGCAGGGAATAGCGTTATGGGTAGTCATTAGTTTGAGTACATTGGCATATATCTATTACTTTGCATAAGTAAGAATAAGGATTAGGTAATATATAAAAGAAGTGGGAGAATGTTCGTTTCGTACGATATTCTCCCACTTTTTTTGTACAACCCTCACCCCTCCGATTACAGCTTTGAAAAACTGTAAGGTGGAAGTGATTATTTCTTCTTTAACTCTTCAAAGATCAGTCCTTCCAGCTCTTCTGCTAGTTCCGGATTGTCGGCAATACATTGTTTGGCAGCGTCGCGTCCCTGTCCCAGCTTCGTGTCGTTGTAACTATACCATGAACCGCTTTTCTTGATGATTCCCAGATCGGCACCCAAGTCAACGATTTCTCCGGAATGGGAGATACCTTCACCGAACATGATATCAAATTCTGCTCTCCGGAAAGGAGGAGCCACTTTATTCTTCACGACTTTTACTTTAGTCAGTTTGCCCAAAATCTCTTCACCATCTTTGATCGGTTGTCCCGGACGGATATCCAAACGTACGGATGCGTAGAATTTTAAGGCATTACCACCGGTAGTTGTTTCCGGACTGCCGAACATTACACCGATCTTCTCACGCAACTGATTGATAAAGATACAAGTTGTACGTGTCTTGCTGACTGCTGCTGTCAACTTACGTAATGCCTGAGACATCAAACGTGCCTGAAGACCTACTTTATTGTCACCCATGTCACCTTCAATTTCAGCTTTAGGAGTCAATGCGGCAACGGAGTCGATTACGATAATGTCGATAGCGGAAGAACGGATCAGTTGTTCTGCAATTTCCAATGCCTGCTCCCCGTTGTCTGGCTGGGAGATGTACAGGTCGTCGATGTTTACACCTAATTTAGATGCATAGAAACGGTCGAAAGCATGTTCTGCATCAATGAAAGCTGCTATACCGCCAGCCTTTTGTGCTTCGGCAATGGCATGAATGGCCAATGTCGTTTTACCGGAAGATTCCGGACCATAGATCTCGACGATACGTCCTTTCGGATATCCGCCTACGCCCAGCGCTGCGTTTAAAGCGATAGAGCCTGTCGGTATCACCTCGATATCCTCGATGTTTTCATCGCCTAGTTTCATGATCGAACCTTTTCCGTAGTTCTTCTCGATTTTATCCATTGCCGCACGTAAAGCCTTTAGCTTATCCGTGTTAGCGGCTGGTTTACCACCTTCTTCTTTCGCTTTTTCTTCGAACAAATTTTCTTCTTTTGCCATATGTGTCCCTTATAAATTAAGGATTTGATTTGCATGGTCTTTTGTCTTCACCTCTTTCGGCCCGATGATATTAGTAACAATACCTTCCTCGTTAATGATAAAGGTGGTCCGGAGAGTCCCCATGTATGAACGTCCGTACATTTTTTTCTCAGCCCACACACCAAACTGTTCTTGTAAGGTCGTGTCTGTGTCCGCTATTAAACGGAAAGGTAAGTTTTGCTTTTGTATAAAGCCTTGATGCGATTTGGCGCTATCTTTGCTTACTCCGATGATCTCGAAGCCTTTCGCTTGTAAGGCTTGATAGCCGTCACGTAAGCTGCATGCTTCCGCCGTGCAACCGCTCGTGTTATCTTTCGGATAGAAATAGAGCGCTACTTTTTTCCCTTTATAGTCACTCATCTTTACCTCTTTACCGTCTTGATCGGTTCCCAAAAACTCGGGAACCTTATCGCCTATTTGTACTGCCATATTACAATTCTAAGTCAATGTTAAACAATTCATGCCAAGGCAAACCTTGCTCATTTAGCTCTTTCATGAATGGGTCCGGATTGAATTCCTCTACATTCCATACTCCCGGTTTCTTCCAAATGCCTTGCATAAATAATTTGGCGCCGATCATGGCGGGAACACCGGTGGTATAACTAACACCTTGCGCTCCTGTCTCTAGATAAGCGGCATGGTGGCTACAGTTGTTGTATACGTAATAAGTTAATTCCTTACCGTCCTTGATACCACGGATGCGGCAACCGATGGAAGTCTCGCCAGTATAATTCTCTCCCAGATCACCCGGGTTCGGCAATACGGCTTTTAAGAATTGGATCGGAACGATTTCCTGCCCGTTGTAAAGGATCGGGTCGATACGAGCCATACCGATATTTTGGATGACACGTAGATGAGTCAAGTATTCCTGTCCGAAAGTCATCCAGAAACGAGCCCGTTTGAGGGTCGGGAAGTTTTTGGTCAAACTTTCCAATTCCTCGTGATACATCAAATACGATTCTTTCGGTCCTACATTCGGATAATTCAAGGCTTTATGTACGCTTAACGGATCGGTCTCCTTCCATTCCCCATCCTCGAAATATTTGCCACGTTGAGTAATCTCACGGATATTGATTTCCGGATTGAAATTGGTAGCGAATGCCTTATGGTGATCTCCTGCGTTGCAGTCTACGATATCCAGATAGTGTATCTCGTCGAAATGATGCTTTGCCGCATAGGCTGTATATACGCCGGTAACCCCCGGATCGAAACCACATCCCAAGATAGCGGTAAGACCGGCTTTCTCGAAACGATCTTTATAGGCCCATTGCCAGCTGTATTGATATTTGGCTTCATCAAGCGGTTCGTAGTTGGCCGTATCTAAATAGCTAACGCCGTATTCCAGACAAGCATCCATGATATGCAAGTCTTGATAAGGTAAGGCCAGATTTACCACCAAATCCGGTTTGAAGGCGTTAAACAAGGCAACAAGCTCTTGCACGTTATCTGCGTCTACCTGTGCGGTTTGCACTTTTACGTTCTTGATATCGGCGGCGATCTTGTCGCATTTACTTTTCGTACGGCTAGCTACCATGATATCCGTGAAGACATCCGCATTCATCGCTATTTTCTTAACAGCAACGGTACTTACGCCCCCTGCACCAATAACTAATACTCTTCCCATTTACTAATAGAATTAATCTTGTTAATATACAGTTTACAAGGTTTTCAACCAATGGACAAATATACGGCTTTTCCTTGACAATCCCTATAAAAGATTTATTTATTCATTTTAGAAGGGATGAAAGGAAAGAAAGATACAGCTAATGAATGTGAATACTGAAAATAGTCGTACTTTTGTCACATTTACTGTTTAAAGTTTGGACATGAGATTTTTAAATTATGCCGGGGGTGTTTTTATTCTGCTCTTATTGGCGTTGGGGTGCAAACCCGAGGCGAAGCGGAGCCGTGTGCTTGTGATCCAATCTTTTCGGTGGGATGACAAGAACTATCTGGAATTAAACTCGGATATCCGGAAAGAACTGAGAAAAAACCGGGTGAATGCGGACATCCGCACGTTTTATCTCGATTGTGAGTGCTATATGGCTGAGGAGGAAGAGGAACGGATGTATAACTTTATCGATACGATACGTCTTTGGAAGCCCGACATCATATTGGTGAATGATGATCAGGCTACCTATACGTTGATGAAATGCGGCCATCCTTTTGTAAAGAAAGTTCCGGTTGTTTTCTCTGGCGTCAATTTCCCTAATTGGGATTTGCTGGAAAAATATCCGAACGTAACAGGTAGTTGGGACAAGATTGATTATAAGGAAAACCTTCGTTTGATCGATCAGCAAATGGGAAAGTCTCGCATTTATATCAATTATGATAAGACCTCCTTAGGGCAGTTGGCTTTCCGGGAGTTGATAAAAGCGGTCGATACGAGCCGATATGTATTGAATTATAATCAATTGGCTTTCCAATTAAATGACCCGGACTTTAAGGTAGATTCCATGACGTTTAGAACCGAGATGAGAATGAAGGCGATACGTCCTTCGAAAAATGTAATTCATTTCATGCCTTTTCGTAAAGCCAATGGGGAGTTTTTATTGAGTAATATTAATGGTACCTATCCTTATTGCGTATTTTTCAATATCCGTTATGACTATACATCCGCAGGTTTGTCTAAGATGTTCGTGACTCCTTCATTTACGGCGGTGCGGGAAATCTTTAATATAAACGTGGAAGTTCTGGGAGGCTATTTTTGCTCGAATCGCATACAAGCGGCGGAACAGGCTCGGTTGGCGGCTAAAATTCTTTCCGGTACGCCTGTCTCTTCCGTTCCGATCGTAGAGAGTCCTAAAGAGTATCTGTATGATTGGGGGGAGATGCAACGTTTAGGTATCTCAAAGGAGGAGGTCCCTACTAATGTTCACATCATCAATATGCCTATTTCTGAACGGTATAAGATTGGGGTTTTTATCGCCTCTTCCTTGGGCGTGATCTTATTGCTGGCATTGATCGGTTATTTGTTTTATCTCTATTGGCGGGAAGCAAGACGAAGGAAAGCGGTGCTCGCTAATTTAAAGCAAGAGAAGGAGCATCTTTCTTTAGCGTTGGAAGGGGGGAATATATTCGCTTGGAAATTACAGTCTGGTACCTTCCGGTTTGACAACGAGTTCTTTAGCTATGTGAATATTTCTCCCCGGGAAATTCCTTTGGATGAGCTGTACGAGATGACTCATCCGGACGATAGGCAGAGTTTGCGCTCCTTGATTGATTTCATTTGTACGGGTACGATCTCTCATCATATCCTTCAATATCGTTGCGATTTTAACGGGAAAGGTTACCAATGGTGGGAATTTCGTTACGGAAGCTTAGAGGATGCGAATGATGGGTATGTAATCAATGGCTTATGTTTGAATATCCAAAATATCAAGGATACGGAGGAGGTCTTGATCTCTGCGAGGGAAAAAGCCGAGGAGTCGGATCGGATGAAGTCGGCTTTCTTGGCGAATATGAGCCATGAGATCCGTACGCCGCTGAATGCGATTGTCGGTTTCTCGAATTTAATGAACTCGGAAGAGGTCTTGGAGCCGGAAGAGCGTGAGCAGTTCGTGAAGTTGATTAATACGAACTCCGACTTACTATTGAAACTGATCAATGATATTTTAGATCTTTCCCGTATGGAATCCGGAAAGATGAGTTTTGTTTTCGATCGCCATGATTTGAATGTCTTGATCAATGAAATCTATTGTACTTTCCAGTTGATGATGCCCGAGGGGGTAGAGCTACGCATGCGTGTCCCCGAGATCCCGGTGGTTGTGGCGGTAGATCCTTATCGGCTGAAACAAGTATTGTCTAATTTTATCAATAATGCCATCAAGTTCACGACTTCGGGCTATATAGAAGTGGGATACTATTTCTGTACGAAAGGCGACTGCCTTCATATCTATGTAGAAGACACTGGTATCGGTATCCCTGAGGAGAAACAGAAGCAAGTTTTTGATCGTTTTTGCAAATTGGATGAGTTTGCGCAAGGCACCGGACTCGGACTGGCGATTTGCCAAGTGATAGCGCAGCGTTTCGGCGGTGAGATACAATTGAAGTCGGAATATGGTAAAGGTAGCCGTTTTATGCTAACTTTGCCTAAAGAACGTATAGGTTGACAAAGCATGGAACAAATAGAGGAACTTTCACGATTTATCAAGGAACATGCGTCGGATGATTTGAATCGTCTGTTGCTTTCCGCCTCTCGTTATCCGGGGATCGATATCCCTTTCGTGGTGGATCAATTAAAATCTCGGCGGCAGATCAAGGATAAACTACCTTCATGGTATCAAAACGATCGACTGGTTTTTCCGGCGAAGATAGCGGCGGAGCAATGTTCCTCGGAACAAACTGCCTTGTACAAACAGAGGTTGGTAGATCCACAGGCACATGTATGTGATTTGACCGGAGGGTTGGGGATCGATAGCTATTTCTTCTCTCGGAAAGTACAGCAGGTTACTTATATCGAACGCTTTCCCGCTTATTGCGAGGCGGCTATCCATAATTTCAAGGTACTAGAGGCTGATAACGTAACGGTATTGAATGGCGATTCTACGGAGTTGTTGGCTGAGATCGATGGAATAGATGTGTTCTATATCGATCCGGCTCGTAGGGGAGAAGGAAATAAGCGGGTTTTCGCGTTGCAAGATTGCGAGCCGGATTTAACAAAGCTAGTCCCCGTCTTATTTAGTCATGCCCCAAGGGTGATCGCTAAACTATCCCCGATGGCGGATATTCGTATGACACTGGATTTACTTCCGGGTGTGACTGACATACAGGTTCTTTCGGTGAAAAACGAATGTAAGGAACTTTTATTTGTGCTGGAACGAGGCTCGAGAAACGGGAATCCTCGGATCTGTTGCGTGAATTTTATCTCGGAGGAAGAGTCGGAATCGTTTACGTTCTCATTGATGGAAGAGCGGGAAGCGGTCGCCTCCATCCGTGGAGAAGTCAAGCGTTATTTATATGAACCGAATGTCTCCATCTTGAAGGCAGGTGCGTTTAAAGCGGTCGCCACTCGTTTCGGATTGAGTAAATTGCATGTTAGCAGTCATTTATATACGTCGGATGAGGTAGTCCCTTGTTTTCCGGGACGTTCTTTTGTGGTAGACGAAGTGATCCCCTTTACGAATAAACAATGTAAGACCTTGTCGAGGCAGATTCCCCAAGCGAATATCACAGTCCGTAATTTCCCCCTCTCGGTGGAAGAGTTACGTAAGCGAACTAAAATTGCGGATGGAGGAACTATCTATCTTTTCGCTACTACTCTGGAAAATGGGGATAAGGTACTTATCAAAGCTCATAAGATATAGGATACTGCATAGGTGCTGCAGCATTACTGCATAAGGGTTGCAGTACTATTGCAAAGCCTGTTGCAGTGATATCCGAAGGGATATAAAAAAGTGTATGATGTTATCACCATACACTTTTTATGATATGAGGTTTATATTACTTCAATAGATTCGCACGCATTTCCTCAATCTTAGCTTTTGACTCACGAGCCGTATTTATGGTTGCTACCATTCCGCTTAACGGAGCGATTGTAGTCCCTAATTGCTCCAAGTCAGGATAATATTTAGCTAAGTCGGCTGTGATCTGCTGGATGATACCGATACGTTTTTCCATATTCTCGCTCAAACCGGCGGAAATAGCGTCGCCTTTAACAACCAAGCCCGGATTTGCGTATACAATGGCATATTCTACAGCCATGCCCCCTAACAACTCAAGCTCAACGTCAGCCTTATCATTTTCCATCATAGCGTCGATCAATTTGTTTTCTTGGTTTTTCATGAATTTGCTTAACTCCTCTTTGCTGGCGTTAGCGGGAGCGGACTCTTTCATGATGTCGATAGCGAATGGAATGTCCAGATCCGTAGTCAATTTAACCAATACGTTCTCGATATCTGTAGTCGGCTTTTTCATAGCCTTCAATACGTTCAAGTCTGCGAAGTAGATACCGCAAGCACGTGCTTTCTGGGCTTGTGTGTTCAATTCGGAAACCTTGCTGACCGGCAACATAAAATCAGTATTAGCGACAGAGATCGTAACCTCGCCGGTAGATACTTTGTAAGGCAACTCCGAATCCGGCATATCTTTCAAGAAACGAGTAACCTCGTCTTTCAACTCGGCAGTAAGCAGACCTTTAGATACTTCTCCTGCGATAGCTGCTTCTTCCTCTACTTTTTGCTCAGCGGCGTCTTGTTTTTTACTGCTGTTGCAAGATACCATTCCAAATGTAATCGCTGCTATGGTTAGCAGGCTAACAAAACTCTTTTTCATGTTATTCTTTATTTTTAGATTATATATTTTGTCATTAATCGCTCCCTTTGTTTAAATACTTGCCGGGAAACTCTGCGAAGATAGATATAATTACCAATAAAGCAAAGATTCCTAACATTAATAAATTAAATGTAAAAGTAGAAAATGTATAACCGGCGAATTTTTTCTCATGACTATAGAAAGGCGCACGTCCCCAATTATTGTCCGGTTCCAGATAAATCTGCCCGATTTTAGGGTAGATCCGGTTGTGGGCCTCCTTATAGAATTGGGTACTGGTTGAGTTGAGTACCAGCTCCTCGATGGCTGAGTTATGATGTTCCTTTTTCAAGGTGTTCAACCATTCGGAGCCGTGTTCTTGAATGACCTCTTTCCGTTTTTTCTCTAATAACGCCGTGAAATTATCGCTACGGGTATGCAGGGCTTTTTCTACTTTATCCATATAGCTCTCGTAACTCTCTTTGGACGTATAGGGGGCGATACGGGCGGCACGGGATAGTACGGCCAGTTCGTTGTGGATCGTCCGGGTGTTCTTTTCCCGTTTCTCCGGGATCAGGTTGAGGCTGTTTATGAGGCTGCGCACCTCGTCAGCATGGACATTCCGGTAATATTGCGCTAGGAACTTTTCTTTCTCGACCGTGAAAAATAGGCGGTTGTAGCTGTTGTTCCGGAATTGTTCCGTAACCAACGCCTCGAATGCCCAACGTGAGGGAATAACCTCACCGATAAGGGGCACTATGTTCCGGCTGGATGCGCTTCTGCTCAAATCGTCGAACTTGACAACTAAGCCGCAAAGTAAGATCTGCGGGATTAAAAGCAGCGGTATCGTTATATAGATCGCTACGATCGAGTTTAGGGATTGCGATAGTACCAAACCTGTCAGGTTGGCGAGGAATGAGGTTGCCCATAGCGTGATCCACCAAGTAAGGAACATCTCGCTTCCAATGCCTATCAATAAATTTCCTACCACTATGAATAGCAAACTTTGGATCGCTGAGATACAAAGCAGGTAGAACATCTTTGACGAGAGATAACTGCCTCGGCTCAATCGCAAGAATCGTTCTCGCTTTAGGAGCGTCCGGTCCTTGATGATCTCTTCGGCGCTGATACTTAATCCCGTGAAAGTAGCGACAATCACCGCCATGAAAATGTAGGATACCAGATTTTTGTTCGCCAGCAAAGAATACCCGTCATCGGGTACGAAGCGGGTGAGCAGGGCCACGATCACCGCCAATAAAGGAGTCTCCAGTAAGGCGATGCACAAGTACTGCTTATTGGTCAGCTTGGTCTTTATGTTTCTTTCCAAGAAGATACAGAATTGCTTCCAGATCGAGGGCTTCTGCTGATGATTCGGGGGC
>OFMS01001739.1_pt1 | contig 13285 bp, 10 predicted proteins | sample 1541871 | NCBI WGS metagenome assembly OFMS01 (sample SAMN04209251, study PRJEB22552) | human gut metagenome | biome: gut; material: feces | host: Homo sapiens | place: USA: Oklahoma
CCCGCCTCTCAGACATTCCCGTGTTCTGCACTATGCAGAGCCCGCGGTCTGTATCGAGCAGAAAGCTGTTCCGCCCCCGCTTTATATTCTTCACTTCTATATCATATTGTTCCAAAACTTCTAATTCATACTCTTTCATACTTACCTCCAGAATTCTTACTTCGTTCCCTCTAATGTATGAATTCGTCCCGATAAGTATGACTCAACCACAAGAACAGTCCGCGCCTGCCTCTTAGATCAGTTTCAGCAGTTCTTCCTTTGTGTTTTTCCCCGGATCCGAAAGGACCACATCAAGAAGCTTCTCTAACGTCTCTCCAACGGCTTTTCCCTGCCGGATGCCAGCCTCTATTAAATCTTTCCCTGTCACTGCAAGCGTTTTCAGCGACACACAGTCTCCATTCTCCAACGTCTCATGATAATACTGTTCTACCAGAGCAAGATTTTCCATCTTCTCTGCCCTTCGGTATTCACTTTGCCCCATCATATCTGCTCTTCGCAGTTCAATGTAATAAGGAAAAAGTTCTTCTCCGATGATTGCCATACTCCTGCGCACATTTTCTGGAGTCGCCTTCGTCTTATAATGATAATCGTGATACAAAACAAGCTTGCATACATTTCGCAGCGTATAGTTGTCGAATTTCAGCCGTTTCAAAATAACCCTCGTCATTTCCTCGCTGCGTTTCCCATGCCCTGTAAAATGCGCCACACCTTCTGCATCAATACTTTTCATATCCGGTTTTCCAAAATCGTGAAACAACGCTGCCAGACGGAGTATCCTGTCATTTCTTACAGCACAGATTACATGGATCGTATGCTGCCCCACATTGCAGAAATGGTGTGGTGTCTCTTGTGCCGTATCCATCAGACGATCAAATTCCGGAAGGATCACTGCCGTAATCCCAAGCTCATATGCCTCCCGGATCAATTCCGGATGCGGCGATGTCATTAGCTTCACTAATTCTGTCTGGATTCTCTCCGCACTAATCTGACGCAGATTGCCTGCAAGTGCTCTGATTGCTTCTTTTGTCTCTTCCTCGATTTCAAATCCAAGCTGCGCCGCAAAACGCACCGCCCGCATAATGCGCAGTGCATCTTCTCCGAACCGCTCTCTGGCACAGCCGACACAGCGGATCATTCTCTTCTCAAGATCTTCCATTCCGCCAAAAATGTCTACCAGCCCATCTTCATCATTGTACGCCATTGCATTAATCGTAAAATCCCGACGCAGCAGATCTTCCCTCAGATTTCTTGTAAACTGCACGCTCTTCGGGTGGCGGCAGTCTTCATAATCGCCGTCTACCCGGTAGGTTGTCACCTCAAACCCTTCTCTGTCCATCAGGACTGTAACAGTGCCATGCTCAATCCCCGTATCTACCGTATGTGAAAACAGACTTTTAATCTCCTGGGGAGAGGCAGACGTGGTAATATCCCAGTCTCCCGGAACTCTTCCCAAAATAGAATCGCGTACGCAGCCCCCGACTGCGTACGCCTCAAATCCATTTTCTTGAAGTGTATGAATAATTCGATTAACGTTCGGCGGTAAATTCATTCTCATGAACTACTTCCCCCTCGTTTCTAATACGCTTTGCCCCAGTAAACCATACTTCTTGCCGGTTTTCCGCAGCATACGCAGACATCAGAAATCTGTTCCTGTTCTTCCGGAATACATCTTGATGTCACTCCGCCAGTCAGTTCTTTAATCTGTTTTTCACATTCTTCACAGCCGCACCACATTGCTTTAATAAATCCTGGTTTATTTGCAGCAATTTCTTTCATCTCATCCATATTTGCAGCTGTATAAACACGCTCATCACGATATGCTTTCGCTCTGTCATACATATCTTTCTGCATTGTCTCAAGAATCTCACCGAGTTTCACTGTGAGTTCATCAAGAGAAACAACAATCTTCTCTCTTGTGTCACGGCGTACAACAACTGCCTGATTATTCTCAATGTCTTTCGGTCCAATCTCAATACGAGCCGGAATACCAAGCATTTCCTGCTCACTGAACTTCCATCCTGGGCTCTTCTCAGAATCATCAATTTCTGCACGATATCCGGAAGCTTTCAGCGCCTGAAGCAGCTCGTTGGCTTTATCAAGTACACCTTCTTTGTGCTGTGCGATCGGAATTACGCGCACCTGAGTCGGAGCGATTCTTGGCGGAAGCACAAGGCCGCTGTCATCTCCGTGCACCATAATAATTGCACCGATAATACGTGTAGATACACCCCAGGATGTCTCGTAAACACTCTTTAACTGATTATCTTTATCAAGATACTGAATCTCAAATGCATCTGCAAAGCCGCTTCCGAAGAAATGGCTTGTACCTGACTGAAGCGCCTTACCGTCATGCATCATTGCCTCAATCGTATAAGTATCTTCTGCTCCGGCAAATTTCTCACTGTCTGTCTTTCTTCCGACAAGAAGCGGAATTGCTAAATCCTGCTCTACAAAATCTCTATATACCTGAAGCATTGTCAGCGTTCTCTGCTCTGCTTCTTCATAAGTCGCGTGGATCGTATGTCCTTCCTGCCATAAGAATTCTCTGGAACGTAAGAACGGTCTTGTTGTCTTCTCCCAGCGAAGAACAGAACACCACTGATTCCAAACCTTCGGAAGATCACGGTAAGACTGTACGGTTCTGCTCCAGTAATCGCAGAATAATGTCTCAGATGTCGGACGGATACACATTCTTTCCTGAAGCGGTTCCATTCCTCCATGTGTTACCCATGCAACTTCCGGTGCAAATCCTTCAATATGATCTTTTTCTTTCTGAAGAAGGCTCTCCGGAATCAGAAGCGGCATGTAAACATTCTCCACACCTGTTGCTTTAAAACGGGCATCCAGATCTTTCTGGATATTCTCCCAGATTGCATAGCCGTTTGGCTCATAGATCAGGCATCCCTTTACGCTTGAATAATTACAAAGCTTTGCTTCGCGGACAACATCTGTATACCACTGAGCAAAATCCACATCTCTTGATGTGATCGATTCAACAAATTTCTTTTCCTTTGCCATTGTCTCATTCTCCTTTTCACTTCTATTTCTTAATAAGATTTTTTAATGTGCAACAAAAAACGCCGAAGCTCAAATCCCTAAAAGGGACCGAAAACTTCGGCGGTACCACCCTGATTAACTGTCATCTGATCTTTTGTCTGCCAATCATCTGACAATTCTCTTTCCAGCCGTTATCGCCGGCCGCTACGCTGCATTTTCATGCAGAGACTCCAAGGCAGGTTCCATACGTTTCCTGGAAAGATGTCTCACCACTCATCTTCTCTCTGTGCCATTCCCGGTATGTACTAATCCTCTTCCATGTCCAAAATATATTCAGATAATGGTTATTGTAAAGGAAGAGAGGGGGGATTGTCAAGTCATTTAGCAGATCTCAGCTCCTGCCGGCATTTCTTTCTCCGGAACCATCAGTGACAGATTTCCTTCTGCATCTTCTGCACAGAGAATCATACCTTCTGACAGGATTCCGGCCAGTTTTGCAGGCTTCAGGTTTGTAACAACCATAACTTTTTTGCCAACCATTTCTTCTGCTGAATAATGCGCCTTAATTCCGGATACAATCTGACGTACCTGGCTTCCGATCTTTACCTGTGAGCAGAGTAATTTTTTGCTCTTTTTTACTTCCTCGCATGCAATGATCTCACCTACCTGGAATTGAAGTTTTTCAAAATCATCAAAGGTAATCTCTGCCTTTGGTTCAAGGTCGATTACATTTTCATCTTCTGCTTTCTCTTCTTCTTTTTCTTCTGCCGGATGAAGTTTTGCAACTTCTTCCATGACTTCTGCAAGATCACGGCGTGCAAATAAGATTTCCGGTTTTTCAACAACATTTCCGCCGTTTAACTGTGCAAGAATTTTCTCTGCTGTTTCCGGCATAAATGATGCGAGAAGTTTTGCTCCCTCGGAAATGCTTACAATCAGATTATAAAGTACTGTCTCAAGACGGTCTTTCTTCTCTTCTTCTTTTGCAAGCGCCCACGGCATTGTCTCGTCAATATATTTATTGCAGCGCTTAAATACATTGAAAATCTCTGTGATCGCATCTGCAACACGAAGCTTATCCATCTTCTCATCTACTTTTCCGGAAGCCGCCTCTACAACTGCTTTCAATTCTGCATCTACCGCTTCTGCTGCACCTTTATCTGCAACACTTCCGCCAAAGTATTTATTTGTCATAGAAATTGTACGGTTCACAAGGTTTCCAAGTGTATTGGCAAGATCTGAATTCAGACGTTCTACCATCAGTTCCCATGAAATCACACCGTCATTATCAAACGGCATTTCGTGAAGTACAAAGTAGCGTACTGCATCCACGCCGAATAATTTCACAAGCTCATCTGCATAGATTACATTTCCTTTTGATTTACTCATCTTTCCATCGCCCTGAAGCAGCCACGGATGTCCAAAAATCTGTTTCGGAAGCGGAAGATCAAGGGCCATCAGGAAAATCGGCCAGTAAATTGTATGGAAACGTATAATGTCTTTCCCGATCAAATGCAGATCTGCCGGCCAGTCTTTCTTAAACTGTTCTGTACTTTCTCCATCGCAGTCATAACCGATTCCGGTAATGTAGTTTGTCAACGCATCCAGCCATACATATACAACATGCTTCGGATCAAAATCTACCGGGATTCCCCATTTAAAAGAGGTTCTTGATACACAAAGATCCTGAAGCCCCGGAAGCAGGAAGTTATTCATCATCTCGTTCTTACGTGATTCCGGCTGAATAAATTCCGGATGTGTATTAATATGCTCGATCAGTCTGTCTGCATACTTACTCATTTTAAAGAAATATGCTTCTTCTTTCGCCGGAACACACGGACGTCCGCAGTCAGGACATTTGCCGTCTACCAGCTGGGATTCTGTGAAGAAAGATTCACACGGTGTACAGTACATTCCTTCATAATGTCCTTTATAAATATCTCCCTGATCGTATAATTTCTTAAAAATCTTCTGTACCTGTTTTTCATGGTACTCATCTGTTGTACGGATAAATTTGTCATAAGAAGTATTCATAAGATCTGCAATCTCTTTTACCTGTGCGGCAACTCCATCTACAAATTCCTTCGGTGTCACGCCGGCTTCTTCTGCCTTTAATTCAATCTTCTGACCGTGCTCATCTGTTCCTGTCTGGAAAAACACGTCATATCCTTTGCTTCTTTTGTATCTTGCAATTGCATCTGCAAGAACAAACTCATATGTGTTTCCGATATGTGGTTTGCCTGATGTGTAGGCGATTGCAGTTGTCATATAAAATTTCTCTGCCATTTTCATTACTCCTTCTCTTTGAATATTTTTATTACATTGGATTCCGAAAAAAAATTCCTATGTAATAAAAAAGCCTTCTGTCCAAGTATCTTCAAAATACTCAGACAGAAGGCGATGATTCGCGTTACCACTTCTGTTCATCCCTGCCTCACGGCAAAGACCTCTGTAAGTGCCTGCCAGCACTTCCCGCTGTAAAGGGCGGTACCCATCGCAGATTATCCACACTGCTGTCGTTCATCTGCGCCGCTTGGAAGCCATCTTCAACCGTGTTCCATTCATTCCTCTCAGCTACCGGAATCTCTCTGTAAAACTTCCCACAATCTACTCTCTTCGTCACTGCGTTTGCATTGTTCATGTATAGTAAATCGTAACATATATAAAGCTTCATTGTCAATGAGGAAATATTGTAACTCTCTCCGGAAACGTATATACATTAAACGATTCCCCTCTTGCAAATCCAACAAGAAGGATTCCTTTCTCTTCTGCCAATTCAACAGCTCTGCTTGTCGGCGCTGACACAGCAATCAGTGTTGGTGCGCCAATGGCCACTGCTTTTTCAAGAATCTCTGCTGCCACACGCCCACTGAAAACAATTGTCTTATCTGCTGTATCAAGCTGTTCCCTGATACATGCGCCAAGCAGCTTCTCCACCGCATTGTGACGACCGACATCTTCTCTCATCAAAAGGATTTCCCCATCTTTCGCAAGTGCCGCGCTGTGAACTCCACCGGTAAGACGAAAGCGATGTGAACGCTCATCAAGTGCAGCTGCAAGCGACATGATCTCTTCCGGAGAAATTTTTCTTTCTTCTGCTTTTTTTCCCTCTTTTTCCGTATCCTGCTTTTGCATTTCACATTCTTTAGCTGCTATAACTTCGATTCTGTGTTCCTGCTGCTTAACACAGATTTCCTTTATTTGTTCTGATTTCAGAATATAACCTTCTAAATACAAAAATCCATACGCAAGATCTTCCAGATACCACGGTGAGCAGAAAAATGTATGTATCATTTCTCCATTCAGATATAGATCATATTTTTCTTCCGGAACAATGTATTTTTCTTCCTTAGAAAATTCTCCTGCCCGGAAGCATACTGCCTTTTTCAGCACATATTCTGTTGTATGTTCTTTTTCCCTTTTTAAATGTTTCTCCATCCCATATTCTCTCTTCATTATCAAAATGCAGACACAGCCACCGCGGCCGCGTCTGCATTTTTTCATACGAAATCTCTGCTATTTGCAAAAATCTACTGTTTATTCTGTAATCTTCTCCACTTTTACTGTACAAACTTTATATTCCGGCGTACTTGAAATAGAATCAAGCGCATCACTTGTCAGCCAGTTTGCGCCGCCTTCAATATAGTGGAACGGCATCCAGCATTCACCCGGATTCGTCTTATCTGATACATCTGCTTTCGCCTGAATTGTTCCGCGGCGAGAAGAAATCTGAACCATTTCCCCATTCTCAATACCAAGTTTTTCAGCATCCTCTGTATTAATCTCGATGAATGATTCACCTGCAATTTCATTGATTCCTGCTGTCTTATCCGTCATTGCACATGCATTATAATGATATAAGATACGTCCTGTCATCATAACCAGAGGATATTCTTCATCCGGAAGTTCCATGGAAGGTGTATATGCTGCCGGACGGAAATAGCCAAGTCCCCGCGCAAACTTACCGACATGCATGATCGGTGTTCCAGGATGTTCTTTCGATGGACATGGCCACTGTAATCCCTGTCCTGCTACTTCTTCGCTGTCCAGTCTTGCATGACTGATTCCGCCAAATGACGGTGTCACAGAAGAAATCTCATCCATAATCTCTGCCGGTGTCAGATGTGGCTGTGGATAACCCATTCGTCTCATAATTTCTGTAAAAATCCATGTATCCGGTTTTGTATCACCAGCAATCTCAACAGCTTTTCTGACACGCTGTACACGGCGCTCTGTATTCGTAAATGTTCCTTCTTTCTCAGCATAGGAACGTCCAGGAAGAATTACATCTGCAAGTTTTGCAGTCTCAGTCATAAATAATTCATCTACAACAAAGAAATCCAGCGAACTCAGTGCTTTGATCACATGGTGCGTATTTGGATCTGTACGGACCGGATCTTCTCCAAAGATAAACAAACCTTTCACTTCTCCTGTCAGCATTTTCGGGAAGCAGTCTGTTGCTTTTGTTCCGATATTCGGATTCAGCTTCGTTCCCCATGCCTCTTCAAATTTCTCAAGAATACCTGGTTTATCAATGTTCTGATATCCGGAGAACTGATTCGGAGATGCTCCCATATCACATGCTCCCTGCACGTTATTCTGTCCTCGAATTGGATTTACACCGCATCCAGGTTTTCCAATCTTACCGACCATCATAGCCATATTTGATAATGACATAACGCCTTCTGTACCTGTATGATGTTCTGTTACACCAAGACAATACATGATCGGCGCGCGATTTGCAGTAGCGTAAATGCGCGCTGCTTCGCGAAGTGCATCGGCATCGATTCCACAGATTTCTGCTACCTTTTCAGGTGTATAATCCTTCACTAATTCTTTCATTGCTTCGAAATTCTCTGTGCGCTCTTCAATGAATTTGTGATCTACAAGATCCTCTTCAATGAAAATGTGCATCATACCATTTGCAAATGCAACATTTGTACCTGGTTTTAATTTCAGATGAATATCTGCGTCTTTACAAAGATCAATATCACGCGGATCTACAACAATCAGCTTCGCGCCGCGCTGTACTGCCTGGCGCACCTGCATTCCAAGTACCGGATGCGCATGTTCCGGATTAGATCCGACAAGCATAATCGCATCAGATTCATGAGTAATATCATAAATAGTGTTTGTCATGGCTCCGGAGCCTAATGTGGTTGCCAAACCGGCAACAGTCGGAGCATGTCAAACGCGGGCACAGTTATCGGTATTGTTGCTCTCAAATGCTGTTCTTACCATCTTCTGAAGCATATAAATATCTTCATTTGTAGAACGTGAGCATGCAAATCCGGCCAGTGCCTCACCTCCGTATTGTTTTTTAATTTCAGTAAATTTAGATGCAACAAGATCAAGTGCCTCATCCCAAGTTGCTCTCTCAAACTCGCCTGTCTCTTTATTCTTAATTAATGGATAACGGATTCTGTCTTTACAGTCAACAAAGTCAAATGATCCGCTTCTTCCTTTCACACAGAGCAATCCGTGATTAGACGGTCCATCTGCCCCCTGAACATCAACAATCTTGCCATTCTTAACAATCAGATCCATCTGACATCCTGTTGCACAATGTGGACAAGTTGTACGAACTTTCTTCACTTCCCAGTCGCGGTAGTCTTTTCTTCTCTTAATAACAAGCGCACCTGTCGGACATGCCTGTGCACAGTTACCGCAAGATTCGCAAAGCGATTCCTTCCAGCCTTCGCCAAAAGGAGCTTTTACATATACTCTGGCTCCATTTTTTTCAAGTGAAAGCGCATGTCTTCCGGTTGCTTTTGCACAAGTGCTGATACAGCGCTGACACTGAATACAAAGTCCCGGATCATAAGAAAGAAACGGGTTCTCTGCACACGGTTCATGCTGCACATCTCCGTGGGATGCTTTAAAGTTCGGAACATCAATTCCGTACTCTCTCGCCAGAGCCTGAAGCTCGCACGCACCATTTTTGATACATTTGAAACAATTTGTCTTATGTTCTGCCATAAGAAGGTGAAGTGTATTCTTGCGCGCTTCAATAACTGCTTCACTGTCTGTCTGAATCTTCATTCCCTCTCTGACTACTGTATTACAGGCTGTTGCCAGACCTGCACGACCTTCTATCTCTACTACACAGATTCGGCAGGATCCAATCTCATTAATCCCTTCCAGAAAGCAGAGTGTCGGAATATGAATTCCATTTTCTCTGGCTGCCTTCAGGATTGTCTGGCCTTCTTTTGCCTGAATCTCCTTGCCGTTTATCGTTACATTAATCATAAATCTCTGCCCCCTTCCATTGCTCCGCATCCATAATGGTCACATCTGAGACAGCGGCTTGCCTCTTGCATTGCCTCTTCATGCGTCAGAAGTTCTTCCACATGCTCAAAATCTTTCTTTCGGATAAATGCCGGGCGTTCGCCAATCTCAGTACGTCCCATAAACGTCCTCATATTTTCCTTCGGTTCCGGAACAACTGCTTCACACAATAAAGTATGGTGATAACCAAGATATTCATCAATATTATGCGCTGCAACTTTTCCTGCTGCGATTGCACGGATAACCGTAGACGGACCTGTTGCACAGTCTCCTCCTGTAAATACTCCCGGAAGTTCTTTTACTTCCGTATCAAGCCCTGCCTGGAATACATTTCTCTTAGCCGGCATACCAAATTCTTCAAACGGTGCAGACACAATATCCTGCCCTACTGCGATCATAATTACATCTGCCGGGAATTCCTGCTGCGGTTTATTTGCATCTTTCGGAGCAGGACGATCTCCTCTATATGCACTGATCATCTGAGGCTGTGTAACAAGTGATACGCAATTTCCTTCCGCATCTTTTTTAATCTCTACCGGAGACTGTAATGTTACAAGAGCAATTCCTTCCATAACAGCAGATTCTACTTCTGATTCCAGAGCTGTCATATCTTTCTGACGTCTTCTGTATACAATTGAAACTTCTTCTGCATTACATCTGACTGCACTTCTCGCACAGTCCATAGCAACATTACCTCCACCGATGACGAGAACTTTCTTTCCAGTGTAATCCGGAAGATGTCCATTGCCGATCTCATCGAGAATTTCTACCGCAGACACAACATTTTTCGCATCTGCTCCCGGAATATTCAGTGTCTTTCCGGTCTGCGCACCGATCGCAACATACATTGCATCATGTTTCTTCTGTACTTCTTCAATAGAAATATCTTTGCCGACAGTTGTATTATATACTACTTCAATATCTCCTGCGCCAAGGATAGCACGAATGTCTTCATCAAGACGGTCTTTCGGGAAACGGTAATTCGGAATTCCATAGCGGAGCATTCCTCCAAGCTTATCATGTGATTCATACACAACAGCTTTATGTCCCATTAATGCCAGGAAATAAGCAGCTGTTAATCCACTTGGACCTCCTCCGATAATACCGATTGATTTTCCTGTTGACGGATTTGGCGCCGGTGTCTTCACTGTATCTGCCGGCATCATATCAACAGCATATTTTTTTAATGCACGGATATTGATCGGAGATTCCAGCATCTTACGTCTGCAGCGTTCTTCACACGGATGCTCACATACCATTGCACATGCCGTTGGAAATGGATTGTCCCGCCGGATTAAGTTAATGGCTCCTGCATAATCTTCATTACCTACAAGTGCTATGTATCCCGGAATATCTACGTGTGCCGGACAAAGTGATACACATGGAATCTTCTGTCCAACACAATCAAGACATCTCTGATTCTCGATATGGCTCTTATACTCATCTGCAAAAAGCTCAAGCCCTTTTAATACTTCATCAGCAGCATTCCAACCAATGGCACAGTCTGCTGAATCCCGAATCATTGTTGCCATCATTTTAATATTTGCCAGCGTCTTCTCTGTAGCACATCCATCTAATACCTTCTGCATCAAACGTGCTACAAGAGGGAGTCCATCCCTGCACGGTACACATTTTCCACAAGTCTCATTTGCAGCTGTCCGCAGCATAGAAATCTGCAGTGTGATCGGACAGCTTCCCGGAGGATATACCTCAACCTTATGAGAAAAATGTCGTGCAATTTCATTCATTTTTGCGTCATAACCTGACGGATCAGAAAGATATAATTTGCCCATAAATTCCCTTCTCTCTTATTCTTTGATAGAATATATTTTAGTTACTTATTTATGATATTTTTCATTAATCATCTTTTAAATATACAAACCAATATGCCACGCCTACGAGTAACGCTCCACCGATAATATTTCCGATTGTTACCGGTAAAAGATTGGCTGTAAACATCGAACCCCATGTCAGACCAGATACATCAACCTGTGCGGCTTCTGCCATGAGCATATAGTTTTCATTTCCCTTTGCAAAAAGTCCTGCTGAAATATAGAACATGTTTGCAACACTATGTTCAAATCCACATAATACAAACATTGCAATCGGGAAAAACAATCCGATAATCTTAGAAGAAACCTGCTTTGCCGCAAATGAGCTCCACACTGCAATACAGACAAGGAAATTACATGCAATTCCTTTGAGTACTGCATCGTCGAACGAAATAGAAGTCTTTGCCACAGCTGTACTGATCAGGGCAGTGCCCACGTTAAAAGTATCTGTCTGATGACCAAATACACATATTGCCGCAATCAGCATACTTCCTACAAAATTTCCAAGATATACGATAATCCAGTTCTTTAGCATTCCTGCAATTGTAATCTCTTTTTTCAGCAACGGAATTACAAGAAGGCAATTCCCTGTAAAAAGTTCGCTTCCTGCAAGCAGTACCATTGTCAGACCTCCCGGGAAAAGACATGCTCCGACGATCTTTCCTGCTGCTCCCGGAAGAGCCGCTCCCGCAGTTGCAGAGGCAATTCCTCCTACTGCAATAAACATTCCGGCAAGAATACCAAGCACAAACATCTTGGCAACCGGCATATTTACTTTTCCCTTCCCTATTGCGATATAATTATTCGCGATTTCTTTTGGTGTATTCATAATATCCTCTCCTTCCCTTTATCTATTTCTTAATATATCGCAGCCATCTTTGCTTACGCTGTATACTTAAATGAAATAGACTTCTAACATTGTTCCTTTCTCCAACGGTCCAGCTCCCTCCGGCACTATTGCCAGAAGATCGCAGTCATCCATCGATGAAACAGAACCATTTCTCTGATTCTCAAGCGGAGTAAAATACAGCATGCCATCCTGATAGGATGATTTACCTTTCAGCACTCTTATCACCGGACAAGATTTCCCAAATGGTTCTGTGAGCCGCGCCGTTGCCTTTCGGAAATCAGTCTTTGATGCCCCGCATAATTTCTTTATACACGGAAGTCCTACACACAGAAGGCCTGTGGCCGCTGCTCCCGGATTCCCTGACAAACCAAGAATCAGCTTTCCGTCTTTTCTGGCTGCCAGCATCGCTCCTCCCGGTTTTAACCGGATTCTGTGAAACAGCAGCTCGCCGCCAATATTCTCGATCACCTCCGGCAGATAGTCATAATCTCCGGCAGATACCCCTCCTGTTGTAATAACTATGTCACTATGGAAAAGTGCTTTCTCAATCACTTCACTGAGCTTCTTTGGATCATCCGAAACAATCCCGGAATGAATCGGCGTAACTCCATACTTTCTTAAATATCCTCCAAGTAAATATGGGTTCGTGTCGTAAATCTTTCCATATTTCGGCAGCTCCTCCGGACTTAAAAGTTCGCTTCCGGTACTGACAATCGCTGCCACCGGCTTCCGGTAAACTTTCACTTTGCAGATTCCCTGTCCTGCCAACAGTGCAATATCCGCCGGACCCAGACATTTCCCCTGATTCAAAAGCCGTACGCCACTGTGCACGTCTTCTCCGATCTGTACAATATTTCCAGGCTTTACCGGAGCTATCAGTCTTACTTCCTCTTCTGTAAATATTGTACGCTCATACATAACAACGGCGTCTGCCCCCTCCGGCACTGCCGCTCCTGTCATAATACGGGCCGCTTGTCCTCTCTCAATCTCATGCTGTGGAATATCCCCTGCCGCAAGCGCTTCCGTTACCTTTAAAACAACCGGCGCCTCTTCTGATGCTCCCACTGTATCTTCCGAGCGAAGTGCATATCCGTCATACGCACTTCTTCGAAAATATGGTACAGCCAAAACGGCATCTACATCTTCTGCAAGTACCCTTCCATAAGCCTCCGAAAGCTCACACATTTCTGAAGAAACAGCTTCTGTCATACTGCAAAGTAAACTTGCAGCCTCTGTAATCGTATTCATCTTCATCTCCACATTCCTCTGTCTTTTCTCATTGATGTCTCTGTATATTCTGGTATTTACTACTCAGATC
>OFMS01001752.1_pt1 | contig 13217 bp, 8 predicted proteins | sample 1541871 | NCBI WGS metagenome assembly OFMS01 (sample SAMN04209251, study PRJEB22552) | human gut metagenome | biome: gut; material: feces | host: Homo sapiens | place: USA: Oklahoma
GTCCCGCCCAAAAGAGACAGCCTTATCTCTGTTTGTATTCATGTCAAGGCTGGTTTTTTACTGATAACGGGGCCATATAAACCCTGTTTTTCATATCGTGCACAAACATAAGACTTCTTTTTCACAAAAGAACAAATTCCTTCTTCTTTCTAGAAATACATGCTTTATAACATACCGCACGCCCTCTCGGTTGCTAGCGTGGACTTCTATTACAAAGGATAGGCGACGCAGCACGCTACGTCTCCCTCCGTTTTCTTTTTACCAATAATAGGTATCCATAATCTCCTTCATTTTAGGGGTATTCGTGTCCTCATCCTTAACATCTTTCCGCAGCTTCAGCATCTCCTCCTTCATTTGCCGGATGATCTTAGCGTATTGGGGATCGTTATAAGCGTTGTGATTCTCACGAGGATCGGATTGAAGGTCGTAAAACTCCCATGCTGGTGTCGTGGTCTTATCCTCCGAACCAGTCATATTCAGACGGTCGCCATAGAAAAACATCAGTTTATACCGCTCATTACGGATACCCATATGGGCCGGACGGTTCGAATGTTGGGTCCAATAACGATAATACATCTCCTTACGCCAATCCTTTGGGGTATTTCCTTTCAGATTATCGCGAAAACTATGGCCCTGCGATTCATTCGGGGTCTTCACGCCTGCGTAATCCGCCAACAAAGAGGCAAAATCCACGTTCAAGATCATATCCTTATTGCGGGTCCCCGCCGGGATCTCTTTCGGGTAACGGATCACGAAAGGCATACGTAGAGACTCCTCATACATCATACGCTTATCAAAGAAACCATGCTCTCCTAAGAAATAACCTTGGTCGGATACGTACACCACGATCGTATTATCGGCGATTCCCATATCGTCCAGCGCTTTCAATAACTTCCCGATATTATCGTCGATCGTAGCCCCGCAACGCAGATAGTCGCGCACCAATTTCTGGTAAGCGGCGCTACGGGCGGCAGATCGATGCATCCCCTTCGTCGTAAAAGGCAACTCCGGATACCGGCACCACCATTTATCAGGGTCTTGCGACGCCACGTCCCAACGACGGGCCAACTCCTCCAAAGGCTGTCCGGAGAAAGTACGTCCATTCGTCTCCGGCCCCCAATCAAATAAGTTCTCCGGTTCCGGGAAAACAACGCCGTCATACAAATGCCTCATCCGTTCTGGAAAATCCCAAGGTTCGTGTGTAGCCTTGAAATGACAACACATCATGAAAGGCCGGTCCTTATCGGCCTCTTTCATCCAACGGATCGCCTTATCTGTCACGATATCCGTGGAGAAACCTCGTACCCGCTCCCCGAAATTACGCTCACCCGGCCAAGGTTCCGTACAATTTATAAAAGTAGGGTCTCGGTACTCGCCTTGGTCATGGAACACGGAATAGAAGTCGAAACCTTGCGGTTGCGTTTTCAGATGCCATTTACCGACCAAAGCGGTCTGATAGCCTCCCGCCCGCATTTGCTTGGCGATATTATCCTGCTCCGGATCAAAAGAATCACTTAACGTGTAGACACCGTTCACGTGACTATAGGCTCCGGTCAAGATCGCCGCGCGACTCGGAGAAGAGATCGAGTTCGTACAAAAACAATTATCCAATACGCAACCCTCCGCAGCCAAGCGACGGATATTCTCGTTGCGGGCATATTCCCCCAACACGCCCCCGTAAATACCCCACGATTGGGAAGTATGATCATCCGATAGGATAAACAAGATATTGGGACGTTCCTCTTGCGCCGGTTTATTGGCGGCAAAGAGAGACTGCCCGTTTCCCGAAAGGCAACAGGCAGTCATTCCGATACTAATGATCGATTGTTTCATAAGTCATGACGTTTTTTCCCTTGTACTAAACCCGGTTCCCTACGTTCCGTACCCTTCATACGAGTCAAGTCATCCCCTAACTCATGGCGTTTCTGGTCCGCAATCTTCATCAATTTAGCGGCTTCCTCCGGATATTGGGTAATCACGTTATAACGCTCTCCCGGATCACGGCGCAGGTCGTACATCTCCGGCTTCATGATCTCCAGATTCGTCAACTTACCCGGCTGGCCGTCGTTTCCCGGCTCATAAGCCCCATAAGTAACGTATTTATGGGGGAATACCAATTTGAACATTCCATCCGTAACAGCCTCCAAGTCATTCTTTCGATAGTAATAGACGAAAGACTCACGTGGGTTGGCGTCTTTTTTACCCTCGATCAACGGCAAGATACTTACTCCGTCAATCTTGCGAGGAGGAAGCGGAGCCTGCGTGATCTCGGCGAACGTAGGAAGAAGGTCGATATTAGAAGCTAACTTATTACAAGTCGTGCCCGGTAACGTCTTACCTTTCCAGTACATGATACAAGGAACCCGGTTACCACCATCAAAGGTCGTAGCCTTTGCCTCACGTAACCCACCGGCTGAACCGGCATGATTCCCGTAATTGGTCCAAGGGCCATTATCGGAAGTCAAGATCACCAACGTATTATCTTCCAAGCCCAGCTCACGCAATGCCTTGAATATCTCACCTACACTCCAGTCGATCTCCATCATCACGTCGCCATATAAACCCTGCTCGCTCTTTCCCTTGAATTTATCGGAAACGGCCAACGGTACATGGGGCATATTATGGGCCAGATACAAGAAGAAAGGCTTATTCTTATTCTTCTTGATGAAATTAACAGAACGGGTGGTATAATCCGTAGTCAACCGTGTTTGGTCCGTATTATAACCGATAATCTCATTTCCGTCATAAGTCGGCAAATCCGGGAAATTAAAGACCTCACCTTGTTGCGGGTGGAATGGCCACATATCGTTAGAATACGGCAACCCATAATACTCATCGAAGCCATTTTGCAAGGGGAGGAACTCCTTTTGGCTACCTAAATGCCATTTACCGAAGATAGCGGTACTATATCCTTTCTGTTTCAATACCTCTGCGATCGTCATCTCCTCTGGATGGACACCGTAGTTCGAATCTGGCCCCGGAGCGCCGGAAAAACCGATACGATTCGGATAGCAGCCGGTCAACAAGCCGGCACGAGAGGCTCCACTGATCGGCTGTCCTACCAAAAAGTGCGTAAAACGAACGCCTTCCGCCGCCATCTTATCGATATTCGGAGTGGTATATCCGTAAGCTCCATTAAAAGAAAAATCTCCGTAACCCACATCATCCAAATTGATTAGGACGATATTCGTGTAATCAGCGGCTATGCCTGCCATTGAAAAAGCTGAGGCGGCCGTCAGTAACATTAGTTTATTCTTCATGATATTATTTATTGAAATATTGGCTTTGAAGTGCCATCCTGTGTTTGGCACTTCAAAGATAACAGTTTTTAATTTACCCAAGAATTAATCCCAGTTCGGATTTTGCTCCAAATTAGGGTTCAAGACTGTTTGGTTATAAGGGATCGGCCATAAATAATCTCGTTTCGGATTAAAAGAACGTTTCACGACTTCTATTCCCTCATAATTATGCATCATACCATTATTTTCTTTCTCAGCGGTTTTCCAGCGCAAGATATCCGAATAGTAGAGTCCTTCAAAGGTCAACTCGATACGGCGTTCACGGCGGATTACCTCACGCATCTGATCTTTCGTCAAACCTTTTGGTACTTCCGGCATATTGATATCCGGACGCCTACGCAATTGGTTGATGGCATCATAAACTGACTGATCAGGACCACTCGCCTCATTCTGCGCCTCGGCATACGTCAACAGAACTTCCGCATAACGAATCAAAATGAAATTGAAAGCCGAACGTTCTACTAAAGGAATCGTTACATCATCCTCATAAGAAGTGTATTTCTTCACACCGAAACCCGTAGTCGCCACATCTTCTTTTGTGATCGTCTTTCCTAAATACGGATAACCGATGCAAACGATCGATTTCAATAAACGGGGATCTCTGTTCTCATATGGACGAGTCGGATCATAAAGTGGTGACTCTTCTATCGTCTTCCCGTCAACACAGAGATATGTATCAACCAGTTCCTTCAAGGGAGCCGGACGATTCAAGCGCCAGATATTCTGATCATAATCCGTTGGATACTCTGGCAATTTCGCTTCTATATCAAAGATTACCTCACAATTATATTTATTATCTTCGCTAAAGAAATGACGATAATCATTGAATAATTGATAAACGCCAGACTCCATTACCTGCTTAGCAGCTTGGGCCGCCTCCGCCCAACGAGAATTATATAATAAAGTACGGGCTTTTAACGCTAACGCAGCACCTTTTGTCGCACGTCCCAAGTCTGAGCTAGCATAGGTGTCCGGTAGCACGGCAGCGGCCTCCTCCAAATCCTTGACAATCTGATTCACTACCTCTTCCTTGGAATTGCGAGGTAATTCGGCTTGCTCATCCGCATTGGGAGCATCTATAATCAGTGGCACACCTCCGAATTTATCGACCAGACTTAAATAATAGAAAGCTCGTAAGAACTTGGCTTCACCCACCATCTTCGCCTTCTCCGACTCGTCCATATCGACACCTCCGACATTAGCGATGAAAGTATTCGTACGGCCAATGCCAACGTAACAGTTCTTCCATAAGCTTCCGATTAAAGCCGTAGTAGACAAATGTTCACCTTTTCCAATTGCTTGCGTACCATTCGCCTCGTTATAAGGCATCGCATTCGCTGTCAACATATCGAATTCCATCGTATGCAATGAACGCCAAGGTTTCAATGCGTTGTAACATCCCATTATACCGGCGCTCGCATGCTCTTTTGTCTTCCAGAATGTTTCCGTGGAATATTGATCGGAAGGATCTACATCCAACCAGCTATCACAAGCGGTTAAACTCATACAAGCGACAGCGACACATATCATCTTATATATTTTACGTCTCATATTATTATTCCTTATTATTTAAAATGTGACATTAACACCTGCCGTATAAGTCCGTACAGACGGATAGGCATACCAGTTGCTTCCCTTCAAGTTCTTCTCCGGATCAAAATCCTTCATCGGAGAGAACGTGAATAAGTTTTGCGCATTGACAAAGACCTTCAATCTCTTAACAACACCGCTTTTCAAGAAAGAGACCGGTACGTTATAAGAAAGTTGCAAGTTCTTCAAACGTAAATAAGAGGCGTTTCTCAACCAGAAATCATTTGTACGGAAATTCTCGTTCAAGCATCCTTCATATGTAGTCAAGATAGGCAATGTAGCGCTGGTTCCCCGCTCGGGAGTCCAAGCATCCGTCAACCATTGTTCCGGCAAACCACAACCAAACCATAAAGGAGTAGCACCAATGCGGTCTCCATATGTATAGACATCAGTTACACCTTGGAAGAAAGCGCTCAGATCCCAATCCTTATATCCTAAGTTGATATTGAATCCATAAGTTATCTTAGGAATCACACCGCCACGTATCTGGCGGTCATCTTCGGTAATTTTCCCATCTCCATTCGTATCCTCAAACTTCAGATATCCCGGTTTAGTAGCCGCGGTTTGATACGGACTATTCTTGATTTCCTCCTCAGATTGGAAAATACCGATAGCATGAAGCATATAATAAGAATCGATAGGCTTTCCTTCTTCCAAGATAAACATTCCATCAATGATTGTTTGCCCCTTCAAGCTAACGATCTTATTTTTGATAAAGGTCATATTTCCATTTACCTCGTAACGGAAGTTCCCGATATTGTTCCGATACCCCATATTCAACTCGAAACCTTTATTGCTCACCTCGCCGATATTACGGATCGGCCCATCCAGACCACCTACTTGATCCGGCAAAGTAACCTTACGCAAGATGTCGGAAGTACGTTTATCAAAGAACTCGAAAGAGAAATCCAAGTTTCCGTTTAATAAGCTAGCGTCAATACCGACATTCGTCATGGTCGTTGTCTCCCATGTAATGTTCGGATCGTTATAGGCGGTAATAGCCGCTCCGGATTGCATCGCTCCATTCAACGGGTAGTTATAATCCGTGATTGAACCATCATTTTTTATCACCTTCAAGTTCATTAGGTCCACGTAGCGGAACAAATCGATACGCTCGTTACCCAATTGTCCCCAAGAAGCTCTCAATTTCAGATTGTAGATCCAAGGAATATCTTTCATAAATTCTTCCTCGCTCAAACGCCATCCGGCAGAGAATGAAGGGAAAATACCCCAACGATTTCCTTTGGCAAAACGGGACGAACCATCATAACGAAAGTTACCCTCAAATAAATAACGGTCTTTATAACCATAATTCACCCTACCAAAATAAGACATCAAGACTGATCTCGAGGAAGTACCCGCTACACTCGGATTACTAGAACCCGCATTTAATTCGTGCAACTCGTTCCCTAAGAAACCTTCTACCTTAGCGGAAAATTCAGTCTTATCATCACTCTCAAAACTATAGCCAGCCAAGACTTTTACGTCATGGGCATCATTGAACTTCTTGCCCCAAGATAAGGTATTGAATACCGTAACTGCCAAGTCATTCTTATCACCTTTATAGGCATGGCGTGTATTCTGACCGTCATAAACCACTCGTTTTTCCTCATTGGTCTTCAACTGATATTCGTATACATCAGGCGCAAAACGAGATTGCAGATAATCATATTTGTTTAAACCGACATTCAAGTTATAAACGATATCAAACGGAAGCTTATATTCCGCAGACAAATTCGCCAACATACGCAAGGACTTATGCTTGTTCTCGCCCTCATCGGCCAACGCCAACGGATGGCGATAGATATTATGCCCAGGAGTACGGATAAAAGTATCCGCATAGCGACAATCGGCCGTATAAGTCGGGTGGAAAGCCTGCGCTTTATAAGTCATCTCCACTAAGTTTGCCACACCCGCTACCGGCTCATTATAGATCTGATAATGCGCATTGATATTAGCGCCGATCTTCAAACGGCTATTTACCTGAGCAGTCGTATTCACGGCTAAAGTATATTTATTGGAGTCCGTACCACGCAATACTCCATTTTGATCGCCATAACCTAAAGATACGGAATACGTATATTTATCATCACCTCCGGAGAAACGCATGTTATGCTCCATGATAAAGGCATTATTATACATGATATCCAACCAATTATTCTGCGGATACATAATCGGGTCTGTCAACATACCTTGTTTGTACTCCTCGATTAACGCATCAGAATAATCCACCGTTAGTTTACCTTCGTTCCGTTGCGCTTGGTTTCTCATTTCCATAAATACGACCGGGTCATATACGAAATCCGGCAGATAGGTAGCCTGCTGCACGCCAAAATAATTATTATAATCGACGGTAAACTTACCTTTCTTTCCCCCCTTTGTCTTTACCAAGACAACGCCATTCGCCGCACGAGAACCGTAGATAGCGGAAGAAGCCGCATCTTTCAATACGGAAATACTCTCAATATCATTCGGATTTACCGCTTCCAACGGGAACTCGATGCCATCCACCAAAATCAATGGATTATTATCGTTCAAGGTTCCCTGACCACGAATACGAATCGTCGCCCCGTCCGCTCCCGGCTGAGCACCCGCTTGATTTACGTAAACACCTTGCGTACCTTGCAACGCTTGGGTCGAGTTGGTGATCGGGCGATTCTCCAACGTCTCCGCATCCAAAGAGGAGATCGCTCCCGTTAAATTCACTTTCTTCTGCGTTCCGTAACCTACGACCACAACCTCATCCAACTTCTGGGTATCCTCGGACAGGCTAACCATTACTTTCGAAGAATTACCGACCTCGACCGTACGATCCGTATAACCGATATAAGAAACTACCAAGATCGCATTGTCCGGTACTTCCAGACTGAAGTTTCCATCGATATCCGTAATCGTTCCGTTCGTAGTGCCTTTAACGACAACATTCGCCCCGATAATGGGTTCTCCCAACGCATCTTTTACTTGTCCGGTAATCTTTCGTGGCGAAGACTGGAATAAGGCATTCGGATGTGAGACACTTGGAACACTCTTTGACTTAATTATAATCTGCCGGTCTACAATCTCATATTGGTATCCCGTATTTTTCAAGGCTTGCTCTAAGACCTCCTCTAACGAGGCATTATTTGCTTTTACACTCGTTTTCCTATTTACATTTACTTGATTATCATTCAAGAAGAACGTGTACTCACTATTTTTCTCTATTTCTTTTAGCACTTCCGATATACTGCAATCCTGTTTATTCATGGAAAGCTTATAATTCTGTCCATAGGTAGAAGCGGATACAGTACATGCGAAAGCCAAGGATAACAACGTACTTATCTTCATGACTCGGTTTACTTTTCTGATTTTTTTCATAACTTTGTAATGTTTCTGATGAATAAATTAGCAGGTGTGTCGGCCTCTCAACTCCTAACGCCTGCCGTCAAGAACATTTGATCAGGAGGAGAAACCTAGTTTGTCCTCCTGTTTTTTTATTAGACTTAAGAACTGTTAACAAGCATATCTTTTAGAATTTAACGTTAGACACTCATTTATCTCCCTTTATATATAGTTCATATTCATTGTCTTTCTCTCTGTATTTAATGGGCGATGTATTGCTCAGCATAAACAGGATTCGCTCCAAGGATTCATCCCGTACCTTAAACGTAAACCGATATTTCTCCGCTATCTCCTTCGGGCACTTTATCTTCCGCCCGAACCAAGGCTCCAGACGGGTAAGGATCATGCTCAAGCGTTCGTTCTCAAAACTGAGGACACCGTTACGCCAACCCGAATACTCTTCGGCATTAACCGTCTTAACTCTAACGGTATTCGCTTGTTTGTCGAAAACCAACATCTCGTTCGGATTCAATATCACCTCACGCCTGTTCTTCACATTGGGACCTCCCAAGCCAATCTTCACCTTACCGTTTAACAGGATCGTCTCCAATTTGCTCTCGGAGTCATAATTGAAAACCTCGAAGGCCGTGCCCAAGGCCGTTACATCCATGTTCTTGGTATGCACGGTAAATGGTCTTTCCCGATCTTTCGCCACGTCGAAGAAGGCTTGCCCTTTTAATTCCACATCACGGGTCTTGCCATCGAAACTCTTTGGGTAGATCAATTGGCTATTAGGCCCCATTCTCACGGTCGTACCGTCCGATAAGGAAACCGACTCTATGCAACGGACACCGGAGGCCATTACATATATATATTGATCTTCTTTCGTATGAGACCAATAAACTACGCTTCCTACACCTAAAAGTAGCAATATGGAGGCGGCTATCGCCGTAATCTTATAGACCCAGAGTTTACGGACACCGTTTGTCGCCATTGTCCGGGCTATGATTCGTTCCCACATGCGATTCCCCACCACGGGATTCACGCGATCCGCAGCCTCGTCCCATTGGGAACGCATACGCTCTTCCACTTTTGGGTCACACAGCAAACGTTGCCGATCTTTCTCATCCAGAGCATCCCGCATCAACTTCTTCAATATCGTTCTCGTATCTTCGCTCATGTTTATTATTCTTGTTCTATTTATAAATACACGCCACGACTCCCTCCCCCCTATTGGAAGATAAAAAAATTCGCTTAGGTTAATCAAATTCAGATAAGATACCCAAATACGATTGAAAAATAATCATGCCTAAAGCCTCAAGTACAATTAAATGTCTATTACTTATAGGTACTCTTTAAAATTATCTTTACGAAATTGTATTTTATCAGTATCTTCCTTGCTTTCCATCCTTATATTTCCGTCCTTTGTATTCAATGAAATTGGTTGCCGACGGTGTCGGCAGTATTTCCGACGCCGTCAGCAATATTTCCGACAGCGTCAGCAGCATTGCCGAGGGCGTCGGCAACCGATTTCATCAAATAGAAACGCCAAAGAGATAAACGTTAAATCTCCGAGGCATCCTATACATTATCCATTTAAATAACGAGAAAATCATGGGAAAACCAAGAAGTGGCATCCAAGTCAGTATTTATAATACACCGGGCAATGAACAACGCGGGCCAACATCCTGCGCACGAGTCATCACCAGAGATACCAAACGTATGAACGATATATGTGAGTATATTTCCGAATGCTCATCCGTCACCTCCGCCGACATAAAAGGTGTATTGGAGGCGCTTACTTCCTATATCGGCAGGGAATTATCCTATGGGTACAGCGTGGAACTGGAAGGATTGGGACATTTCTCGCCATCGGTAAAAAGCAAAGAAGTAACGGACCAGAAAGGAAATACTAAATCAAGCGCTAGCATACACGGCGTTAACTTCCGCTGCTCTCCCCGACTGAAGGAGATGGTAAAAAAGAACGCCCCCATCTTGGTTAAACGGGAAAATCTGCCCAAAACGGGAATCGAGGGAAGGAAGACTAAGATGTTATCTTATCTAGAAAGAAACTCATATATAAATCTCACCGATTACGCCGGCTTGAACAATTGTACCCGCTACCGTGCGAGCGAGGATATCAAGCAATTTATCAAGGATAACGTAATAGCCAGCGTAGGATATCGAACACACCGGATTTATGTGCTGCCTGAAAAAGAAGACGGGCAAAACTAAAACTTAAGACGCAGTGGCACTTCCGGACTCTACAAATACGTGACCTAGGAAAGCGCTAGATAAACCAGATAAGTAACATGATATTTTTCTTCAAGAACTTCAAGGCTTCGCTGATTTGGTTCTCAACGGTCTTCTCGGAAATATTGAGTTGGAAGGCTATCTCTTTATAGCTTTTATGCTCCTTCCGGCTTAGATTAAAGATAACCCGGCGTCTTTCCGGCAATTCCTCTATCAAATGATCGATATACTCCCCCAGGTTATAGGCGGTGATCTCTCCCTCTAGGTCGTAGGAGGTCTCCATAACGGACAAGACCGTCATTTTATAAAAGTCCTCGTTCACGTTCTTCCGGTGATGATTAAAGATCAAGTTACGGCTGATGACAAACAGAAGCCCCTTGAAGTTATCATCCTCCCGGATGAATTCCCTCGACTCCCAGACCTTGATAAACACCTCTTGTACCACATCCTCGGCCACATCCCGATTATTCAAATAAAGCCCGCAGAAATGATAAACCTTTTCCCAATATTGTTTATACAACATCGAAAAAGCCTCCCTATCTCCTTCTTTCAACGACTTTATAATTTGTCTCTCTTTCATTTAGCATCACATATCGTTTCGCGAAGATAATAAAATCATATACTAATAAAAGTTAATGACATCCCAGTTCTCCCGGACTTCTTTGTACTATTAATATAGCACGAGAAATAATGGAAGAAGAAAACAAACATATAAGCGATTTATTAATCCGATACGTAAATGGACTCTATACACGGAACGATATAGAGACCTTGCGGAAGTTAGCCTCATCCATAACGGAGCGAGCAGAATTAGAAAGCGAAATGGACCGGGTCTGGAGCGAAGCGCAGGACTTACCTCAATCCGATTCCCATAATCATCTGCTTTATAAGAAGGAGGCGCAAGACCTGTTGGATAAGACACGTAAAAGAGAAAGAAGAATCTCCCTATCCACTTTCATCAAGTACGCGGCGAGCATAGCGATTATCGTTTCCATCGGATTCGGAGCGAAACTATACCTAAATCATTCAGCAAAGCAGCATACATCTGCCAGCGACCATCTCCTAACGGAAATAAGCGTCAATCATGGCGAACATAAGCAAGTCACCCTTCCCGATGGCACGGTCGTTCATCTAAACGCCGGTACCGTCATGCGATACCCAACGGAATTTACCTCTGACATCCGTTTGGTAGAAATGGAAGGAGAAGCTTTTTTCAATGTCATGAGAGACGAGGGCAAGCCCTTCATCGTCCGTACCCGGCAAGCCGACGTAAAAGTACTCGGAACCTCTTTCAACGTAAAAGCCTATCAAGAGGATGAGTTGATGGCCGTCAGCGTTCGGACCGGAAAAGTTGAGGTGGATATGCCCGAAAGCGTAATGCGCCTATTACCGAACGAGCAGATAATCGTGAATAACACAAATGGAGAGATTCTTAAAAAGAACGAGGACACCCAAAAAGTAACGGCTTGGCTGCAAGGCGGCCTTTATTTCAACCGGACACCTATCAGTAGCGTTATACACGATTTGGAGCGAATGTATAATCAAGAGATCGTACTCGATCCGAATGTCGTATTCGACGATTACATCTATGGCGAGCACGACAATAAAAGTCTGGAAGCCGTACTGAACGCAATTCAATATTCAACCGGCATCCGATACCGGAAAGAAGAAAGTCGGATCGTGTTATATAAAACGAGTCATTAACCTTAAAATCGATTTGCCCATGAAAGATACGACATAAGCTTAGCCACATAAAAAAGGGAAACCGACCTCTGACCTTCGATCTCCCTTTATCTTTCCCGATATGTACACCCTTGGATTGGACCCCCTTGGAGATTACATAAATCGGACTGTTTTTAAAAGTGTATAAAAACAACCTTTAAACATACAAAATTATGAACTTTCCAACTATTACTAGGAATAATTGGATGTGTTGTTCTATTATTTTAGTTTTTTTAGCGTTAGGCTCCCCTGAACCTCTGCAAGCGCAAGAAAATCAGAAAGAAAGAATAACAATTCAAGTCAAAAACCAACCCATACAGAAAGTCTTTGATGATTTGTCGAAGCAGACAGGATTAAAATTTTTCTATGGAGAAGCCATCGCGAACCGGAACGTACAGGTTAACCTAAAGTTCAAAAACGCTCCCGTCAACAGCGTATTGAACGAGATCACCCGGCAAGCCAATCTTTATTTTAAGCGGGAGAATAACACGATAGCCGTCAGTCTCGGAAACGCGGGCAACGCCTCCGTTCCGGTGACGCAAGACCGAAAAGTGACCGGTATCATTACAGATGAACGGGGCGAACCGATCATCGGAGCGAATGTCGTGGTAAAAGGTACGTCAAATGGTACAGTTACCGACCTGAACGGTCAGTACAGCATCGAGGCGAACGGTAAATCGATCCTACTCATATCCTACATCGGCTATTTATCGGAAGAAGTGGCCGTAGGCAACAACAAAACCCTCAATATCCAGCTAAAGGAAGACACCCAGAAGCTTGATGAGGTAGTCGTGATCGGTTACGGAACACAGAAACGAAGCAATCTTTCCGGAGCGATCTCGAAAATATCCTCCGAGGTAATCGACTCTAAGCCGGTTACAAATGTCCTGTCCGCCTTGCAAGGAGAAATTCCCGGTATGGTCGTTCAGCGAACATCCGGACAACCGGGTAACGAGGAATTCGACTTGAACGTGCGTGGCGCCTCCTCCACGAACGGAGGGAATACCCCGCTAGTCTTGGTCGACGGAATCCCCG
>OFMS01001757.1_pt1 | contig 13200 bp, 9 predicted proteins | sample 1541871 | NCBI WGS metagenome assembly OFMS01 (sample SAMN04209251, study PRJEB22552) | human gut metagenome | biome: gut; material: feces | host: Homo sapiens | place: USA: Oklahoma
TGTCCCTGACTAACGCTTCCGTGCAGTATGTACCTGCGATACAGCCCGGCAGCAACACGCCGCAACTGGTCAAGCGGATGCACTATGTGTCCTTTGTGGGGATGTTCCGCTCCGACCTCTTTGAAGGGCTTTGTGTAGGCCATGCGCCGAAGAAATGCCCCATCTGCGGACGTTGGTTTTTGACCACCAATGCCCGGCATACCAAATACTGTGGTAATCTTGCTCCAGGGGATAAGCTCCATCGAACTTGCCGCCAAATTGGAAACCTGCAAGGAAGGTCACAGCGTGAACTTGCTGCTGACCATCCTATCAAGCAGATTTATGAACGCCGCTGTAACACCATTAACCGGTATGTCAAGCGTGGGACTCTCGATGCTGACATTGCCAAACGTATGAAAAAACTGGCCAAAGATAAAATGCTGCGGGCATTGAGCAACGTGTCTTATGCCAAAGGGTGTTATGAGTCGGAAATGGAACAGGAATCCTTATTACGAGAAGTAAAACAAAAGTAACAACTTAATGTATGAGGTATCTAATATGGGTGAATTTGATTTTACATATATTCTTCCAGAAAATTTTGAAAAGCGTGTTGTTCAGTACCTTTTGCAATTAGCCAATAGACAATTGGCAGAAGCATTTCAGCACTGCAAATATGAGTATGAAGATGTTGGTTTAGCATATTATGCTGGTCTAAGAGGGGATAACTGGAACAAAAGAGCTCTTGACTTTACATTTGAGGGTACAGACAAGGATATTTCCGTATTAAAACGTGCAGATAAAAAATTAAAAGACGCTATTGGAAAAGCTCTTAAACCAAGCGAGTCTGGATTCCTCATTAGAAACGTTGTTTATTTTGATGCGGATGTTTCATTGGAAGATGTAGAAAGTCCTTCGTCTAATGAGGAAAGATTAAATTGTGATATTCAAACAGCCAAAAATGTTCTCAATGATTTAGTCCAAATAGGAGAACGTGTATGTTGGAATGCTTTATTCAACGCTGAAAGTTCAGAAAATAGTATCAACGATTATTTTAGGGATATGTTTTTTGCTAAGGGGTATCTCGAAGTAAAAGATCAATCTCGACACGGTGTGTCTGCGAGCGGCAAAGATGCTGCTGAGGTTGATATCCTGTTAACTAAGGACGGGAAAGAAATCGGCATATTTGAAGGTATGAAATTAAATAGCGTAAATGCCGATTATATAGACAGACATATCAGTAAATCAATAACGAATTATAATGCCTTAGGTACCGCTACTTTTATTGTAGCCTATGTTAATTCAACAAATTTTGAAGCATTTTGGGAAAGGTATTCTGAGCATATTCTGCACTATGATTTTCCACTTCAGATAAAGGAAAATTTTTCTCCGTTAGTTCATCCTAATGCTGCGACACGGATAGCGTCAATGATTCTTACCAGAGACGGCTTTGATTTCCCGGTGTATTTTATTGCACTTAAAATAAGTTAGAAACTGAAAGTGCATGATTGAAAGGAGGTGCGCCGATGCCGGAATACACATGGGACATGAAGGGATATTCCTCAAAATATGGATTTTATACCGGTGAAAACTTGTCTCGCATGGAAGCAGAGCGCACCTTACAGTTAGAACCGGAGCCGCCTAAAGTATCTAATTTGAATGACTATATCATCCAGGCACAGCAACAGAATAATTTGAGGTACCTGTCTTTCTTTCTGCATCACTATGAAAAGATGCTCAATGGACGGATTTATAACTTTTGGCGCAGCGACGGCAACGAGCGATATGATCCGGAGCGCTTCCTTGACTATAAAATGACCTGTGTTGTGGCTGTGATTGAACGTTTTTCAGATTATGATCCCAGCACAGGAGCTGACTTTACAACCTATTTGTATCCTTTTATCACAGATGCTCTTCTTTCTTGTCGTATGCTGGAAGAAAGCTGGTCTGTGGATTCTCTGGACCAATACAAGAAAATCCGAGGAATTGCATGGAAATACCGCACATCGGGAGAAAACACAAAGAAAACCATCTCCGAATATGCGGCTGAAAAGAACTGCAAGCAGGAAACGGCTGCTGAATATCTGAATGCTGCAAAAGGGATTCGCAGCCGCCAGTCATTCTATGTTTCCCGACAAGATGAAGACAGCGAGGAAACCGGCGAAGATGTCAGTCGAGACGATTACTGGGACTATGCCGAAATCCTTTGGAATGGTATCAAAGCCAAAGCCATTCAAAAAGCCTTCGATGCTCTTGACTATCGAGAACAAACATTATTAGAAAAACGCAACGCTATCTGTATGCGCTGCGGCAGAGTAAGTCCCATGAGCAGCCGTTCTTCCTTTGAGGAGCTTGCTACTCTGTTTGAAGGAAGCGGAACCAGCGGTGCGGAACGTGCATATCGCAAGGCGCTGGACAAACTCACCACTATTTTGGTAGAAGAGGGTATTCTGCACGCTGTGCGTCTAAAACGCAAAAACATTACCAGAAAGAAAAAAGAAATCGCCACCGCAATCTATCTGTATCAGGTAGACTACGATGGCGAATGGGGTGAAATATATTTTGACTTTGTGAACAGAACAACGGAAATCCGAAAACTTGCAGAATGGGATCGAATGATAAGTAAAGTATTCTCTAAAAAAGCAATTTGTTACATACAAACTCATCCCTTATTAGTCAACTTAAAAGAGATCGTAATTTCATTCTCTTTGTAAGAAAAATCACGAATTTTGCATTGAACAAATTCGTTTAAACGAATATAATAGAAATGGTAATTGTTTGCTTTTACTGGAGGTGGATTCAATGCTGAATGGCTATATTACAACGCAGGAAGCTGCGCAGAAATGGAACATAAGCGCCCGACAAGTCCAAATCCTTTGTAAGAATAATCGTATAGAAGGCGCTGTACAGATCAATAGAATATGGCTGATACCTGCCAATGTCAGTAAACCCACGAACACCTATAAATATCAATCACAACATAGTTTATAAATTACAATCGCAGTCGCAAACAGAGGGAGGGCTGCTGTTTTGAAAAAGAAAGAAGCAAGTGCAAGAATTAAAATTAATCATCTGTTAGAAGAAGCTGGCTGGCGCTTCTTTGATGATGAAAACGGACCGGCAAACATACAGCTGGAACCCAATGTCAAAATGTCCAAAGCTGATTTGGCAGGCCTGGGCGAAAATTTTGATAAGGTGAAGAATGGCTTTGTGGATTTTCTGCTCCTCGATGATAAAGGTAAGCCTTTTATTGTGCTGGAAGCAAAAGCAGAGGATAAAGATCCCCTGGTCGGCAAGGAGCAGGCCAGAGAATATGCCAAATCTCTTTATCTCAAGTATGTGATTCTCTCCAACGGAAATCAGCATTATTTCTGGAATATTTACAAGGGAAACCCGCAGCTTATCACGGCTTTCCCCAGCTATGAAAGCATTCGGGAAAGTAAAGCCATGAACGCTGACCCAGCAAAACTATATTCGGAGGAAATTGGTGCGGATTATATTGCCGTAATCAAAAATCCTCGATATATGGAGGCACCCGAATACATAAATCCAGAAACTCGTCAGCAATTCCTATATGATAATGGGCTGCGCTTTCTCCGTCAGTATCAGATCAATGCGCTGAAAGCTTTGCAGGAATCTGTGCGACATGGAAATCAGAGATTCCTGTTTGAGATGGCAACCGGCACAGGTAAGACGCTCACATCTGCTGCCGTAATTCGTCTTTTCTTGCGGAGTGGAAATGCGAATCGGGTGCTTTTCCTGGTGGATAGAATCGAGCTTGAAAATCAGGCTAAGAAAAACTTCCAGAATTATCTTGCTCCTGACTATCACACAGTTATCTTCAAGGAGAACGTAGATGATTGGCGGAAAGCGGAGGTTGTTGTTTCCACCGTACAAACGCTTATGTTCAATAATAAATACAAGCGTTTCTTTAAGCCTACTGATTTTTCACTTATCATTGCCGATGAGAGTCATCGTTCCATCAATGGAAACAGCCGTGCCGTATTCGAATATTTTCTCGGCTATAAGCTGGGATTGACGGCTACGCCCAAAGACTATATCAAAAATATTGATGTAGAAAGGCTGAAAGCTACTGATCCACGGGCATGGGAAAAACGGCAACTGCTGGACAGCTATAAAACCTTTGGCTGTGAAAGCGGCGACCCAACATACCGCTATTCACTGCTGGATGGAGTTCGTGACGGCTATTTGATCAATCCCACAGTAGTGGACGCCAGAACTGATATTACAACAAAATTATTGGCAGATGAAGGTTATGCCGTGATTTCGCAAGGGGATGAAGCGGACGAAGAACAGGAAGAAACCTACTTTGCCCGTGACTTTGAAAAGAAGTTTTTCTCCGAAGAAACCAACAAGATGTTTGTCAAAACTTTTATGGACAATGCACTCCGTGACCCGATTACCGGAGAAATTGGCAAAGGCATCATCTTCTGCGTAAGCCGCAAACATGCAGCAAAAATCACACAGCTGCTGAACGTGTATGCGGATATGATGTTCCCCGGCAAATACTGTTCGGATTTTGCTATGCAGATCACATCAGACGTTATGAACGCACAGACCTATACAATCAACTTCCAGAACAATAATCTGAGCGGAACAACCAGTTTCCTGGAAGGGTATAAATCATCCAAGACCAGAATCTGTGTCACAGTGGGCATGATGACAACCGGGTATGACTGCGAAGATTTGCTGAACATCGGGTTACTGCGCCCTATCTTCTCTCCCACAGACTTTATTCAGATTAAGGGCCGTGGTACACGAAAACATGATTTCATCTTCAAAGAGCGAAACAGCGGTCAGGAAATCGTCCATAAGCACCCCAAGGAAACATTCAAACTGTTCGACTTCTTTGGAAACTGCGAATATTTTGAAGAAAAGTTTGATTATGATGAGGTCTTAAAGCTGCCCCGCTTCCAAGGCAGCAGTGTGTTGCCAGGTACTCCGCCTGTTGACCCGGATGGGTACGAAAACTTTGCTCCTGACCCGCTGAAAACACTGGTGGAGACCAAAATCGGTGCTGAGGGCATGAAGATTGACCGGATGTACTTTGATAAATTCGAGGAGACTGTCAAAGAAGATCCGGTTGCGAGAGAACAATATGAGCAGGGCAACTATCCCGCTGTCATCCGTTATATTGACGACCACATCATGAATCAACCTAACGAGTATTACACATGGGACAAGCTGCGGCGCTCTATCGGTAGTGACCGCCGCATCACGGCCCGGGAAATTCTGGACAAAATCTTTGGTGTCCTGCCCTTCTTTAAGAGCAAAAAGGAATTGGTCGAGGATGAATTTGAGGGATATGCCCTGACACACAGTATTCCGTCAGAAAAGTATGCCGATGTAAAAGAATTTTTTGCCACTTATGTAACGGACAAAGATGTGCGCAGAGCCATCGAAGACCGAAAATTCCAGTTACTTGGAACGGACATCAGCACATACACCATGGCTGATCTGAAGCATTTGGGGCTGGATAGTATGCAAAGCGTGGTAGATTACGTTGCCGATAACGTCAATGTATCCCGTTTTATGTAGGAGGAAATGAAATGTTGACATTTGACGTAAAGCGCAAGATCAATACGCTGCGTGACATTTTGGTGGGCAAGGTGCCCGATCCAAAGGCGCAGGTTGAACAGATCACCATTGCGCTCATTTATAAATTCATGGATGACATGGATATAGAAGGTTTGGAATTTGGCGGTACCCGGCAGTTTTTTACAGGTGAATATGAGAAGTATGCCTGGACAGAAATCATGAAGCCGGAAAACAGCGGCCAGCAAAGGGCTTTACTCTATGCGGAAGGCATTGAGAAAATGACTACGAACCCCAACCTTCCCCAGCTGTTCCGGGATATTTTCCGTGGAGCATATATCCCTTATCGGGACCCGGATACCTTGAATATGTTCCTCAAAGAAGTCAGCGACTTCTCGTATGACAACAGCGAGGATTTGGGCAATGCCTTTGAATATCTGCTGTCCATCATGGGCAGCCAGGGGGATGCCGGTCAGTTCCGTACACCCCGACACATCATCGACATGATGGTAGAAATCGTAGACCCAAAGAAAAACGAGACCATCCTGGACCCTGCCTGTGGTACAGCGGGCTTTTTGATTAGCGCCTATCGTCACATTCTTGCACAAAACAAGGATGAGGAGGGTAAAAGTACACTGACCGCTGATGACCGAAAGCGTTTGACAGAAAACTTTGCCGGGTACGATATTTCTCCCGATATGGTGCGTCTGTCTCGGGTAAATATGTACCTTCACCATTTTACAAAGCCCAAAATCAGCGAATATGACACCCTAACCAGTGAAGAAAAATGGGATGATTGTTATGATGTCATCCTTGCGAATCCGCCTTTTATGACGCCAAAAGGTGGAATTATGCCCCACAGCCGCTATCGGGTAAAGGCCAAACGCTCCGAAGTACTGTTTGTAGACTATATTGCTGAGCACCTAAATCCAACAGGCCGGGCAGCGATCATTGTCCCGGAAGGAATTGTCTTTCAGTCTGCCAATGCTTACAAGGAACTTCGGAAATATTTGGTAGACGATGGTTTGCTGTATGCAGTAATTTCACTGCCTGCCGGTGTCTTTAACCCGTACAGTGGTGTTAAGACTAGTATTTTACTTATTGACAAGTCTTTCGCCAGATTGAAGGATGAAATTCTTTTTGTGAAACTGAATAATGACGGATTTGATCTGGGAGCACAGCGCCGTGAAATAGAGGGTAGCGAAATTCCGGAAATCATTCGCATTGTCCAAAAATACCATGCTGATCTTGAACCGCAAACAGCGGATGACGACATCCTCCGTCACCCGCTGGTCACCATCGCTAATAAAGAGAGAGTCGCAGAACAAGATTATATTCTGGTAGGGGAACGCTATAAAGTAGATAAGTCATTAGATACCACCTATCCAGTTGTACCACTATCTGATATTTGTGAAATCAATGCTGAGAACAAAAATCCGGCACTTGCATTTGGTGATGATGAGTTTATCTATATCGATATCTCATCTGTTGAAAACGGTACTGGTAAAATCGATTTTTCTAATAAAATTAAGGGAAGCAATGCCCCCAGCAGAGCAAAACGAGCAGTAAAAAAGGGGGATATCCTTTTTTCAACTGTTCGCCCTAACCTAAAAGCGTATGGATATGTTGAACGTGAAGACTTTGATTGTTGTGTAGCATCTACCGGTTTTGCGGTCATCTCTGCAAAAAACATGGTTTTGTCTAAATATGTTTACTATATGCTCTATAGCGAACCGGTACAAGCCCAACTTGCATCTATGATGGGTAAGGGTGCTTACCCCAGTGTAAATCAAAAGGATGTATCACAAATTCAGATTCCTTTGCCGCCATTATCGGTACAAGAAAAGGTTGTTACTGAGATTGACAGATATCAAAAAATTATTAATGGCACTAAACAAATAACTGATAATTATTTACCTGCTGTCAGTACTTCTGCATCATGGCCAGTCGTTAAACTAGGGATGGTTTTCAAACTGGCAAGCGGAAAAGGGCTACCTACAAAAAATAGATTTGACGGCCCGTATAATGTTTACGGTGGCAACGGAATCACTGGAAAACACTCCGAATATTTTGTGGATTCTCCTACTCTGACTATTGGTAGAGTGGGAGAATACTGCGGAGCAGCTCATATTACATCTTCAAAATGTTGGATTACAGATAATGCACTGATGGTTACAGAGTATCTTACAGAAGTAAACCCTGAATATCTTGAAGCAATTATAAATCAGATTGATCTTAATCAATACGCAAAAGTAGGTGGACAACCATCCATCTCACAAAGTACAGTATACAATGTACCTATCCCTTTGCCCAACATAGATGTACAAAATTCAATTGCAAGTCAAATTAGATACGAAAAAAGCATTATACAGCAAAACAAAAAGTTGGCTGAAATATTTGTTCAGAAAATAACCGATATAATCAATAATGTTTGGGGGATAACAAAATGAGTCCTCAATCTTCCAACATTATTTTTAACAGAAATATAATCAAAGAAGCTATAGAGAAAATCGCACAAACAGTTTCCACCGATATTCCACATCCTGAAATACCAGATGAATTGTTTGAAATTTTTGTGTATCTGCCAGAACTGTTCCAAGATGGAGATGAAGAGCGATACATTGAAGCTCTTTCATTGGCTATGCAGACCAGCTACGAAAATGGCCTGTATCAATTTGCGTACATGCAGTATCATATGCTCTTTATGACTGCGATTTATTTTGTCCTTCTGAAATTATACGTCCTACATCACGATGAGATGGAGCAAGCACTATATTATCTTTTAAAAGATCGATATAATGAGTTCTTTGGAAAAGAAAACACCAAGGACGGACAGTTGTATTTTGGAAGTTTTGCGGCTATTGGAGAAAGTGACGTTTTTAAGCTCCTACATATTGTTGGAATGGATACCAATTTAGAAGGCGAGCTAAAGAAGTTAGTCAAAGAACGAAATGACTACGCCCATGCAAATGGCCGGCTGCTCCTGACATCAGAAGAATTTTTTCTTGAAAAAATCCGGAACTTTAATCATTGTATCGACAGAGTTTTTGCACTAATCAAAAATGATGTTTTGCAGCTGTACTCCTCAACTTTGAACGATCCGGATTTTTACGATCCGGATATTCGAGCCTATTTAGATCCGACGCAGCAAGTTCAAGAGGAGATTACAAAAAAATATTCGTTGTCTCGTTTTGAACTAAACTGGTGTCGGAAATTTAATATCAAACAGTTGGAATCCAGCGAAAATTATGCAAGCAAAAAGGAGCTTCATATCGCTCTAAGCAAGTACTATAAAGAGCTTAAAAGTGAGATCTAAAGATTCATCTAATGCTACAAATAATAGGAGGTGATTTTTTGGAAGCAGAAGAACGAAAAACAGCTATGAGCCACGATGAAATGCAGGATTATTGGAAAACGCTGTGCTCATTTACAGGCGAAGATATACCAAATGAAGTTAATCAGCTAATGGCGAAAATTCGCTATCCAAGATTTTTGTATAAGTATCGTGCGGTGAATAACAATAATCTTGATGCTTTACGCTCTAATAAACTATTCTTCTCTAAAGCCAGCAGTTATGATGATCCGTTTGACACCTTTTTACATATTGATGTGGAGAAGATCCGTCAAGAATTTGATAGCAACTATCGATCCCCTGAGGCATTAGCAGCGTTAGTCAACGGGATGAAAGAAACCTTTCAAAATCAACCCGGCATCCCACAAGAATTTATTCAACAAGTTACGAATGTCGAAGGGTTAAAAAAGTTATTTGCAAATGGAATCACAAACCAATTTTTGTCCTATGTACTAACTTTGCGATCAAAAATACAAGACGAGATTCTGTCCATTTGTCTTTCCGAAAATGGGTTTAATGAAACTTTATGGTTAAAATACGCTGATATGCATAAAGGCTTTTGCCTCATGTATGACCCATACGATGAAAATAGCTTTCATTGTGGTAAGCTGAAAAAATGTGAGAATTGTGGCGTTTATAAAGGTGGCACACGGATTTACCCAGTATATTATTCTAATACTCCGCATGATGCAACCAATTTTGCAAAGTTTGTTATGGGACAGGATATGATACAGCAGTTACAGGTACCTTTGCCGGATTTCATGCAAGCAGAATTGAAGCCTATTCCTTGGGAAGTCGAGCGGAATAGTTTGATTAAAAAGGAATGCCACAAATATGATGAAGAATGGCGGATGATCGCAAATGCTAAGATGAAGCTTCCAGCAATGATAGAGTGGGTTCCGAAAGGCGCCATTATTGGGTTGAGAACATCCCAAGTAGATAAAAATCTGATTATTTCCATGGCCAAAGAAGCTGGAGTCAAAAATATCTATCAATCCTACATTGATGAAACAAATAGCTTGAACGCATATCTGCTTACGGATGTATAAGAGATCGGATAATGCAAAAACACGGATGATCGCCCAGTGGCAAGTCATCCGTGTTTTTGTCATCAGATCATTTGAAAATGTTTCAGTGCGTCCATAATCGCCGCTTCCTTTTCTGGCGGACACTTTGGCACTTTCGGGTTTTCGGATTTGGACAGGTTATAATTCTGACCAACCTCTAATCCACATTTGCGCTTAATCTGAGAGACATACAGGTTAGACACCTTCAAATGGCACTTCTCCCAAACATAAGCTTTGATTTCCTCGTAGGTTGCCTTGGTCTCAGCGGCAGTAGCGTCCAGCTCATCCAGGTCCAGGTCGATCTCTATGGTGTCATCCGGCTTTTGTTGGGACAAAAGAACTACCGTCTCCACATGCACTGTCATTGGAAACATATCTACCGCCTGCACTTTCTTAAGCTGATATCCTTCCCCGCACAGATACTTCAGATCCCTTGCCAACGTCGCAGAGTCACAGCTCACATACACAATCCGTTCCGGTTTCATATCAACCATCGTTCGAAGCAGCGACTCTTCACAACCTTTCCGCGGCGGATCGACTACGATCACATCGGCGTGTGCTGTCTCGCCTTTATGCTCTCTTTCGTAAGATGCATAGTATTCTGGAAGCACTTCTTCTGCTTTACCTACATAGAATTCCGCATTTCCCATCTCGTTAAGTTTGGCATTTTTTCTGGCATCCTCTACAGCCTGCGGGACAATCTCAACACCATATACCTGTTTTGCCTTCTGTGCAAGGAAGAGTGAGATTGTTCCGATTCCACAATAGAGATCCCACACTGTCTCGCCTCCGCTCAAGCCCGCATATTCCAGTGCATAACCATATAATTTTTCCGTCTGAGCCGGATTGACCTGATAAAAAGAAAGCGGAGAGATCTGGTATTTTACATTACCGATATAATCTGTAATATACGCCTGTCCTGCCAGCACCCGTATCTCTTTTCCCATAATGACATTTGTATTTTCCCGATTTACGCTAAGACTAATGCTTGTCATTCCGGAAATGGTCATAAGTTCTGCGACAAGTTCTTCTTCATTGGGAATCCTGTTTCCATTAACAACAAAGCAGACCATGATTTCTTTTGTTGTAAACCCGTATCGAATGAGTACATGGCGAAATAGACCTCGCTGCGTTTGCTCATCATATGCAGACAAATGATATTTCTTCATAAATGCCAGAAGAATCTGAAGGATTTTCTCATTTTCTTCTACCCCAAGCATGCAATCCAGATTAGAAATGATCTTATGCGTACGCCCTGCATAGAAACCGGCTACAGGATTTCCCTCTTTATCCTGTCCAATCGGGAACTGAGCTTTATTCCGGTAATGAAACGGATGCTCCATCCCGCAGATAGGCTCCATAATCGTTTCAATTCGTTCCTCTGCAAATCCTCCCAGACGTATGAGATTGTTTTTTACTTTATTCTGCTTGAAGCGAAGCTGTTCTTCATAAGACATCGCCTGAATCTGACATCCTCCACACTGTCTTGCCACCGGACAAGGAGGCGTAATGCGATTTGGGGACGGCGTAAGAATTTTCATTAATCTTGCATATCCATAATGTTTCTTTGCCTTCATAATTTTAACTTCGACCACATCTCCAATGACTGTATCTTTTACGAAAAGTGTATACCCGTCAATCTTTCCGATTCCTTCTCCTCCAACACCGATGTCTTCTATTGTAACTGTTACTATTTCATTTTTATTCATTGATTTTCCCCTGCTTCTTTCTAGTTCCTGTTCATATGTAACAGAAAAGGAACAAACCTTTCGCCTTGTTCCTTTTACTTTTCCTTTTTAAATGCTCGTCTTTCTTAAATTCGATTCAAATAATCTGTTATAACCAAGCCAGTCATTTGTCTGCTTATCTTTAAATAATTCTTTCAATGTCTGGAATCTTGCATCTGTACAATCGGCATGATATAGTGCCAATGCCTCAGCCAATGCCGGTTTTTTCGGTGATCCATATTCCAGTTCACCGTGATGGGCCACAATGCAATGTTTTAATTCATTTGCCAGCGTCTCCGGAAATCCTGGAATGCTGCGCACAGCATCACTTACCATTTCTACACCGATCACGATATGACCGAGAAGCTGTCCTCCGTCTGTATAGTCATTTTCCGGAAATGATGATAGCTCCTTTGTCTTACCGATATCATGATACAAAGCCGCCGCATACAGCAGATCTTTATTGAAGATACTGTAGGAATGAACATAAAATTCACACATTTTCACAATACTAAGCGTATGTTCCAACAGTCCTCCCGAAAATCCGTGATGAATACTCTTCGCTGCTGAATGTGCCTTAAATTTCTTGATAAATGCTTCATCTTTTACAAAGTAATACTCTACTGCCTGGCGCAGGTATGGATTTTCAATCTGTTTTACATAGCTTAATAGCTCATTGTACATCACATCAACACTGTTCTCGCTTGTCGGCATATAATCAGCCGGATTATATTCTCCTTCTTCTGCTACTCTGAGCTGACGGATATTCAGCTGAAGGTTCCCATTATAACTGATGACATCACCAAATACTTCTACGAAGTCCATCTCATCATAATCTGCCACTCCCTGAGAATTCGGATCCCAGATTTTTCCGTCCAACATACCTGTCTTATCCTGCAGATTCAGTGTATCATATGGTTTACCATTTCGTGTTTCTGCAGAACGTTTTGATTTACATAAATAAATATTTCTAATAGTCTCTCCTTCATGGAGTGTATTAATATAGCGCATAATTGTTCCTCTTCCTGTCTTTATTCTTTGCTTGCAACTGTCACTTCATATATAATATCTACATATCCGTCTGCGCCAGCCCGCTTCACACCAATGCGGATTTTTGCATCCGTTCTATAAGTTAAAATCTTTGTTTTATAACTTGCCAATGTCTGGATCTCATCTCCATCAACAGATACAATAATATCGCCGCTTTGAATTCCCGACTGCATTGCCGGAGAATCTGCTTCTACTTCCTTGACATAAACTCCCATTGGAATCTGTTTTGTCTCCTGAACAGCTTTCGGAATGTCTTCACCGCGAATTCCTACATAAGGTACTCCGCTGCCGTTGAGCAAAAGTTCTATCTGTGATTTAATCTCTGAGATTGGATAGGCAATCAAATTACTTCTGCTCGTTTCATCAGCCGCCCGGCATGTGATTCCCACAAATTCGCCATTCACATTAAAAAGAATTGCCGAACTATTTTCATTCGCTCCGATATCACTCTCAAGAATTCTGCACATCCCAT